>OKVG01000923.1_pt1 | contig 15560 bp, 8 predicted proteins | sample 1606981 | NCBI WGS metagenome assembly OKVG01 (sample SAMN03281018, study PRJEB24777) | human gut metagenome | isolation source: fecal sample PR128 from 1 month old male Malay infant, vaginal delivered... | reverse complement strand
GAACGTTTAAAAAACATTTCTGTCTCCTTATTACATTTTTTATTTCCCTAACATTATAGACTAATCTGTCGATTTTTGGAAGCAATTATTCTTAATTATTGCTATTTTTTTATAATTTTTGTTTTAGATAGTAATAAAATCGTTTTCAGTAGGATCAATTTGTCAAACCGGGGCAATTTTTTGAAAAAATCCTATAATACTTTTACTTTAGAGGTAAAACAAAAAGCCCCATTTAATAGGGGTTTTTCTGATAATTATCTGATTTTTTCCAACATGTTTTCAATGTGTTGGATGGATTTTTCGCGTCCAAGTAAGTAGATGGTATCTGGCAATTCAGGACCATGCATTTCACCTGAAACGGCGATACGGATTGGCATAAAGAGATTCTTCCCTTTGATCCCAGTTTCTTTTTGAACTGCTTTGATTTGTGGGAAGATATTTTCTGCCACAAACTCATCGCCTGACATGGCTTCGAGTTTCGCTTTGAAGGCTTCAAGTACAGTTGGCACGGTTTCACCAGCCATGACTTCTTTCTCTGCATCTGTCAACTCTGGGAAGTCTGAGAAGAAAAGGTCTGTCAATGGAACGATTTCGTCCACCGACTTCATTTGTGGTTTGTAGAGTTCCACTAATTTTTCAGCCTTGTCTGTCAAACGTCCTGCCTCTTCGAGGAATGGTTTGGCCATTTCAAAGATAGTCGCAAGATCCGCATTCTTGATGTACTCATTGCTCATCCAGTCCATTTTCTTTTGGTCGAAAGCAGCTGGAGACTTGCTGAGACGATGTTCATCAAAGAGCTGGATAAGTTCTTCGCGAGAGAAGATTTCGTCTTCCCCACCAGGGTTCCAACCAAGAAGAGCGATAAAGTTAAAGACTGCTTCAGGAAGATAACCTTTCTTACGATAGTCTTCGATGAACTGAAGGGTGTTGGTGTCACGTTTAGACAACTTCTTACCAGTTTCAGAATTGATGATCAAAGTCATGTGACCGAACTCTGGTGCTTCCCAACCAAGTGCTTCATATACCATGAGCTGTTTTGGTGTATTGGCAATGTGGTCGTCTCCACGGATGACGTGAGAGATTTGCATATCGTGGTCATCGATGACGACGGCAAAGTTATAAGTTGGGTAGCCATCTTTCTTTTGGATGACCCAGTCACCACCGATATTGCCACCTTCAAACTCGATATCGCCTTTGACCATATCATGCCACTTGTAGATTCCTGACTCATTCACTGCCAAACGAACCGTCGGGATGATGCCCGCTGCTTCACGTTCTGCGATATAAGCTGCTTTTTCTTCTTCGCTCATCCCAAGGTATTCGTTGATGTAGCGAGGTGTTTCACCTGCAGCTTCTTGGCGTTCACGTTCAGCCGCTAACTCTTCTTCAGTGACATAAGATTTGTAAGCTTTTCCTTCCGCCAAGAGTTGGTCGATGTATTTTTGATAAAGTGGTAGCCGTTCTGATTGGCGGTAGTTTTCATGCGTCTCAGGACTTTCATCCCAGTCCATTCCCAACCAACGAAGGTTTTCGAGCTGTGAACGTTCTCCGTCTTCGACGTGACGTTTGCGGTCTGTATCCTCGATACGGATGATAAAGGTTCCACCATGGTGACGCGCATACAAGTAGTTAAACAATGCTGTACGAGCATTTCCGATGTGTAGTAGCCCTGTTGGACTTGGTGCATAACGCACACGAATATCTTTTGCCATATTTCTCTCCTCTTATCTTGTTCGCTATTTCTAGCTCATTTTTCAATCGTTCCTATTATACCACAAAGAAAGCAGGACTGAAATGAATAAGTGACCTTTCTAGTCTTTCTTCCTATATATATGAAAAAAGCCAGAACAAATGCTCTGACTGATATCCAATCTATTGGTATCTTATTTTAAACGTTCTTCTAATTCAAAGTCGATTGGTAGGGTTTGTAAAAAGTGCTCCAACTCACGTTCCCAGTAGAACCATTCGTGCTTGCCCGGGCTGTGGGTATAGGTGACATCCAAACCTAACTTTTCTAGTTCCTTGACTTCAAAATTATTGGCCTCATAAAGGAAATCCTGCTCCCCACACCAGATCCATAGTTTGGTCTTCTTATCTGAAAACTTCTTGGCAGCAGTCTCTAGCGAATAGGGACTGGTCGTCCAATCCTCAATCTCTCCAAAAATTCCCTTCCAAAAAGCTGGTTGTTCCAAGTCATTGTTTTCAAAGTCTCTATCATGGAAACTTAAAGCACCAGAAAAACTAGCCGCATGAGAGAAACGATTTGTCTTGAGAGCCAAGAGCATCGATCCATAGCCGCCCATGGATAGACCCGCAATAAAGGTTTTCTCCCGTTTCTTAGTCATATTCGGGAAGAAGCGAGAAAGAGTCTCTGGCAATTCTTTCGCAATGGCCGTGTAGTAGTTGTAGCCATACTGGGTATCTGTGTAAAAGCCATTATTGGTGTTGGGTAGGACCACGATCAGATTGGTATTGCGCAGGATGCGCTCCACATTGGTCCGCTTCAACCAGGAGTGGTGGTTGCCATTCATCCCGTGTAAGAGATAGAGAACAGGAATATCCGTATCCGCTGGATCTTCCACGCGCGATGCATCGGGATAAAGGACGGACACCCCCCACTCCATCTTCAAAGCTTCTGAATAATACTCAATCTGCATAACTGCCATTTGCTTTCCTCTTTCTACTGTTAAAAACACTCGGCAAGCCTTCGCCCGCCAAGCGTTTCATTTCTTCTATTATTTCACTTCCATCACGACTGGTAAGATGGCTGGACGGCGTTTGGTTTGTTCAAATAAGAACTTAGACAAGTTGTCGCGTACCAAACCTTTTAACTCACCCCAGTCAAAGCTATCTTGATTCAAATAATCTTCGACGCTTTGGTTGACCAATTCGCAACTTTCACGAAGAATATCCCGACTCTTCTTAACATAGACAAAACCACGGGTGTGCACGCGCGCTTTGGAAATAATCTTCTTCTCTTTGCGATTCACTGTGATCGCCACGATAAAGATCCCGTCTTCTGACAAGACCTTGCGGTCACGAAGGACAATATTGCCCACATCACCAATGGCATTCCCATCGATCATGACATCTCCCGCTGAGACGCTACCGGCAGGAACGAAGTCACCCTTTTCATACTCCATTACCGTTCCGCGTTTTGGAATAAAGATGTTTTCAGGCAAAATCCCGACTTCCATTGCCACTCGTGCATGGGCATCCAATTCACGGTACTCCCCTTGGATTGGGAAGAGATATTTAGGACGAAGAAGGTTGATCATCAACTGCAAGTCCCGTGCGTTTCCGTGACCAGATACGCGCAAGCTGGACGTGATCAATTTGACAACTCCACCTGCTTGATAGACCATGTTTTCTACACGTGCCACCACTGCTTCTTTGGCAATAGACGGCGTTGTGACGATGTAGACCAAGTCCCCATCTTTGATTTCCACATAGCGGTGACGACCAATCGACATCTTACGCAAACCATTGATCGGTTCACCCATCCGGCCTGTTTCCAAAATGATCAATTCATGATCCTCAAAACGGCTCATTTCTTTTGGCTTGATCAATAGTTTTTCGTTGGCAAGAGATAATTTATTCAAGCGGATGGCTGTGCGGACGATATTTTCCACATCAAACCCTGTCAAGACCACCCGGCGGCCAGTCCCAGCTGCAGCATCAAAGACCTGCTGGATCCGAGAAAGGTTGCTGGCTACCGCCGCTACGATGACACGACCATCCCAGTCCGCAATGGTATCCAGGATTTCATCGCCCACTTCTTGCTCACTAGCAACTTGCATCTTGCTATCCGCGTTGGCCGAGTCACTCAAGAGAGCGAGCACGCCTTCGCGTCCAATCTCAGCTAGGCGAGCAAAGTCTGTCGCATAAGACTCGCTGGCAGTTTGGTCAAATTTAAAGTCTCCTGTGTAGACAATATTGCCCTCAGGAGTGCCAATCACAATCCCGATACTTTCAGGGATGGAGTGGGTAGTTTGAAAGAAAGATACGACGGCATCGCCAAAATCAATCTCAGAATTTTGGTCGATGACATGGAAGTCGTTGAATTTCTTAACACTGTCATTGCTTTTGACAAAGAGTTTAGCCAACTCGATGGTCAACTCTGTCCCGAATACAGGGACTTTTGCTTCAGCCAAAAGATAAGGCAAAGCCCCAATGGCATCCGCGTGACCGTGGGTCAAGAAAACACCCGCAATACGGTCCTTATTTTCAAATAGATAATCCATGTTAGGGATGACGACATCCACCCCAAGTTGCTCATTTTCTGGATACTTCAAACCTGCATCCAAGACAAAAATTGAATCGTTCACTTCGGCAACGTAGAGATTTTTCCCATTTTCTCGAACACCGCCAAGAGTAACTAATTTAATACTACTCACTGTTGTCTCCTTTAGTGTGATTATTTTAATACTTACGGTCCTTGGTCACCCAAGTCGAATTACAGCTTTGCAAATACTTGCATATCCACTCTATTATACAATTTTTTTCTCTTTTTTTCAAAAAGCTTTCCACGGCAAAAAAGTCCTCTCATCTAAAGTAGATGAGAGGACTTCTAGGCGCCTATTTTTAGGGGGAAAAGACCCTAAAAATGATAATCTCCCCGTTTATTTTCAATGATCCGCATGGCTGCCTTGATCACATGGAATTTGCTCAGCAATTCCTCTAGGCGCTGACTATTTCGTTCGCTCAATTGGCCGTTTTTGACCGTTTGGGACAGGCGATAAAAGTCATCCAAATCCTCCCCAATGTTTTCAAACAGCTCCTTGGCTTCCTTGAGTCGATAGCGATTGACCAAGTGGTTCATGTCTTTTTTGAAAGAAGCGACATTGCTTTCGTGAATGTCCGTATAAGCTTCCTCTTCTTCCTTAGACTCATGGTAATTAACCGCCTTAAAACAGGTGATAAATTCCCGACTTTTGATATTGCAGACAAAGATGACACCATCACTGGCTACATAGGCTTCTGTATTAGCTGGTTGAACCACATTACTATCATAAGGAGAGAGGGAGGGGAGGTGTTGGTTGATCCACCTGTTTAGGTGCTGATCATCTACGCCAAAGCGCTCAAAAGCTCTTTGCCGAAAATGGTCACGGCAACTATATTCTTGCGCATACGACAATCCCATACTCTCACCTCCTCCTGGGTATTTTATAAAAAATGGCCTCCAGTCTTACGGGACTAGAGGCCTGGTCTGCTTCGCTGACTTGGTGCAATTAACCTATTGGCTAACAAAACAATGTTTATGATGTTGATTTCATTTAATAGTATTTGTGTAAAATACCAGAGGTTTTCTTTGCTATCCCAAATCTAAATTTATGAGCTTTCGACTGGACGCATTGAAGTTTGAAAACCTTTATAAAAAGCTTCTACCTACTATTTCCACGTTTTCTTATGTCTCCGGACAAACTAAGCAGGCTTGCCCGACCGTCCAACCGATCCGACACACACGACATAACTGCTCTTTTACGATAAGAGCATGAACAGCTATCAGCAAAACAGGCCTAAAACGAAGTAACCTAAATTTTAACTCGATAAGGCATTGGTATCAATCCCTTCTTCATCTTTCTAACTATATTATACTCAACCCCCTTAGCGATTGCAAGCGATTCCACCTGAAACTAGTTCCTATTTTTATGCAGTTTTCTTCTGACCTCTTTCTAAGCTTTTTTGTTGTATAAGGCAGTCATTGAAAGGACGACGTATATTTATAAACAATAGCTTGTGTTTTAGAAAGAGAAAAAGCTAGAGAACAAGCTCTCTAGCTTAGCATGTAGACAAGGCACAGTAGCTGATTGGCTTCTTTTCTCGCTTGATTAGCTCAGAAGAAAACCTAATCAGCCTTGTGGGGGTAAGACGACGAAACGTTCATAAATCATATCGCTTCTGTCCTACTCCCTATTTTCACTTTGCATTTTACGGGCTTTGTATCTTAGTAAATGAACACGGGCTGCGGATTGTGTCAAAAACGCAAGCTGAATAGCAATTAATTCAAGACACAGTAGCTGATTGGATTCTTCTGTCGCTTTCTAAGCTCAGAAGAATACCTAATCAGCCTTGTGGGGGTAGGACGACGAAGCGTTTATAAATGATATCGCTTCTGTCCTACTCCCTATTTTGACTGTATCCGCTACGCCCTTTGTATCTTATTCTTTCTCAAACAATTCATAGTAGTCTGCGATGGTCATTTGGGCTTTTTCTTCTTGACTGAGGTCTTGGACGATGCGCCCGTCTTTCATGACAATCAAGCGATTGCCATATTTCAAAGCATCTTCCATATGGTGGGTGATCATAAGCGCTGTGAGGGCATCTTGTTTCACAAACTCATCCGTCAAGGTCATGAGAGCCTGGCTAGTTTTTGGATCCAAGGCTGCGGTGTGTTCGTCTAAAAGCAAGAGTTCTGGACGTTTCAGTGTCGCCATCAACAGACTCAAGGCTTGTCGTTGTCCCCCTGATAGAAACTCAACTGCTGTGTCGATATGATTTTCCAAACCATTGCCGATCTTAGCAAGGACTGTTTGAAACTCTTCTTTATAGCTGGCCAAGTGACGCGGAATCAAGCCACGTTTTTCTCCGCGAAACTTCGCTACCAAGAGGTTTTCCGCTACTGTCATGCGAGGCGCTGTCCCCATTTTAGGATCTTGAAAGACCCGCGATAGGTACTTGGCTCTCTTTTCAGGAGAATAGTTGGTCACATCTTCCCCTAGAATATAAATCTTTCCACTGCTCACCGGAAGTGTCCCAGCAATGGTATTAAAGAGGGTTGATTTTCCAGCTCCATTGCCCCCTAAAATCGTGATAAAATCATGCTCTCGAATTTCCAAGGAGACATCATCCAAAATGACTTTTTCTTCATTCATCCCATTGCTCACAGCTTTGGTTACATTTTTTAATTCTACAATTGCTGTCATTTACTGAGTTTCGCTCCTTTCATGATTTTTCCCTTAAAGGTTGGAATCATCAGGCAGATAGCTAGGATCAAGGCACTGAAGATTCGAATATAGCTGGTATTGATGCCAAGCGCAATCACGGCCCAAATCAAAAATTGGTAGGCGATCGATCCGATCGCAATACTGAGCAAGCGCTCTGTCAAGGTGACATTTGAAAAGAGAACCTCTCCAATAATGAGGCTGGCAAGCCCGATAACGATGACACCAATCCCACGTGAAGCGTCCGCATAGCCTTCTTGTTGAGCCATCAGTGCACCAGAAAGAGCAATAATCCCATTTGAAATGACCAAGCCCATCAATTCCATCCGGTCGGTGTTGATCCCAAAACTTTTGGCCATGTCTGGATTGTCCCCTGTCGCAATATAGGCTTGACCCAAGCGTGTATCCAAGAAGAAGATCAAACCAAGGATCACAAGCGTTACGAAAATTAAACCAATCAGGATCTCATTGAACCCACTGGCAAAAGGAAGAAATTCCTGAATTTTTTTATAGCCCAAAAGTCCCAGATTAGCCCGCTGCATCACAAAGAGAATAACAGAGTTACAGGACGTCATCACAAGGATCCCTGACAAGAGCGTGGGGATTTTCCCTTTTGTGTAGAGAAGGCCCGTCGCAAGGCCCGCCAAGCATCCTGCACCAATAGCAGCCAGCGTCGCAAAGAGTGGGTTGACCCCTTTAGTAATCAAGGTCACCGCCACCGCTCCTCCAAGCGGGAAGGACCCTTCTGTCGTCATATCTGGAAAATCTAGAATTCGGAAGGTCATAAAGATTCCTAACCCTAAAATGGCCCAAATTAAACCTTGTGAAACAATTGAATTAATCATAGTTTCTCCCTTCGATAGTAGTAGTTTAATTGTAACATAAATATGGAAGAGAACCTATAGGAAATTGTCATCAATTCCCTTTAAATGCTTTTTAAAAAAACCAAAAGGTTGCCCTTCTGGTTTTTAATAGTTGGTTTTTTTAAAGAATTGAAGAAAGATCTTAGTCTTCTTTTTTCTTTCGAGCAAGACCTAAGCCTGTTGCGATCATACCAAGTAAGCCAAGGCTGGTAAGAGCGGTTGCTGATTCTGTACCTGTGTGTGGCAATACTTCTTTCACCTTCACAACATCTGAGACCAAATTTTCTTCAACTTTTTGCTCTACCATTTGCGCAGGCGTATGGTAGCCAATCGTTGGTTTAGGTTCTGCCTTAGGTGTTGGTTGTGGTTGTGGTTTCGGTTGCGGCTCCGGTTGTGGTTCCGGTTGTGGTTGCGGCTCCGGTTGTGGTTCCGGTTGTGGTTCTTCTTTTGTAACCAGAATATTATTTTTATGCCATTCTACAGTCGGTTTTACAGTTTCTTTTAGCACCGGATCCTTTTCCAATTCAGGAGCTGTTGGCTTCACTGGTTGTTCAGGAACTTTTGGTTCTACCTTGTAAAGTGGACAAGCCGGCGGAACAGGAACTTCCTTTTCAGCTGGAACATCTTTGATTTCAGGTTTTTCAGGGGCTGTTGGAGCAGTTGGAGCGGTTGGTTTCACCGGCTCTTCTCCTGGATCTTGTGGAAAGGCAACATTTGAATTGATTGAGAACCAATAGAGGGTTGCTTCATCCGTAGCATTCGCTCCCTTAGCAGTGAACTCAAGATGGCCGTCTTTCAAGACAACTGCACCACCACCATAGTAGAGATACGGACTTTTTGGATCATCCCATCCCTTAGTTGAACTTGAAGGATCCGCATTAAAAGTTGCACCTTCGTTCATGTACTGGTTTTGTTCCTTGGCAAATACTTCTTTTGTAGTTGGATCTTGGTCAACACTAGAATTTGGCAATTTAATAAATTCTTTATTTCCAATATTTACAGACTCTACGTGAGGTGTATTTTGGTGCTTCATCCGTGGGGTATAGGTCAAAATTCCTGATCCCGCATCAACTGAATAAGTACCGACAATATCAGAATTATCCCCAAATTGATAGTCTTCTGTTCCGATAGAATGACCATTTCCTCCACCAGAAGCATTGACCGTCGTCACATCAAGGACAGTTTCTTCACTGACTGAGAAGCCATTCCCATCCCAAGTTGCTTTTTGACCAACGATCTTCAATGGATTATCAGCATCATTAAAGACTTGAGCGCTACCGAAGTTTGCATAGCCACGCTTCACAGCGACATCTGCTCCATCAAGACTAGGGTTACTACCATCTGAATAAGGATCCCAAGTTCCACGAACAGTGTTTCCATTGATATCTTTAGCTTCTACAAGAAGGGCACGAGGTTTGTCATTTTCAACATAAGAAGCTCCATTCCAGTGGTTTAAGGAATTCAAAGCCAAAATGGCATTATGGTTAGCTAAATTAATCAATTGATCATTTTCATCATAAAATTCAACATCAACACCAACTGTGACGGGTTGGTCTGTGTCAGTTGAGCTTCCGATCGTCATTGTTACCGCTGGATCATTGTAAATTTGAACGATTCCTCGACCGTCATTAGATGGCAAGCTTTTCACTTCATACTTGTAGACCACTTTAGCGATACGCTTGATATCACGACCTTCTTTGATATTAGCCTGGCGAAGACCCTTGTAAGTGACATCGAACTTGTCTCCAACTTTAACGACTGCCCACTCGATTTCATTATCTGCATATGGGTTCGTTGTTGTCAGATCTGAATCTTGTAGGTTCTTGGTTTCATACATCTTGGTAGCTTTACCGTCCCCATACAAGCGAGATTGACCTTCTTTTGTCAAATACGTAGTAAGACCTGTTGTTTGGTGGTAAAGCGTCGTTGTTTCCCCATCTGCCAACTCTTCTGGAAGGAAGGTCAAATCTTGTTTGTACTTCTCAGGGTTTCCACCACGCTCTTTAACCATCTTATTGAAGGCATCTTTAGCATCATCGTATTGCGCTTTTTTCTTCTTGTATAGTTCATTATCAATCAAGTAAGCTGCTTGCGCTTCATCATAGAGGCGCTTTTTCTCCTTGTAGTCGGCTAATTTGATATCGTAAGCCTTTTGGGCCAAATTGTTTTCTGTCTCAACGGCTTGTTTGGCTTTAACAGACTCAATATAAGCTTTAAAAGCAGTTTGGTATTCTTCAAAGGCTTTTTCATAAGCCGCTTTTGCAGCCTGATTATCTGCTAGGGCTGCAGCATTTTCAGCCACTGCTTTTTCGTAAGCAACTTGCTCTTTGTTATAGGTTTCAACTTCCTTGTCATAAGCTACCTGAGCCGCTGCATTTTTCGCATCTACAACTGCTTTTTCCTTCTCATAAGTTGCTTGATTCGCTGCAACTTCTGCCTTATAGTCTGCTACGGTCTTATCCATAGCAATGGCTTGCTTCGCATAATCTTGCTCAGCAGTTTTTTCATCTGCTTGGGTCTTTGCTTCTGTTTCTGTAACTTCAAGTCCAGTAGTTACCGCATCGGTTTTCGCAGTCTCTAAATAATCTGGTACAGCAACTTCTTTAGTCTCAGTTGTCGATCTTGTTGGAGTAGCCGTTGTTGAAGTGACTGTTGTAGTAGCTGAAACAACTTCATCTGCAGAAACAGATGCAGCACCTGCTACTGCAAGAACCGTAGCGACTGCTACAGAACCAAAAGCGACAGACGTTTTACGCAAGGCATATTTGGTAGTCTTGCTATCTTTAATTAGTGACATATAATTCCTTCTAACCTCTTTTTCAAATTTCTCCTTACAGAAATCAACACTTTAAATATTAATGTCGATTTTTGTAAGGAGATATTAACACTTGCCCCCTTATGTGTCAATATTATTTTTTGATTTTTTTCACATCTCCATTCAAATTTTGCTTCTTTTTTGATAAAACTCCTTGTTTATAAAAGCTTTCTTTTTAGTTTTCTTCTATATATGTCAAACGTTTGACATCTGATTTTTGCCGGTTCATTTTTCTAAAAAAAATTTTTTAACTTTATTTACAGAAATAAAAATAGAATAAACTGCAGAAATTCTTTTACTAATGGGCCTTACAGCTTATGCAAACGTTTCTCCTTGTTTTGTTTTTTATCACTAATTTGTACTATTTTTAAAATGCGGGGAAATTTTATGTCAAACGTTTTTTGGTTTTTCATTTTTATGAATCAAAAACCCCTATTTAAGGCCATTTTCTAACACTTCCATGAAAATTTTCAAACAGACTTTCGTTTTTAAATTGACACTATCTAGTGAAATGTCGTATACTTATTGGCATCGATAGAACAATTTACTTTAAACTGTTCAACGAACTATACAAACAGTATGTGGGAGAAAAAAATGAATCAACAAAAAAATAGTGTCTCTGAAAAAGGGCACGGCTATTTTCGCAAGCGCAACAAGGCATTAGTCTCTATGATTACCCTTTTTGGAGCCTTGATGTTAAGCTCTGTTGCCATGGCTGACGAGGTCAACACCAATCCGACTTCTGAGATCCCATCAACCGCTCAACCAGTAGCAACCAATAGCAGTACTCCTACCACTACTAGTGAGGAAGTTGCTACAACTGAAGTTGCATCTTCTTCATCGGAATCAACACCAACTGTAACTGCCACTCAATCGGTCAGTGCAGCTCCAGCAACTACTTATAATACTCCAAAAATCACCAACGACGTCACCTTTGATAAAGCGACTTATAAAAGTGGGGAAGACGTCCGCATCTCTATCAACAACCCTGAAGTGGTTTCATCTGATGTCACTGTCTCTCATTTAGATCAGGTCATTTATGAAAAGAAAAACGTTGAAGGTGGCGAACTGACAATTCCAAGTACTGTCTTTTCACCTAATGCTGGATTTATCGTAGATGTCCTTGGTAAGAAAGCAGATGGTTCCCAAGCCTTTCATAAGGCAGCGGGTCTTGCTGTTGAAGATGACTGGACGATCTATCCACGTTATGGGGTGGTTGCCGGCTCAAAAGACAATCACAACTCCATCACCAATGATCAGGTAGAAGGCTACAAGAATAGTATTGACCAATTGGCCAATATGCACATCAACAACTACTTCTTCTACGACGTTTACAATACGCCAGCTAACCCATTCCCAGCAAATGTTGAACGTTTCACTCAAGATTGGGCGACTTTCTTGATTCCAAATAGCGAAACAGATCCTGACAAGCGCAAATCCTACTTACCTGTCATCGATACAGAAGCCGTCAAAGAACTGGTGGCTCATGTCCATACAACTGGTGCCAAAGCCATGCTGTATAACATGATTTACGCAGTTTCCCTCGAAGAAGGGGTCCCAAATGAAGTGAAAAGCGCCATTGTTCGTAACCTACAGGACCATTTCAACTTTGGTAAAAAGGGTGATGTCACAGCGACCGATATCCAACAATTTCTCGATCCAGGCAACCCAAATTGGCAAAAATTTATCATTGAAGTCATGACTAAAGCCATGAAAGAAGGAAATTTTGATGGATGGCAAGGGGATACCATGGGATCTAACTGGGTGGAAAAAGTCAGTGAACCTGGAAAAGGCTTCTATTTGAGCGAACACTATCCAGAACTAGCCACAGCTGCGACAGAGGCCCTCAAAAAAGAAGGCTATGATTTCATGATCAACGATATCTCCACTGGAGATGCGGATCGACTAGGTAAGACCAATGTCTCTGCACCTTATGCGGAAGTTTGGGGCGATAGCATTGACTATGACTCTACCTACCAAGCCTTGACGCGCCTTACCGAACGGATGCGTGATTTATACAAGGGGAAATCTCCTATCATCGCAGCCTATACCCATCGTGGTAAAAATGCATCAGCCCTCAGCAAAGACAACGAATTGCTGACAGATGCTATCATTGCAGCGAGCGGTGGCTACCATATGACGACTGCAGCCCTCAATACTTCTCAAGATGCCAAAGGTTTTGGGGTGATCCAAGCCGAATGGTATCTCAATCAAAACTTACCTGTCAATGCTGACTTTGCCAATGCAGAATTCAACTACCAAGAATTCATCGTTGCTTATCAAGAACTTCTTCGCGGCCGCGAAACCTTGGCTCATGATACTCACCGGATCGTAGACAATACCAATGTACTGGTGAACGGCAACTTCATCGGATCCAACCCAGATAACGCAGATGAGGTTCAACCTGGAACTGTTTATACCATTACAAAGGAAACCAAGACGGGTGATCGAATTGCTCACTTGATCAATTTGGTCGGCATCACTGAAAATAAATGGAACAGCGCTGTGAATACAACCGAAAAACTAACCAATATTCAAGCTTTTGTTCCACTTGGAAAAATCACAAAAGACCAAGCTGAACACGCCAACATTTACTGGGCTACACCTGATGCTGTTGAAGGAAAATACAACATCAACCTCCGAGAAACAAGCGCAAATGTTTATTATGACGGAGGGGCTGGCCAATGGATGGCAGCTATCGATGTTCCTAGTCTAGATGTCTGGGACATGCTCTATGTCAAACTCAATGAAGCCGCCCACGTTCTTTACCAAGGCGAAAACGGAGTTGAGCTTGAGCGCTCTAGTGACTTGGTAGGTCATACAGGTGAGGCAATCAACTACTCGACAAAAGAAACTATTACCAACTATTTGAAGAAGGGCTATGAACTAGTAGAAAATGGCTTTGATGCAGACGAACAACCAAACTTTGACCGCGACGCTACCAACACCAATGAAGATGGCGTTCAAGAGTTTATTGTCCGCTTGGCACCAAAAATTGTAGAATTTTCAGAAGCACAACCCATCCAAGCCGGTCAAGTTGTTCCAGGAGATAGCGAAGGTCGTGTCTATCCAACTCCTCTAGCTCCAGATGGTCAAACAACTGCTGATCTGAATCATTTATCTGAAACAGTGACCCGTACGGTGACCTATGTGACAGAGGACCAGGATGGAGCCAACCGTCAGCCAGCAGGAATAGCTGATCAAACTGACAGCCTTCATTTCGCTCGCAAAGGAAGCATCAATTTGGTGACAGGCGAGACGAAGCTTGAAGACTGGACAGCTCAAGATGGCACGAGTTTTACAGCTCTTGAAAATCCCGTCAAAAAAGGCTATGTTGTCGTAGCAGAAGAATCGACTGATACCGTCTCTTCTGATCTGATAAAAGCAGGTCACCATACTGGCATTCACGCTGATGTAGCAGACATCACAGATACGGTCATCTATCGACCAGTCGGTGCCTATAGGATCAGCTATGCCACTGGTAAAGAACCAACCAATGCTCAAAAAGAGATCACTTATCTCAATGATGCTACTAATCCAACTGCCATCGCATCTCCTACCGCTATCCTTCCTTACGTGGAGGGATTAGAGCCAAAAGATGCTAATGGACAAGTCTTGAACTTTGTCGATCCTCTCGACGAGACCAAAGGCTATCTTCTTCCGAACCCTGAGTCTCCAACAGCTGATACTGCTATTTCCTATGCCATCTCCAAAGGCTCTGTCATGGTACGATTCCTTACAGAGGGAGGCAACACTGATCTGCAAGAGGCGCAAGACCTCGCTACAGAAGCAGACTTCGGCACCAAATATACAAGTGAGGCCCCAACAGAAATCACAAAAGATGGTCGTATCTACCATCTAGTTGGACTCCGTGCTGATTCTGCGGATCCAAATAGCACCGTCACTAAAGGAATGAAAACCGTTATCTACGATTACAAGTTAGCTACGGGGACTGTCATCGCGCGATTTGTCATCCAAGATTCGAGCACTGAATTGCAACCAGAACTTGCGGTTGCAACGAATGTGGACAATGGAACCCATTACGTCGCTAGCGCACCAGATGAGATCTCCTACGACGGCCACATCTACGAACGGGTCGGTGCAGCTGAACAAACTGGGAACGTAGAAGTGGGAACAACCATCTTGATCTTTGCCTACAAGGTCAAAGAAATCCCTACTCCACAACCATCCCCAGAAACAGGAAGTAAAGAAATCGTTCATCCTAGTACTTCTCATACACAACCAGCAGTAATAAAAGAAATCCCATCTACTTCTATAACAGAAGAGGATAAACCTCTTGAAACTACAAGCCAAACAGCGGAGCTCCCCGAAGCTGTTCCTAACACCCCTCAAGAAGGAACTCACCTACCTGTAACAGGTGAAGAGACCTCACACCTATCCTTACTTGGACTTGGTATCTTAGCAGGCCTTACCAGTCTTGTCGCTTTCAAAAAGAAACATGATTAGTTAGTTCCCAAACAAAAAGAAACTTCCTATGGAATTCTGTTCCAAGGAAGTTTTTTATATTTATACAACTTATTCAGAGTCTATACTCCTTTTATGAAGGTAACCGACGACAATAAGGGTGTGAAGTTCTTCCACTCCAAACCCTACTGTAATTCCAATTCAAAGTGGATTCATTCCCCTTGTTGCCGGCAGTTTGAAAGATCAAATTGCTTTTCTAGTATACTGTTTTCTCTACTTCAAGTCAATGGAAATTCTCTGAAACTAGTAACAGAATGAAATGAATAATAGAATGTTTTCTGAAACATTTCGTAATATATATGCAATTTTTTCTAAGCTTTTAACAACAAACAAAGAGGCCTTGCTCTTTCGAGCAAAGCCTCTTCCTGTTGGATCTAAAATTGTCACCTCATCAACAAGTTTGTCGATGTCACCTCAATTTTAGTCTTCGCGTTTTTTGCGTTTTGCAAGTCC
>OKVG01000911.1_pt1 | contig 15757 bp, 17 predicted proteins | sample 1606981 | NCBI WGS metagenome assembly OKVG01 (sample SAMN03281018, study PRJEB24777) | human gut metagenome | isolation source: fecal sample PR128 from 1 month old male Malay infant, vaginal delivered... | reverse complement strand
TTTCGATAATGTTGTGGTTGCCAGACCATCTACATTTTATCATGAGAGGTTCTTTTTTTTACTATAAGAAAATTTACTTACCCCCAGTGTAACTGGGGGTTTTATCATGCCTATTCGGCGCCAAAAAGACTGCTGTCCGAAGCAAGGGAGTGGCTTCAGACAGCAGTCCGTTCGGGCCGGGTGAAGGCACGGCCCATCTATAGGGGAGTTACATAGAACCCATGCGCTTCATGACAGCGCTCAGTTCTTCTGAAGAAAGATGCTGCATGGCTTCTGCCATTTTTTTCATGGCTTCCATACTGGGGCGGACGCCCTTTTCCTTCATTTTTTTCATAGCCTCGGTCATGGCGTCGGTCTTGGCCGAATCTTGGGCGGCGACACCGGCCAGATTCATGACCGTTTTCCCCGTCAAGAGATACTGCATGCTTTCAAGGGTCGTCTGAGTCAGGTTGACCTGCCAGAACTGGCCGGCTTCAGTCAGCATATGGAGGACGCCGTTATCGGTCACCAGCCCCCGTTCCTGCCAAAGGTCGTAGAGCCAGGTCAAATCCTGTAAGCGCTCGTCTTCGGCCATCAGTCTGCGAAGGTCCAGGTAGCCCTGTTCCATTTCGACTTGAACGCGGTCGATCAAGGGCTTCAAGGGCGACTGTTCCATGAGGGCCATAAAGGGTTTTTTCCCTTGGCTGACAAACATCTGATAAGGCGAAATGGCCCGGTGAAGCATCGTTTCGTAACCGTCGACGTGACCGCCGGCACCGCTGCCAAAGGGGAACATGGCCGCGCCGGACCGGGCCAGCACATTGTACAGGCTCCGCTCGCGGTTGGAACGGCTCCAATGGCAGATGTTGAGGCGCCGATAGGCTCGTTGTTCCAGATAGACTTTGGCCTCGTGGAACATCCGGGCCTGGACGGACGTTTCGGCGGCCGGCGCCAACCGACCTTCGGCGATGGCCTTATTCAAGTCGCTGCCGTCAAAAACGTTGAGCTGATATAAGTCGGCCCCGTCGGCGGCGCACTCCGTCAAGCGCTGCAGATCGTGGCGCCAGACATCCATGTTCTGACCGGGCAGGCCGTACATCAAGTCGATGATGAGGACCGCCTGGTTATAGGCCTTCAGGTCAGCTAAGCGCTGCAGCACCGTATCTTCGTCGTCGAGGCGGCCGACGGCGCGACGGACCGCCGTATCAAAGGACTGGACGCCTAGGGAGACGCGGTTGACGCCGTTGGCAAACCAAATATCCATCTTTTCCGGGACGACGTCGTGGACCCGCCCTTCCAAGGTCATTTCATAGTCGTTGGCCAGGGGCAGACAGCGGCGGATCGTCTTTAGGAGCAGGTCGGCATTGGCCGGCGACAGCGACGTCGGCGTACCGCCGCCGATGAAGACGGCGTGGATCAACCCATCCCGCAGGCGTGGGCTGTCGGCAGCCAGTTCCAGTTCATCGACGAGACAGCGGATGTATTCGTCTTCCGTCTCCTGCTGCGTTCCATTTTGAAAAAAGCCGCAGTACAAGCATTTTGTTTTGCAAAAAGGAATGTGGATATAAGCCGTTTGAACGTCGCGCCCTGTAGGCGGACGGCTCATGATGTCCTGCCAAATCTGCTGGGATTCAGCCGGGGCGATGAGCTGGCCGTGCAAGCCGGCGTGAACGACGCGCTTACGCGGAAAGGCGTGGCCTAAGGGATCGACGCCGGCGAGGCCAAACTGCAGGGCCTGCTGATCCGGCGGCAGACTGTCGTAGTAAGCCTGTAAGCTCATTGCCCGCCTCCTTCAAACCAATGGAGGATGTCGGCGGCAAAATCAAAGGCTCGCTGCAAGTCGGCTTCATCGGGGTGCTTAGCCGCTTCGGCATGGCGGGCATCCCGTTCCGGCGACCGGCCATGGGGATGGCCTTCGGGAAATTTTTTATACATCATTTCGATGATCTTGGGGTCGACGGCGCCTTGGCAGATGAAGGTCCCGACGACGTCCGTTTCTTTAGGAAGGAGCTTGGCCCCTTCATCGAGGCTCTTTTGCGCATGGTCCGACGTCGGATCGGCGCCCAGGGTGGCAAAGAGGGCGACATTCTTATGATGGAGCCCTTCAAGGAAGGTCTTGGCTTCGGCATTAGCCGTCCCCCGGTCGACCCAGTAACCGGCAAAGATCAGGTCGTAGGCCGAAAGGTCGGCCGGCGCTTCGGCCATGGAAAGGCAAGGTGTCCCTTCCGGCAGGGCGCTTTGGATGGCTTCAGCCACTTTTTTCGTATTTCCCGTGCGGGAAGAGTACAGTACAAGTATATTCATCATGATCCTCCTCACTGTAATTCAAAGGTAACAGGTACGTTAATGGTAATCTCCGATCCCGTCGGATTGGGATAGGGGCAGGCAGCATAGACGGCTTTCGTCGCCGCTTTCGCCAGCAGTCCGTCGCCGCTGGCCGAAACGCCGATGCAGTTGCCGCCGGCATCGAGGGTCACCGTCACGTAGACCGTCCCGGTCAGGCCCCGCTTCACGGCCATGGGCGGATAGGTTTTATTGGCGTTGACGGCCGACCAGAAGCCGTCCGTGTCAAAGGCGCCGGTTCCCGTACCTTCACTGCCGCTGTCGCCGCTGCCCTGCCCGCTTCCACTGCCTTCGCCGTAGCCTTGGCCATCGCCGACGCCGTCACCGACACCGCTTCCCGACCCGGAACCATAGCCTGAGCCGGTCCCGCTGCCGTCGCCGCTTCCCGTCCAGGTTCCACTGCCTTGACCAGTCGAATCACTGCCGCCAGAAGACGGCGCTGTGGCCGGATAGGATGACGGCGAGGCGGCACTGTCACTGACAGTCTGAGCCGGGATGTCGTGGGCTACCAAAGCCGACGAAGCCTGGGCGACTTGGGCCGTCCGTTCGGCGACGGCAGCCTCCGATAATTTATCGGGAAAGAGGTTGGCCGCTCCCCCGCCACCACCGCCGGCATGGCCGCTTCCGGCACCGGTCAGTTCCGAGGCATCGAGGTCGATGACGTACATTTTTTCTTCCTCATGTTGGGCTACGGAGCCGGCCAAAAAGCACATCAAGACACCAAAGACGACGGCGTGGATGATCAGCGATCCGCCATAGGCCTTTTTCCAGGAAATATGGCTGTCCATGGGCCTCACCCCTTCTGCTTAGCCGCAATGGCCAAGCGCTTGACGCCGGCAGATTTGAGCATATCCATGACGGCGACGACCTGACCGTGGGCCGTCCCCTTATCGGCCTGGAGGACGACGGCGGCATTGGCGTTCTCGGTCATATGCTGCTTCATCAAATCCGACGCCTCTTCCAGGCTGACGGGGCGATTATCGAGGGTGATATGGCCGTCTTTATCGACGGTGACGATCAAGGGCATTTGGGCCGGTGCCGACGCACTCTGGGCCTGAGGCAGCTGGACCGACAGTGCTTTCTGGGCGATGGTCTGCAAGCTGTTCATCATAAAGAAGACCAGGAGGAAAAAGATGATGTCGATCATGGGAATGATCATGAAGACCGGCTTTTTCTTCATTCTGACGTGAGAAAACATGATCTACCTCCTATGCCGCTTTCCGGGCCTGCATGACGTCGATGCAGACACGTTCCGTATCGGTCACGATGGCATCGAGCTGGTGTGAAAAGTAAGTGTAGACGCAGAAGGCCAGGATGGCTACGCAGAGCCCGGTCGCCGTGGCCACCAATGCTTCGCCGACGCCGCCGGTAATGGCCGACGCCCCGGCCCCGTTATCGAGGACGCTGAAGGTGCTGATCATGCCCGTAACCGTCCCCAACAGCCCTAAGAGCGGGGCAATGGTGACGATGGCGCTGAGATAGTCGAGGTAGCGTTGAAAACCGATGGCTTCTACGTGCATCTGTTCATGGAAAGCCGTCTTCATCTTATTTTCGTCACTGCCCTGTTTCAGGCCGTTAGCCACGATGCGGCTCATGGCCGTAGGAAATTTTTGGCAGAACTCATCGGCCCGGTCCCACTCCCGATCGCGGGCCGCCCGGCTCACACCGGCACAAAATTCCTTGGAACCCTTGCGGTTTACCCGGTAGTAGCCAAAGCGTTCGATGGCGATAGCTAATGTAAAAATAGACAACAGCAAGAGCGGATACATGACCAGACCGCCGCTGTGAAACAACTGTAAGGCATACTGAAAAGCTTCCATTTCGTTCACACGCTCCCTTTTATGAAACTAATTATCATTTGACGATGTCATTGTAACAGATTCCCGGGACCCCTTTCTACTCCAAGAGGACCAAAAAAAGCTCCATTCAGACATTCCCCCTAGGAAAAGGGTCAAAGCCGCGACACTATCCCCTTTTCATCACGACGTTGACTGAAACTGGGCCTGATATAAGTCGTAATACAATCCTTTTTGCTCCATCAGGTCCTCATGAGACCCCGATTCGGCAATGCCCTGACCGGTCAGGACGACGATGCGGTCGGCCTTTCGAATCGTCGCCAGGCGGTGGGCAATGATCAGCGTCGTCCGCTTTTCAGATAAGGCCGTCAAGGCCTGCTGGATCCGCTGCTCCGTTTCGTTGTCGAGAGACGACGTGGCCTCGTCGAGGATCAAGACGGGCGGATTTTTAAGAAAGATGCGGGCCATGGCAATGCGCTGTTTTTGACCGCCGGACAATAAGACGCCCCACTCGCCGACAAAGCTGTCATAACCTTCGGGCAGGGCCTCGATAAAGGCCGCTGCATCGGCTTTTTTAGCCGCCTCCTGAATGGCTTGGGGCAACGCTTGTTTATCACCGAGGGCAATGTTGTCCCCAATGGAACAGGCAAAGAGAAAGACGTCCTGCTGGACGATGCCCACAGCCTGCCGCAGCGACGCCAGGGTATAGTCACGGATATCCCGGCCGTCGAGGACGATGGAGCCGGCCGACACATCATAAAAACGAAGGGTGAGGCTGGCAATGCTGCTCTTACCGACGCCGGTCGCACCGACGATGGCCACGGTCTCCCCCGGTTCAACGGTCAAGTTGAAGTCCTGTAAAATCGCCTTATCACTCCCGGGATAGGCAAAGGAAACGTGGCGAAATTCAAGGCGTCCTTCAATCGCCTTGGCTTCGACGGCGCCGGGACGGTCGACGACATCGGCCTTTTGATCCATCAGGGCCGCATAACGGCGAAAGCCGGCCATACTGCGCTGATACTGTTCGGTCAGCATGGTCAGCTGCATGATGGGCCGGATGAAGAGCATGAGATACATCAGAAAGACGACTAAATCGGCGACCTTCATGGCCCCTTGGATGATAAAATAACTGCCGGCAGCGATGATGACCAGGTTATTGACATTGGTAAAAAAAAGGACCGTACTCATTAAATAGGCTTCTAAGCGGTTGGTCCGCCGCTGGGCCCTTTGCACGCCGAAACTGGCCCCTTCAAAGTGACGGAAAATATGTTTTTCACTGCCCAGAGCCTGAATGACCCGGACGGCGCTGAAGCTTTCGGAACAGACGGCGCTGAGGCGTCCCATCTCTTTGCGGGCTGCCAAAAAACTCCGCTTCATGCGCCGGTTGAGCCATATCGTATCGATGGTTTTCAAGGCCAGGACGAGGAGGACCAGACTGGCCAGCTGCCAATTCAGGCGGAACATAAAGAAGGCGCTGCCGACCATGGTAATGGTGCAGACCATGGCTAAATTCGGCAGCTGAAAGACAAGGCCGCCGATTTCCGAGATGTCACTGATGACGGTCGACACCAATTGCCCCGTTTGGACCTTGTCGAAAAAGGAAAAGCTCAGGCCTTCGATGTGTTCAAAGAGATGACAGCGCAAATCATGCTCGATGTGAGCCCCCATATTGCGGCCGCAGGCATAGACCGAAAAGGTCAGGACCAGACAGACGATGTAGAGTCCCAAGAGACCCAGTCCGTAGCGGAAAAGGTCGGCCAGATTCCCCGACGGCAGGACGACGTCGAGGATATGGCGGACGACCATGGGAAACAATGTTTCCAGGACAGCCGACAGGACCGATCCGATGAGGACCACGGCCAACAGCCGTCGGTAATCGCCATAACAGGCTAAAAACCGCTTCATGTGCCCCTTCCCACCTCGGCTTTAGGGACGACGATGACATAGTCGCCCTTATCTTTATAAAGGCTTTCGGCCCCTTCCCCAGCGGCAGCCGAGGTCTCAGCAAAGACCGGCGTAATGACCTGTATCGAAAGATCCGGACGGCGGCGGTGTAGCTGTTCGACAGAGCCCAAATAGTCGCCGCTGTGGACGGCGCCGGTCAGGTGGTAGACCAAATGATCCGGATGGGCCTCCTTATAAAGGGCGATGCTTTCGGCCATGACGTTGTCCTTTAAGGACTGGGCGGCAAAGAGGTTGGGAATCGTTTTTTCCGATACGGCCATGGCCCGGCCCTTCAAGGCCGTCATGATTTTGGCAAATTTTCGTTCATAGGCCAGGGAACTCGGATAAAGGGACGCCGGCAGATAGGGCTGCCATCTTTCCGGAATGTCGGCGAGGTTCCCCTCCTTGGCATAAGCCGCCGCAGCCGGCCGCGGAATAGCGGCGGCCACGACGGAGAGATGCTTTGCTTTGGCAAATTCGACGACAGGACGGTAAGCGTCTTTATAATTCGGCCAGGGACGGTTTTGGGCTAAATAAGCTTCTTCATCGATCCGTCCGTCGAGATAGTCGTCTAATACGGGCTGGGTGTCCTTTTCGGCCATTTCCAGCGACAGGGCCAGGTTACGCCCTTTGAGGCTGTATAAGGCTTGAAAGAGTTCGTCTTCCAGGTGGTGTATGGCGGCGTTGTCATGAAACTCGCCAAAAAAGAGTACGTCGGCCCCCTTCACCCGGCCAGCGAGTTCCGAGACCGAGAGGGTTTTCCCCGTCGCCGTTTCGACGATGTCCGGCTCTTGAGCCCAGCCGGTCAGGCCGGGCACGGTCAAAAAGAGTGCCCAGGCCCACAAGGTAAGCTGTTTTCGTAAACAAGGTTTCATCACGATGCCCCCTTACCATTTCCATTCGGCACCGATGCGCCACATGCGGCCGTCGACATAGATGTCATCGACTTTTTTATCGAAGATATCGTCGACGCCGCCGTAGATGGAAAAGCCGTCATCGAGTTTCTTGCGGAAGGAGAAGTTCAGCGTATTATAGGTATAATCCTGTCCGTCAAAGCGGTAGTCATTGCTGAACTGATCCCAAAGGACGGCACTGAAGCCTTTTTCCTTATGATCATCGTAGAGGAGCTGCAAGGTCGTCGTGTGCCGGGCCCGATAATTGAGGCGCTGTCCCGTCGTCCCATCGGTGGCATCGAGGTAGTTATGGGTCAGCTTCACGGTCCAGCGGTCATTCAGGCGATGCCCTAATTCACCTTCGACGCCGTTGATGCTGGCCTTGGCGATATTGATGTACTGGTAGGTCATATAGCCGATCTGAGCCGTTTCGATCAAGTTAGTGACCTTATTGTGGAAGTAGGTCAATTTTCCGAAGTTGCGGCCCTTATCGTATTCTACGCCGAAGTCGAAACTCGTCGATTTTTCCGGTTCCAAGTCGGGGTTGCCATAAATATTGACCGTCGTCGCTCCCATGGCCCGGTGCATTTCCATATAGAGTTCGCTAATGGACGGCGCCTTATATCCCTGGCCGTAATTCGATTTGAAGCGCCAGTTCTGATCGATGTTATAGGTCAGGCCAATCTTCGGTGTCGTCTGACTGCCGAACTGGCTGTTGTGTTCAATGCGAACGGATGGGATGAGCAGCAAGCGGTCGTTGACCTGCCACAGGTCTTCCACGTAGCCGGCATAAGAATTGACTTCGTGACCGGCTACGTCCTTATCGAGGCCGACGGACGAACCGGACAGGCGGGTCCCTTCGTATTTGAGCTTGCGGTATTCGCCGCCAAAAGTCAGGTTATGATGGTCGCCGACATACATCGTATCCCGGGCTTCGGTCACCCAGGTGCTGTAATTGGCTTTATCCATGTCAGCCTTCGGATACATGCCGCCTAAAATCGTTTCCATCATGCCCGGGAAGCTGGCCCGGTCGTTATAGATGACAGAATTTTTCTTCAGCTGGTTGTAATAGGTGCGGAACATATAGTCATTGCGCCCGGTCTTGCCCGTGTATTCGACGCTGGCCGCCCGTTCCTGTTCATGATAAAACTCCCGTTTATCCTGAGACGTGGCAAGTTTCATGGGACCCATAGCGTACCAGGCCGGGGCAAAATCAGACCGCAGGTCATCATTGTGATATTCCAGATCGAACCGCAGTTTATTGTTATTGCTGTTTTCAAAGTCATAGACGCTGGCCAAATGGTACATGCGACGCATGCCGTAGAAGGCGCGGTCATAGCCGTCGGTTACGGTGCTCGTACCGCGGCCGGACACGGTGCTGCTGTAGACGTAGCGGTTAAAGGGACGCTGGCGGTCCCAGCGGGCATCGAAGGACGTCGACCAACGATGGTGCTTGCCGAAGTCGACATTGACGTAGGTCGCCGTATTTTCCGTACCGGTGACGACCCCCACCGTGCCGCCGGCCTTATCGGGGACCTTGGTGATGATATTGATGACGCCGCCCATGGCATCGGACCCATAGAGGGAGCTCGACGGGCCGCGGACGATTTCGATGCGTTCAATATCGCTCAAATCGAGGCGTTCCAGGGCGTAAACGTTGGTCGTTACATCCGTATCTTCTGCGGCATAGCGTTTGCCGTCGACGAGGATCAAGGAGTGGTTGGTGCTCATGCCGCGGATCATGACGGCATTGCCGGTCATCCCCGCTTTGGCCAGGCTGACGTTATTGGCCAGCTGCAGGGCCGAGCGGACGTTAGCCGCCCCCATGCGTTCGAGATCGTCATGGGTCCAGACTTCAACGGCCTGGGGTACGGCCTTTACCTCTTCTTCGGTCTTGGTCGCCGTGACCACGACGTCTTTTAATTGGACCGGTTCTTCCGTGCCGGCATCGGCCGCCTGAATCGTTCCATACCAAGACGTCGTCATGAGTACGGCCAAGAGCGCCGTATAGTTGCGATAATTCATTTCCTTAACTCCTTCCAGCAATCACTGCGTCGCATAGGGCACACACAGTCGATACGTTCGGTTCCCGTCCTGTACCTCGGTCATCACCGCTTGGATTTGGTACAGCGGTTCAATAATGTCTCTGCAAAACACGTCTTCCACCGGTCCGTCGACGACGATGCGGCCTTTTTTGACGGCGATCAGCCGGTGGCTGTAGCGCGCGGCATGATTGAGATCGTGTAAGACCATGACGACCAGGACCTTCGTCGTGTCATAGAGGTGGGCGATGAGTTCCATTAAATCTAATTGATGGTGGATATCTAAGTACGTCGTCGGCTCATCGAGGAGAAGGACTTCCGGCTCCTTGGCTAAGGCCAGGGCCAGCCAGGCCCGCTGCCGTTCCCCACCGGAGAGCGCCGAAAGGCGTTTATGCTGCAGGTCGGTCATCCCCGTTCCGGCCAGGGCCTTGTCGGCGGCCTTAAGATCGTCATCGCCAAGGCTGGAAAAGAGGCCCTGGTACGGCAGGCGTCCCAATAAAACCAGGTCGCGGACGGTAATATCGCCAGGGGCCTGCATGGACTGGGGCATAAAGGAAATCATGCGGGCCAGGGCATCCGTCGAAAAGCGGTTCATATCGCGGCCGTTTAAATAGACCGTGCCGGCTGACGGCAAGAGCAGATGGGCCATGGTTTTCAATAAGGTCGATTTTCCCGACCCGTTGGGACCGATGATGGAGATGATTTCCGGCTTATCCAAGACGAGGTTCAAATCCTGAGCCACGACCTGGCTGCCATAGCGGATTTCCAGCCCCTTTAATTCAATAGGACTCATGTCGCATTCAGCCTCCGTCTCAATAAATATAGGAAAAAGGGTGCCCCGATAAAGGACATGAAGATGCCTACGGGAACTTCCATGGGGCTGAACAGCGTCCGGGCTGCCACGTCGGCGCCGGCCACTAAGACGGCGCCAAAGACGGCCGAGCACGGTAAGAGGGGTTCAAAATCGGAACCGACGATGAGGCGCATGACGTGAGGCACGATGAGGCCGACGAAGCCCAAGAGGCCGGCTACGCTGACAGCCGAAGCCGCTAACAGGGCCGCCAAGGCGACCAGCATGGCCCTCGTCCGATTGACATGGACGCCCAGGGTCTGGGCCACGTCGTCGCCGAGCTGGAGGGCATTCAATCGCCGATAGAGGGCGACCGTCCCGGCCATGCCGACCAGGCTGTAGGGCAGGATCATGCGCACGCTCTGCCAACCGACACCGGCGAAGCCGCCGGCCATCCAGGACACGGTCCCCTGTACCTTATCGGAAAAGAAGACCGACAAGGCCGTCATGCCGCCGCCAAAGAAAGCGGCTACGGCCACGCCTGCCAGGACCAGGCGCAGGGGATTGACGCCCCGTTCCCAGGCCAGGAAAAAGACGATGGCTGCCGCTCCCAAGGCGCCGAAAAAGGCCGCCATAGGCACCCAGGCCGTAAGCGTCGGGGCCAGCATCATCAAGGCCATAGCCGCAAGGCCCGCCCCGGCCGAAATGCCGATGATGCCGGGATCGGCCAGGGGATTGCGAAGGACGCCTTGAAGGATGCAGCCCGATAAGGCCAGGTTGGCCCCGGCCAAGGCCGCACAGAGTCCGCGAGGGATGCGCAGGGTATAGATGATCTGATAGTCGTCCGTCGTCCCCGGCGCCTGTAAAGCCAGCCACACGTCGCGGAGGGGAATCGACACGGCACCGACGACAACGGCCAAGAGCAGGATGGCGATTAAAAGGACGATGCCGGCCAAGAGGACGGCCAAGCGCCGGACGGCTCGCTGTTGGGTGACCTTATCCGCCGTCATTGGGCACCTCCCCCATACAGGCAATCAGCCATGTATTCCATGGCGTCGGCAATGCGGCTGCCCGGATTGACCGTAAACAAGGCCGTCGGCAGTTCATAGACCCGCCCTTGGCGCACGGCCTGAACCTTATTCCAGGAATCGCTGTCGGCCATGGAAGCCTTAAAGCGTTCGGCTTCCCCCTGACTCTGGCCCATGGAGATGATGAAGATGACCTGCGGATCCTGACGAAGGACGTATTCCATGCTGAGGGGCACAAAAGGTTCGTGAGAACCGTCGGCCGTATCGGCAATATTCACGCCGTGAAGGCGACTCAAAAGGTCTCCGGAAAAACTGGCAGCCGTCGCCATATTGTTGCTGTCCGGTGAACTAAAGAGAATCAGCGCCCGGGAACTTTCCTTGCCGGCCGCTTTGGCAACGACGGCGTCGGCCCGCTGTTTGATATCCGCAGCGCGTTCGGCAGCTTCTTGTTCGTGACCGGTCAATTCGCCAAAAAATTTCAGCGTCTTAAGGCTGTCTTCCAACGAATCCAAAGAATTGATGTACAGCGGAATCCCATTTTGAGCCAGGGTCTGGCGAATCTGGTTATGGAAGGGGACGTTGATGCCAACGACTAAATCGGGATGGAGGGATAAAATGGTCTCCATATTGGGCCGATGAATGATGCCGACAGCCGGGATATCAGCCATGGCAGCCGCCAGTTCCGGCGACATGGAATCCGACGTCGGTTTTCCCACTACCGTATCCCTTCCGCCGGCAGCATCGTATAAGTCGAGATTGGATACATTCAAAAAAACGACCCGCCGGGGGTGAAGGGGTATCTCGACGGATGTGCCCGTCGCATCGACGACCTGACGAGTCGCTGTCGCTTCTGTTCGATCGGCCCCTGCCGTCATGAGCCAGGCTACGGCCGCCACGATGACAATTCCTAAAACAATTAGACTAGTGAGCAATACTTTACGCAAAAAATACCTCCATTGTGAACAAAATATCAATAAAAATAATAAAACAATAAGGCAGCCAGGCCCCATAAGGCACCTAATAAGCCAAAGCATTCACTGGTACCGTTGAACACGGCTTCTCCCTCTATGTGATACATCCCTACACCTCCCTTTCGCTGAAAATCATGGGAATCGCCGTATTCTAAGGGGTATGTCTCTGCCGGAAGAGGATATCGTAACGATGAATCCTCGATATTATCGATATTAATTTTCATTATGTCTTGTAACAAAATCATAACATATAACATTTTCAACAACCACTCCGTTTAGACAGAAAACAATCCATTTAGACATTTTTTTCACAATCTCCGGACTGATAAGTCTCAGTTTCCTTATCATTCTCATTTAATTTGACATATTGAGAATGAAGGTATATCATAAGGATAGATAACATCACATATCCGGAGGCGATTCTTATGAAATATACAACCTATCTCTTCTCGTATCTCATCATGCTGCCCTTGGCCGTCGCCGTCTTTATCATCGCCATGTTTACGGCCTGCGTCACTGTCGAAACCGTCCTCAAAGCCCTTATATGGCTGACGCACAGCACGATGACGACAGAAACCAGAAACCTGGCCGTCGTCATCGCCGCTGCTCCCCTTGCCCTGTGTTCCGCATCGTGGGTCCTAGCCCACACGGCCTGTCAGGTGCGTCATTATTTATCGTAAAAAATCATCGTCCTACGACAAAGCCCGCTCTCATCACGAGAACGGGCTTTGATCTTTTCTAGGTATTTCTCCAATTCGATACCCATAACAAAAGCCGATACCAGACATCTCAAATAGATGACGGTATCGGCTTTTCTCATAGCAGATTCAATGTTGCTCCCCTATATCCCCCTTTTATAAAAAGGAGTCACATCAGGGCTAAGAAAATAGGAATGCGACACATTGCTGTACATCATTAGCAAGTAGTCCTGAAGTCTCAGTCCCCTTACGGGGATTTTGGTAATGCGACAATCCGGAGGGTCTCCGCTTGAACTTGAAGCAACATAGTTTCAGTCCCCTTACGGGGATTTTGGTAATGCGACAATCTTACGGATCATGATGCAACATTGGTTCGCAGGTTTCAGTCCCCTTACGGGGATTTTGGTACTGCGACACTGCTTCGAAAATCCGTCGACAATTACAGGTATCAAGTTTCAGTCCCCTTACGGGGATTTTGGTACTGCGACGAGAAAGAATGGAATCTTTTCAAAAGCACGGTGAGTTTGTTTCAGTCCCCTTACGGGGATTTTGGTACTGCGACTCTGTCCCTCAGTACCCGCTCCCTGTCTGGGCTCTCCGGCGATTTTTTCAAACCTAAGGCTTTTTTCGCTCTTTTCGGGGACCCGGGTGAAAAATAAAATTTGGACAGTGTCGTTTTTTCCCTTAGTTACGCCATTTGCAGCGCTTTTTGAAATTTTCAAACCTCCGGGGTTTTTGAGCCAAAAATAGGTTTTCCTCAGCCGCCGCAGTCTTTGATTTATCTCAAGTATACGGTTTTCACCTTTTATTGTCAACGTTCTCATCGAGGCTTCCCCGTCGTCAAAAAAGCTGCCTCGTCGTGAGACAGCTCTTTCAGATAATCTTATGATAGCCTGATTCTCTATTTATCTTCGTAGACCCGGACCCGCAAGGTCAAGCCCAAGTCGTCACAGATGGCCCGGCACTTCTTGATTTCTTCACTGTCTTCGACTTTATCGACGACGGTGAGGACGACGTTTTTCACGTACTGTTTGCAGCTGACGGCAAAGTTCAGCATGGCATCGAAGGACGGCAGGCCGAATTTGCTCCGTGTCAGTTCCAGATACCGTTCTTTGTTCGACGCATTCATGCTGATGGAGATGGTATCGAGGATGCCGCCGCCAAAGTCCTGCGCCGTCGGCCGGCCGTAGTCCAAATCGGACAGGCCGTTGGTGTTGAGCCGCGTCTTGACCGTCGGGTGCTTTTCTTTCACGTACGAGAGAAGGGTTTTTAAGTCTTCGAGGCGTTCCGTCGGTTCACCAAAGCCGCAGAAGACGACTTCGTTGATACGGTCCCAGGGAGCTCCATCGAGTTCTTTTTTAACTTCGTCGACGGTCGGTTCTTTTTTCAGCCACAGCGTTTCGTCTTCAGCCATCTTCTTCATCGAGCGCAGGCAGAAGGTACACGAACAGGTGCAGCGATTGGTCAAATTGACGTACATGCTCCACGGGCTTTCTTTCTGTAAGGCCAGGTTGTCTTTTAAATCGACGTATTGTCCTTGTCCAACTACGGTATATACAATCATGATTACATCCCCTTTTATTGTAATGTCGTCAGATATTCTTCAAAGGCAAGGCCGGCGTTATGCGGAAGGTCGAGGGTTTCCGTATATTCCATGACCTTGCAGATGAAGTCTGCCGCCTTTTGTACGGCTTCTTCGAGGCCCTCACCGCGGACAACGGACGCCGAGACGATGGCCGTAAAGACGTCTCCCGTGCCGCTGCGGTCGCTGCCGATTTTTTTCGTCTTGACCCACGACGTCCGGCCGTGATCGTAAATGAAGTTTCCGATGCACGAATCACGGTGGATCCCGGTCAGGACGACGCCCTGAGGCCCCTTGTCGGCCAGGGCTTTGGCCATGTCGGAAAAGTCGGCGTCAGAAAGGTCGCTCGACGGCCGGTAGGGCACGCCCAAGAGCTCGCAGGCTTCGGTCAGGTTCGGCGTCAGAACGTCGGCAGCCGAGAGAAGGCGCCTCATTTCGTCGCACATGTCCTGGGTATACGACGCATAGATGCGGCCATTATCGCCCATGACGGGGTCGACGATGACCTTCGTATCCGGTCCCTTGAAGTCGCGCAGAAAGTCGAGGACCATATCGATCTGTCGGACCGAGCCGAGAAAGCCGGTGCTGATGCCGTCGAAGGTGAGGTCGTTTTTCTTCCAACTGTCGATATAGGGCGTCATGTGATCCGTATAGTCGTCGAGGTAGTAATCGTGAAAGCCGGTGTGAACGGAAAGGATCGCCGTCGGCAGGATACAGCCCTGTACCTTCAGAGCCGACACGATGGGCAGGGCCACGGCAATGCTGCAGCGGCCGTAACCGGTTACGTCATTGACCAGGGCCAACTTTTTTTGATGCATAGAGAATCATTCCTTATCTTTTCAGGTTGTAACCATAACCACGGAATGGGACTCTCATGAAACAAGCAGCGATGGCGTAGGCAGCGGCCATATTGACGATTCCTTCGCCGATGAGGCCGGGCACCATCGTAAGGCCCGCTTCCAGGCTGCCGTAGAGAAAACCGCCGGCTGCCGTATAGGATACGACCATCCAGACGGCCGACAAGAGGAAGCCCAAAAAGACCTTGAGGGACGTCAATTTCCACGGCCCCTTGTCGGGACGGACGACGAGGAATACGGCTTCGACCATGACGAATTTAATGATCAGGGTCGGCACGATCCAAATGGGAAACCCGCCGATCAGGTCGGACAAGGCCGAACCGATGGAGGCCGCAACGGCAGCCTGACGGCGCGAACTGAACAAAACCGACGCAAAGATGACGGCATCACCGAGATGGGCATAGCCCAGGGGAATGGGGATGCGCGGCACAAACGTCAGAATAAAGACCAGGGCCGTTAAGACGGCGGCATAACAGAGGTTGGCAGCCGAAAAGACCGGTGCCTTTTGTTCCATAGATGATGAATGCATGTGAAATCCTCCTCACGGATACAGAATTCACACATTGGCCAATGTATGGTTATGATTAATCTGTACTCTATTTTAGAGTATATTACCCTATCTGTAAATGGGACAGATTTGTTTTTTTCTGTACACCTTGTCACAATCTCCGTCAAAAAGGCCCATAACGACAGAAAAGCTCCCTTGGTGAACCGACCCCCTAAAGTTGGACCAAAAATTCAACTTTAGGGGGTTAATTTTATGGCAAAATATAGTTATGAATTTAAGATGCAGATTGTTCTCGAGTATATACAAGGAGATATTGGATACAAGGC
>OKVG01000906.1_pt1 | contig 15867 bp, 10 predicted proteins | sample 1606981 | NCBI WGS metagenome assembly OKVG01 (sample SAMN03281018, study PRJEB24777) | human gut metagenome | isolation source: fecal sample PR128 from 1 month old male Malay infant, vaginal delivered... | reverse complement strand
TTGCTTACCTCTTCCACCTTGGTACCGTTTCCCAGGGCGTCTCCGGCCTCTTTGGTCTGCTGATTGTCCAGCCTGGTAACCAGGTCTTCTACCTGCTTGCAATGCTTCTTGCTTACGCTGCAGGCTTCGCACTTACTTGGTTCTTCGGCGTTGACGAGGATCGTATTAACGACGTCTTCGGCGAGTAAAAACCGCACGTTTTAGAAACGTTTATCCCTCTTCTTAGGTATCCTAGGAAGAGGGATTTTTTCTCGTTCGGCGCCCGACTGGCCGTTCGTCGGTCTTGTCGCCTGGCGAGAAACCCGTCTTTTAGAAGCGTTTGCAATTTACTTGGAGGATTTATGCGCACCGGAATTTCACTGTATTTTGCCAGTGGATATGAAGCTAATGCTGAGGTTGTAGCAAAAGCGCAGGTAGCCGGATGCCACTATGCCTTTACATCTCTCCAGATTCCCGAGGAAGAGGGGATTGATTATCGCACTGAGGCTCGTAAGCTCTTGGAACTTTGCAGGAAGGCGGAGATTAACCTCATTGCTGATGTTTCTCCTGCTACTCTTTCCAAACTTGGCGTTCAGAAGTTTGACGAGCTTGCGGAGCTGGGCATTACGTATGTGCGTCTTGACTTTGGGTTTGATGCGGCAGAGACCGTAGAGCTTTCTCGCAAGTTCCACGTGGTCTTTAACGCTTCGACCATCACCAAGGACGACATTTCCGCATGGCGAGCAGCTGGCGCCGACTTCACTCGTTTTGCCGCCTGCCACAATTACTATCCCAAGAGCTACACGGGCCTTTCGCTGGAGCGCGTCGCACAGATTAACGCGCGCCTTTCGGCGCTTGGATTCCAGATTTTCTCGTTTGTTCCTGGCGAGATTTTCCGCGGTCCTCTCTACGAGGGACTGCCAACTGTCGAGGAACACCGTGGGCTTTCGGGCGATGCGCTTATTCAGGCGATGCTTGCTCTCTACGACGCTGATTCTGACGTGGTGCTTATTGGCGACCCAGATGTTACTGAGGCTACGTGGAAGCGCATTGGTCAGCTTGAGCAAAACTGCATTGAGCTAAAGACGGAGCTCAAGCCTGATTTTGAGTATCTGTACGATCGACTTCAGACCGATCGACCTGATTCCAGCTCGTATATTATTCGCTCGCAGGAGTCCAGGCTATGGAAAGACGCCCCCGTATACAACGCAAGGTCTTCTACCTGGGAAACTGTTGCTACTGGCGCCATCTTGGTAAGCAGCAAGGCATATGGTCGCTATGCGGGTGAGCTTTCGATTGCTCGAGGTCTTTTGGAGCTTGATGCTCGCGACAACGTTGCAGGAAGTATCTGCGAAGAAGATCGCGCTTTCTTGCCGTACATCCACTCCGGTCGCGGATTTAGGTTTATCCGCAGTTAGACAGCGGTTTTCTGCTGGTTGAGCTGATCGTGCGAGCGCGCCAAGTACACCGCGGTTAAGCGGCGTGTATGGCGCGCAGGAGCGCGCGGGGCACACTGGGTGCACGAGGCTTACAGGGCGCTCAAAATGTACGAATGTACCTCGCGTGCATAAAGACCGCCTAATATGCACAAAAACTAATCAAAAAATTGATATGTCATTCAGAGGGTACTGTTTTGGGTAAAAAACCCGTTTAGTTGGGGGTAATTTTTTAGTTTTGTCATTTTGGCATTTACGTTTGAGCAGTTCAGAAATAATGTGAATGCGCACAAAAAATTCGTCTAATTAAAACTGCTGGTAAAACGATTGCATAGAAGTGTGCCAATCCTGTATACCCCAACTAAACGCATTTTTTACCACTTCGCACTGAAATGGGCCATTTTTGAATCAGAATAAGTTTCTTCGCGCCACAAAAGACCAGTTGGCGACAAAATGGTGTGCGATCAAGCTATGTGTGACCGAGTTTCGCATGAGCAATAAGCTCTTACAAAGCAAAGACTTTCTCTCTCAGCAAAGAATCCCCTGCTAAACAAACTGCCTCCTATTTCCTCAGTGTGGGAAATAGGAGGCAGCTCAAAAGTTAGTGTAACAACGCTTTACAGCTTGACGATAACATCCTCGGCTGGCTGGCGACGCTTCTGGACAGGATCCATATCACGATAGCCCAGGCTAAGCATGCAGGAAACGCCAAAGTCGTTGTACTGGCCGCCGTCGAGAAGACCCTCTTCTTCCAAGATCTTATCGACAGCTTCGCGGTTAAAGCCCTCAATTGGGCAGCTATCGACACCAATCATAGCGGCCATGGTAAGCATGTTTGAAAGCGCAATGTAGGTCTGCTTGCAAGCCCAGTCAAAGGTTGCGCGCTCGTTGCCTACCAGGTCAAACATGTTCTCCTGGAAGTTTTTGAAAGCAGCTGCATAGGTTGGTTCAAAGTCTGCAGGAAGCTGCTTGATGTCGTGCATCATGTGCTTGACGTAAGCGGACTCTGCGTTGACGTTTTTGCGGGCAAGAAGAATAACCAGGTAGTGAGCACCGTCGAGGGATGCGCGAGCACCATAGCATGGCTCGTAAAGTTTTTCTTTAAGGCGAAGTGACTGCTCAGAGGCCTGATCCTCTCGCAGATTAACAACCAGGAAGCGCCAAGGTTCCAGGCCGTAGGAGCTTGGTGCCAGACGACCAGCCTCGAGGATTACTTCGAGGTCCTCGTCGGAAACGTTTTTGGTAGGGTCGTACTTTTTAGTTGCAAGTCTCCACTGGTAGGACGAGAGAACTTTGTTTGCAACGTGCTGTGCGGAACAGGCCATGCGTGATCCTTTCTTGTTGGTGGTGCGGCGGTGAGCTGAGAGGCGCGGTGAGCTGAGTCGTTACTCGGAGAGCGTGCTACTCAGAAACGATAAAGCGACCGGGTTGTCCCAACTCCCATGCGCCCTTGAGGTCGGCGGCAAGCTCAAAGTGCAGCTTGGAAATGCCCAGGTCGTAGTCTTGGACAAGGTGACGCTGGTTAGGCATAGACGCGCTTACCACTCCATCTGTCAGGTCAAATACAACTGGCAGCTTGTTGATGGCGGTTGGGCATGCCAAAACCGCAGCAATGCCGCGGTTAAACCACTCGGGCATCTGCTCCGGCTCAGTTGGAGTACCGTTTGCCGTCATAATCTGCGCAGGCTTTTTGGTGCGCAGACGAATTGCGGTACGAATGCCCTCCTGTTTGAGCGGAATCTTATCCGGAGCGTATCCGATAGAAATAATAATGCCCAGTTTAAGGCCGTTGTACTCGTCGCGAGCCAGGGTTTTCCAGTCCATGGTCTCGGCAATCCAGCATGAACCAATGCCCAGCTGGGTGGCGAGAAGAACGATCTTCTCGCCATAGTAACCGATGAGCTCACGGGCAATTGCGTCTTCACAATAACCTGCTACGTAGTGGTAAATGGGGCCGACAATAGACCTGTTCTTCATGTGGACGGAGGTGCCATCCTCGAGGTGAGGACCTTCGATGGTAAGGATTGCGGGGTGATCGGGTGCAACCTCTGCCATCTGGGCATTTGTGACGTCAATAGCTTCCTGAAGCTGAGAGAGTTTCTCTTGCTCAATAGGCTTTTGGTCGTAGGCGCGCAAGGAAATGCGCTGGTCCATGGCTTCTTTTACGTCCATCGTGGTCCTTCCTGGAGCAAGGTTAGAGCAGAGAGCCAAATCGCTTAACGTAGAGGCTCTTGATTATGGTGATAAGAATCATATACCCGCTCATGAGTGCCACTAACCACCCAAAGAACGACAAAGGCAGCGCAACAAGGCTTAAAGGCTGGGCAAACACGGGCAGATACGGAAGAGCGCTGACCACAATGATTCCTGCGGTTGTGAGGGCAAACAGTGAGGTAGAAGGCATGCTCTGAACAAACGGAATCTTGTTGGTTCTGAGCGCGTGGAGAACAAAGGTCTGGGTCCACATGGATTCGATGAACCAGCCTGTCTGGAAAGACAGAATAAAGAGCGCTTGAGCTGCGGTATTTCCGGCTGCGGTAAGTTCTGCCCAGGTTCCTCCAGCAAGCGCAGGGGAGACCACAAAGAACATAAGCGCAAAGGTCAGTACATCAAAGATTGAACTGACAGGTCCAATCCAAAGCATAAAGTTTGTAATCGAATGAGCGTCCCAAGAGCGAGGGCTAGAAAGGAACGAATCGTCAACGTTGTCCCAAGGAATCGCAATACAGGTAACGGTATATGCGAGTCCCAAAAGGAGCAGCTGGAGGGCGCTCATAGGCAAGAATGGCAGGAAGAAGCTGGCCACCAAAACGGACAGCACGTTACCAAAGTTGGAGCTTGCGGTTGCTTTGATGTACTTGATGGTGTTGCCGTAGGTTCTGCGACCTTCTTCAACACCGTGCTCAAGTACTAGCAGATCCTTCTGCAGCAAGATGATATCTGCGGACTCTTTTGCCACGTCAACGGCGGTGTCAACTGAGATTCCCACGTCGGAAGAGCGCATGGCGGCTGCATCGTTGATGCCGTCGCCCATAAAGCCGACCACGTGGTTGTTGGACCTGAGTGCAGAGACAACGCGAGCCTTTTGCATAGGGGAAAGCTTTGCAAAGAGTTGGGTCTTCTCGACACGCTCTTTGAGCTGCTCATCATTGAGATTCTCTACATCGCTTCCAAGTAGGAGCTCGTCAACGTGGATGCCCACCTTTTTGCAGACGGCGGCAGCAACGCCTTCGTTGTCACCGGTGAGTACCTTGACCTGCACGCCTCTCTGGTTGAGCTTGGCAATTGCCTCGCGAGCGCTCTCTTTTGGCGGATCCAAGAATGCCAGGTAGCCAATGAGCACCATGTCGCGCTCATCGTCTACGCCAAACTCGCCGACGCCACGAGGGTCGCTCTTCTGAGCAACGCCAACCACGCGCATTCCCTCCTGATTGAGCTGGTAGACGCGGTCCATAACGCTTTTGCGCTGGGCAGGAGTCAGTGGCTTAATCTCAGAGTCTAGGTCAACAAAGGAGCATGCGTTGAGGACTTCCTCGACGGCGCCCTTGGTAATCATCTGCGTCTTGTCAGTTTTTGTGTTTCGCACCACAACGCTCATGCGGCGACGTTCAAAGTCAAATGGGACCTCGTCGATTTTCTCGTACTCAATGCTCAGCAGGTTAGTGGGCAGCTCATCGTTTGAGGTCTTGATGATTGCGTTGTCAATAAGGTTCCTGAGGCCCGTCTGGAAGTAACTGTTCAGATACGCGTGACGGAGCACGCGAGGATCCTCTTCACCCAGAATGTTGAGGTGGCGTTCAAGTACAACCTCGTCTGCGGTGATGGTACCGGTTTTGTCGGTGCACAGGATGTCCATGGCACCCAGGTTTTGGATTGCCGCCGGATTCTTGACAATAACGTCCTGCTTGGCCATCTGTGTTCCACCGCGAGAAAGGCAGGTGGTTACAATAACAGGCAACATCTGAGGGGTAATGCCAACGGCAACGGAAACGCTGAAGAGCAGCGCGTCAAACCAGTCACCCTTAAGGAAACCGTTTGCAAAGAACACAATAGGACACATGATTAGCATAAACGAGACAAGCACTTTAGAGACGGATTTGAGACCCTCGTCAAAGCTGGTCTCGCCAGAAGGCTGCTGAAGCAGCTCGGACATAGTGCCTACGTAGGTTTTATTGCCTGTTGTAATTACCACAACCGTGGCACTTCCCGACTGAACGGTAGTACCGGCAAACAGCAGGTTTGTGCACTCAGAGAGCGAGAGGGGATAGCGTGTACCATCCGCGCGACGGCGAGCGTGTACTACACCAGCAGTTTTCTCGACGGACTCTGATTCTCCGGTGAGCGCGGTCTCGTTGACAAAGAGGTCCTTGGCGTCCAGAACGCGGCAGTCTGCAGGAATCATGTCTCCCGAGGCAAGGCGGATGATATCGCCAACAACTACCTGTTCAAAGGGGATCTCTTCTCCCAGAGCAGAAGCAAGCTTGGGCTCTTCAGGGGTTTCGGCCTCGTCGGCGGGGTCTTCGGCATCGTCCGCGGTGTCATCTGCGGCGTATTCATCCTCGAAGTCCACGGCGGCATTTGCAGCGTCATCCGAGCCCTGTTCAGCGCCCTGCTCAGCACCCGTATCATCAAAGTCGATAGGACGACGGATAACTCTTGTGGTTGAGGTCACCATTTTGGAGAGCGCGGCCGCTGCCGAGGCTCCCTTGGAGCTCTGGACAAAGTCGATGATGCCGGAGATAAGCACCATTGCGGTGATGATGACGACGGTTGACGGGTCCTTCTCACCATCTGCAGCAAGGGCCACGTTAGTGACGTAAGAAATGCCTGCGAGCGCAATCAAAATGAAGGTGAAGGGGCTTGCAAAGCTTTTGAGCAGGCGAATGATGAAGGGCTCTTCGGCGGCGCTGGTAATAACGTTTGGGCCGTCAAGGTCGTATTTTGCCTGCGCAATATCAATGGCAAGGCCGTCCGGGGTGGTATGGAATTTTCTGCAGACGCTCTTTACCGAGTGAGTCGCGGCAAAGGTCAATGACTGTCCGAGCTCTCCCGAGGTGGTCTGAGCTGTCTTTGTTTGGGCTGTCTTTGTTTGAGTTGTGCGCTTCATGATTGCCATGTGCACCTCCGATGATTAGTGAAAACGAATGACTAACTGGTTGGTGTATGACGCAAACTGAAAGCGTTCTGTTATGTGTAGGACTTAAAACCGGACAACTTGAAACCTGCCACATAGATTCATATATCTACAGGATTGCTCAAATAAACCTGCAAATTTATATCCCTATAGGCTTGCGGTGCAGTAAAAATTAAAACTTTTGAATAAGAGGTTTCTTTATATCCGTCACACATAAATGAACAGGGTCAGCATCTGCTGTCAGACGTAAGCTGCTACTTCGACTAGGCATATAAAGCACCTCCTTATATCGGAGTTCTGCAAGGGACGTCCCGTGAAACCGGAATCCCGTAAAGGACGGACGTCACATCTATTCAGACATCTCTCTAAGAGTAGTTGGGTTGACTCGATTGGTCAAGCTATTACTATATACCCTATAAACAGGACATTTTTCAGTTGCACTGGCGAGAAGAACGTCGAGCAGCAACGTCGAGCGCCGCACCGAAAAGCCAAACTGAAACGTCACACACCGCGCACCTGCAAAGAAGGAGCATCTCATGGGCAAAGTGATTGTATTTGGAAGCCTGAACATGGATATCTCCATCGAGGCCGATAAGATGCCTCAGCAGGGTGAGACTATCGGCGGCAAAAATCTTGTCACCAGCCCAGGTGGAAAGGGTGCCAACCAGGCGGTTTCTGCAGCTCGAATGGGTGCAGATGTTCACATGATTGGTGCTGTTGGTGATGACTCTTTTGGACAGGACCTCAAGCAGTCGCTTATTGGCTACGGCGTCAATGCGGAGCAGGTAGATGAGCTGTCTGGAGTCTCCACTGGTGTTGCCGTAATCGTGCGCGTTGGCGGCGACAATCGAATCATTTTGGACCACGGTGCTAATCACGCGCGCACAGTTGACGACGTAAAAGCGGTGCTTGATCGCATTGCGGAGCCAGGTGACGTGTTCTTGACGCAGTTTGAGTGCGAGTTGTCGACCACGTTTGAGCTTATCAGGTATGCGCATGAGCTGGGGCTCTATACGATGGTGAACCCATCGCCATCAGCTACCATGACCACCGGTCTTCTCGCTAGCGTGGACGTGCTCTGCCTGAACGAGATTGAGTTTGCGGACTTGTTTGGCGAGGGCAAGATTAGCCCGCTGGCAGATCCCGAGGCCGCGGTACAGAAGGTGCTTGAAAGCGGCGTGGCAACTGCGGTATTAACGCTGGGGTCCAAGGGCTCGATTGCTGCCAACGCACACGGCGTCTACCAGCAGGAATGCTATCGCGTGGACACCGTGGACACCACCTGCGCAGGAGATACGTTCATGGGCACACTCGCCGCGTTCCAGGCATCGGGGCAGTTGGAGGGTCACGACATCAAGCAGGCGCTCGATGTGGCCGCGAAGGCTGCGGCACTTGCCACTACTAAGGTTGGCGCTCAGCAATCAATTCCAACGTATCAGCAGGTAGTTGAGTTTTAGGTTAAAATTACCGTGATTGTTGTTTCATAACTCGCAGCTCACACGCAGTTCAAAACGGCTCCAACCAAGCTCAACGCAGCTTAAACACAGTATACACGCAGCTTAAACGTACAAAGGAGACTTATGACAACGCTTTCAACTAAGACGCGCGTCATCATCGACACAGATCCTGGCATCGACGACGCCATCGCCCTGGGTTTTGCCCTGGCCGCAAAGGCGCTGGATATCAAGCTTATTACTACTGTCAGCGGAAATGTTGGTATCGAAAACGTTACCAACAATGCCCTTAAGCTGCTCAAATTCTGGAACCAGTACGTGCCTGTTGCGCGCGGCGCTGCCGAGCCTCTGCTCAGAAAGCCTATGGACGCAAGCGACGTCCACGGTGCATCTGGCATGAGGGGCTACGAGTTCGACGGCATTCAGCCAGACTGTCTTCTTGAAGAAACTGCACTTGAGGCACAGCGTCGCGTCATTATGGAAGGCGCTTCGGCTGGTGAGAAAACCACGCTGGTGACGCTTGGACCTCTGACCAATATTGCGCTGCTGCTGAAAGCATACCCACAGGTCAAGGAGCATATCGACCGCATTGTCATGATGGGCGGCGCTCTGACCCGCGGAAACCTTGGCGTCATGTCCGAGTTCAACGTGGGCGTTGACCCCGAGGCGGCAAAGATTGTCTTTGCATCCGGCGTGCACGTGGCCATGGTTGGCCTTGAGGTGGGCGACGCTGCTCGCGTGATGCCCGAAGACATCAAGAACATCCAGAACTCCGGCAAGAGTGGAGACATGCTGGTCAAGCTGCTGCTCAACTATCGCGTCCACTACCAGGAGGAGGGCTTCAGCATGTACGATCCAACGGCCGTGGCCTACCTGCTGGCGCCCCAGATGTTTGAGACCAAAGATGTGTTTGTGGACGTCGAATGCGCGGGCGCTCTGACAAGCGGCTGCACCGTTGTTGACCTGGCCGGATACCTTGGCGAGAAACCCAACGCAACTGTATGCGTGGGCGTCGACCAAAAGGCATTCCGTACTTGGTTTGTTCACCAGATCCAAAAATGCAACGTCCTCGACGGCTCCGCCTCTGCAGTTGAAGGCGTGCTGCTGGACTAAGGCTCTGCTAGGGCAGCGCGCCGCTGGATCAGCTTGTCGCCGGGGCAGGGTGCTGCAAAAACTCACAAGAAAGAAGCCTCTTCTCGCCATAGAGAAGAGGCTTTGTTGTGCGTAAAAGTGCAGGTAAATTGATCTTCTCGTCAAACTCCACGCCGAGTTTTAGAGCTCTTTGTAGACAGGGAACCACTTGAGCGCGTCGACTGCTTCTTTTGCATCGGCGATTGGCTCGCGGTTTAGGCCCTGCTTGATTGCTTCCTCTGCAACGCCGACGGCAATACGCTCGGAGAACTCGGTAATCTTGGAGACTGGAGGAAGAATTGCAGCTCCAGGCTTTGTGGTGTCGACGATTCCGCCAAGCGAGTGAGCTGCGAGGGAAATCATCTGGTCCGTGAGCAGGCGAGCCTTTGATGCAAGAACACCTAGGCCAAGACCAGGGTAAATCAGAGCGTTGTTTGCTTGGCCAATCTGGTAGGTTACGCCGTTCAGCTCTACGTCATCGGATGGAACGCCGCAAGCTACAAGCGCGCGACCGTTGGTCCAGGTCAGCAGGTCCTGGGCGGTTGCCTCCGCAAGCTTAGTTGGGTTGGACAGAGGGAAGACCATTGGACGCTTACAATGAGCTGCCATTTCGCGGATAATCTCCTCGGTGAAGGCACCGTGAACGGTAGAGGTACCAACCATGATTGTTGGGTGGACTGTTTTTACAACCGCTGCCAGGTTAGTGAGCTCATCAGCGTTTGCGAACTCAGAACGCTTGCGCGCAAAAGGCTTTTGCTGTGGAGTGAGGTTGTCCATGTCGTCAAAGAGCAGGCCCTGGCGATCTACCAGGTAGAAGCGCTTGCGAGCTTCCTCGCGATCCATTCCCTGGTCCACAAACTCCTGCAGCACACGCTCAGCAATGCCGCAACCAGCAGTTCCTGCACCAAAGCAGAGATATACCTGGTCGACGAGTTTCTCGCCAGAAATGTTGAGGCCACCGAGGATGCCTGCGAGGGTGACAATGCCAGTGCCCTCAACGTCGTCGTTGAAGACGGGGTAGGTGTTCTTGTAGCGGTCCAGGATTGCGGCGGCATGCGAGCGGCCGAAGTCCTCGAAGTGCAGGTAGAGGTTAGGGAAGAGCTTCTCGACGGTGGTTACAAAGTTGTCAATGAAGGCGTTGTAGCGGTCCTCGTCGACGCGCTTGTGGCGCTCGCCCAGGTACAGTGGGTCATCGAGCAGCTCCTGACGATTGGTACCGGCGTCGATGACAACAGGCATGATACGGTTTGGATCAACGCCAGCTGCGGCGGTGTAAACCATGAGCTTACCGACGGAAATCTCAACGCCGTTGGTGCCCCAGTCACCGATGCCCAAAATGGCCTCTGCATCGGTAACAACAATCAGGTCAATGTCTCTACCTGCGGCTGCGTTCTTCAGTGAGGTTTCAAGGTCCTCAGGGTGATCGGCGGACAGGAAGCATGCGTACTGCGAGTCAACGTAGCGCTGGGAGTACTGCTCAATGTCAGGTGCGATTGTTGGATCGTAGACGATAGGCATGAACTCTTCGACATGCTTTGAGAACAGGTTGTAGAACAGCGTGCGGTTTTCGGAGAAAAGCCTCATCAGGTAGTGACGCTTGGTCTCGAGGTCAGGGTACTGCTGGAAGAGTACGTATGCCTGCTCTGCCTGCTCCTCGATAGTCTGGATGTTTGGAGGAAGAAGGCCTACCAGGCCATATTTCTGGCGCTCCTCCTGCGTAAAAGCGGTTCCCTTGTTCAAAAACGGATCATTCAGTAGTTCAAAACCTGTCTTCATAGCAACTCCCAAGTGCATTGTATTTCCAGGTACATTGACTGATAAAACGCAGTTTTCAGTGCAATATCAATGGTGTCTGTGCAGACTCTTAGAGATAACAATACTCATTTCACATTATGTTTTCTTGGGAAATTGAGGAATTTACTTATCGGCAAAGGCAAACGGGTCAGAAATTGCGACACAAAGCCGTACCGGGGTGGTACAAATTGCAGCCAACTGCGGTTTTGTTGAGCGCTCGGGGTGCAAGTGGTAAAAAATGCGTTTAGTTGGAATATGCAGCGGCGGTTGATTTTTATGCACGCCATTTACCTGCGGTTTTTCGTTGGACAAAAATAGAGAAATCTGGACACTTTTTGCCACCTGCGCAAACGTGAGGAAGAAAATCACGTGGTTACGATTTGACTTCCAACTAAACGGATTTTTTACCCAAAAGAGGGGTCAGATTTTGTGGGTTGAAATCTTGATACAAAACTCCGCATAAACAAGGTGGAATATGCAATTTCTTTGGGTGATTGGATGTTGCTCGGTCAATTGGATAGTGGTCGGCCCTCAGTCGACATTATTTCATTACAACAGCACCTTCAGGAAGCGCAATATCCGCGTCGGTTGCAATTAAGAGGTTGTTACCTGGTGTTTTAGGAGTATCAGGCCACTCGGGCACGTAAGCGATATGCGCAAACTCCTGCGCAAAGACGTTTGCCACCTGGGGAAGTAGCGTAGACCCGTGGCCTTCGAGCGGACAGCGAACATCAGCCAGATATACACCGCCATCTGCAAGTTTTTCTTTAACCACTTGTGCGCCGGCTGGAGTTCCCAGGGGTCCAAGCGACTTCCGACCAGCAAACACTTCGTTTACCAGCACGTCAATGCTGCCGGCTTCTGCGTCTTGCAACACCCTCCAAGCATCGTCTTCAACAACTCGCAGCTTACTTGAAGCCGCAGCTAGAGCCTCGTCCAGAAAGAAATGCTCACGCGCAAGCGAGACTATCTTCGGATCAATCTCAATCGCATCAATTATGCCGCCGCTCATGTGTGTAGCCAGGTGTTTTGGCAGCGAGAAACCTCCTCCGCCCAGGATCACAACGCGACCCTGCGGAGCTACCTGCTGGATAAGCTGCGCCATCATGCGGTGATAGTGGACGCAGAGCTCAAAGCGCAGTTCAGGCGCAACGTAGCTCACGGACTGGAAGGTGCCGTTAACGTTGAGCAGCCTAATGGGCGTACCGTCGGCGTCCTCGGAGTCAAAAATCATCGTGAGGCCAAATTTTGTACGCGTCACAAAAACGCCTCGAACGCGCAGAATTAACAGAAATAGCTGGTAAATGCCAATAACGGCAAGCCCCGCTACGGTCGACCAGATAAAAAATGTCCAAAAATCATGTAAGACCATGTTAATTCCTTGTTAGTAAGGTTTCCCTCGGTTATACTAGCCGATACGGCGTTTTTTCTGAACGCTTTTACAGGAAAAGATTTTCTGGGGGTTTATATGATTTTAGGACTTGGTATTCCTGAGCTTCTGATTATTGTTGTCGTTGTTATGGTCATCTTTGGACCTAAGAACCTTCCAAAGCTCGGCAAGGCTGTCGGCGAGACCGTTAAGAGCGTCCGTGAGGGCATGGAGTCTGAGACCAAGGAAGAAGCCAAGGAGCCAGAGGCTGAGCTCGTTGAGGACGAAGAGTCCAAAAAGGCTGAGTAACCCCATCTCACACGTATAGACCTACTTGACCCATCAACAGAAAGAACACGATGGACACTACTAAAGAGATTGTACTTACCCCAGAAGGCCGTCAGAAGCTTGTCGATGAGCTGGCTTATCGTGAGGGCGAGAAACACGACGAGATTGTTGAGCGCATCAAAGAGGCTCGTGGTTTTGGTGACCTTTCTGAGAACTCCGAGTATGACGCTGCAAAAGAAGAGCAGTCTCACAACGAGTCCCGCATCAACGAGATTCGCCAGATTCTCTCTGTCGCAAAGGTTGTCGAGGGCGGCAGCAAGCGCAACGTCACCGTTGCAATCGGTACAACCGTCGAGCTTGCTGATGCAAAAGGCAAGACAACTAAATATGTAATTGTTGGTACTACTGAGACTAACTCCCTTGAGCACAAGATCTCTAACGAGTCCCCAGCTGGCGAGGCTCTTATTGGTCACAAGAAGGGCGACGAGGTTGAGTTCACCACGCCAAACGGCAAGGTGAAGAAGTACACCATTACCTCTATTACTCGCTAGACTGGCACAAAAGATATTTGGTCGCCCCGTGTCCGTCTGGCGCGGGGCGTTTTTACGTGGAGGATACATGTCCGAAGTAGAGAACAACATCGCTGGTAGCTCGGCCGCCGCTGACGCAACCGCCGCCGAGAACGTCGAGGCAACCGAGGTCACCCCAGAGGCTTCCATCAACGATGAGCGTGCTCAGCGCCGTGCCCGTCGCCAAGCACTGCTTGACGCCGGCGTTGACCCATACCCAATCAAGTCCACCGTCACCGCTCACGTCGCTGAGCTGGAGGAGCGCTACGCTGACCTCGAGGACGGCCAGACTGGCGAGGAAGTCTATTCCGTGGCTGGCCGCGTCCGCGCCATCCGCAACCAGGGCAAGATCGCGTTTGTCGTGGTAGAGGACTATACCGGCCAGATTCAGCTTTTCTGCCGCATCAACAACCTTGACGAGAAGAACTGGGAGCTCCTGGGTCTTCTCGACCTTGGCGACATCATCGGCGCAACCGGCGCTATCATGCGCACTCGCCGCGGCCAGCTTTCCCTGGCAGTCACCTCGCTGGAGGTCCTCTCCAAGTCGCTGCGTCCTCTGCCTGAGAAGTTCCACGGCCTCACCGACCGCGAGGTTCGTTATCGCCAGCGCTACGTTGACCTTATCATGAACCCCGAGGTTCGCGACGTGTTCCGCAAGCGCTCCCAGATCATCTCCATCATCCGCCAGTTCATGGAGGCAGACGGTTACATGGAGGTTGAGACCCCTGTTCTCCAGGAGATTCTTGGCGGCGCAAACGCAAAGCCGTTCATCACGCACTACAACGCGCTGAACACCGAGAACTACCTGCGCATTGCAACCGAGCTTCCACTGAAGCGCCTGCTTGTTGGCGGTCTTGAGCGCGTCTACGAGCTTGGTCGTCAGTTCAGAAATGAGGGCACCGACCTCACGCACAACCCAGAGTTCACTTCCATGGAGGCATACGCCGCCTACTCTGACCTGGCCGGCATGCGCGAGCTTTCCCAGAACCTCTTCCAGGAGATTGCCCGCAAGGCTTGCGGCTGCGAGGAGGGCCACGAGGTCATCACTTATCAGGGCACCGAGGTTGACCTATCCGGCAACTGGCGCGTCGCGTCCCTGGCAGAGATTGCGTCCGAGGTCACTGGCGAGGAGCTCTCCATTGACACCCCTGTCGAGAAACTCCGCGCAGTCCTGGACCGCTATGAGATTGAGTGGAATCCAGAGTGGCAGGCCGGCAAGCTGTTGTTTGAGATCTACGACGAGCTTGGCGAGAAGAGCATCGTAAACCCAACCTTTGTCTGCGATTATCCTGCAGAGGTCTCTCCGCTCACCAAGCGCAAGGCAGATGATCCTCGTCTGACCGACCGCTTTGAGCTCATTATCTGCGGCGCAGAGTACGCAAACGCATACTCCGAGCTCAACGACCCCGTTGACCAGGAGGAGCGCTTTGCAGCGCAGATGGAGGCTAAGCGTCAGGGCGACGAAGAGGCCATGGAATACGATTACGACTTCATCCGTGCACTTGAGTACGGTATGCCACCAGCGGGCGGTATCGGCTACGGTATCGACCGCATGATGATGCTCTTCTGCGATCAGCCTTCTATTCGCGACGTCCTTCTCTTCCCACAGCTTAAGCCCGAGAAGCGCTAAGAGCTTGGAAGCTTAGCTGTCCCAGCGCAGTACATAAACACGTCGGCCCGGTATCCGCTCGTTGCAGGTACCGGGCTTTTTGTGTGGTTCGTACGGAGGAGAAAAATCCAACGCGAGTCGTATGTTTGCAGAGCCTTCTGATGGGTATAAATCAGAAATATATAGAGAGTTTTGAGAGGTTTCAGCACATGTTTGATAAATTCACTGACAGAGCGCGTAAAGTCATGAGCTTGGCTCAGGACGAGGCTCGCGGTCTTGGCCAGATGTATGTTGGTACCGAGCACCTGCTACTTGCTCTCATCAAAGAGGGGGAGGGCATTGCTGCTCAGGCTTTGGCTAAGCTAGAGGTCTCGTATGACGAGGCTCTGGCAACCGTAAAAGAGCTCACCACGGGCGCAGGAGATCCTATTCCTGGCGGCCACATTCCGTTTACTCCTCGCGCAAAGCGCGTGCTTGAGGACGCGTACAGAGAAACTATGACCCACGGTCAAAGCTATATTGCAACAGAGCACCTGCTCTTGGGCATTGTATCTGAGGGCAATGGTCGCGCTATGGATGCCCTGCGTACCATGGGTGTCTCGGGCGACGCGGTAAGAAACGCCGTTGATGAGCTGGTTGCCCAGACTCCAGATGATGCACCAGCTGGTCCTCGTATAGCAGAGCCTCGCATTGAGGGTGGCATCTTTGGCATGCCTGTAGGCGCTGGTCAGATGCGTCCTAACGCAAACGACGATGCCTCCATGCTGGAGCAGTTTGGCCGCAACCTTACCAAGCTTGCCGCAGATAAAAAGCTTGACCCCGTCATTGGTCGTGACCGCGAGATTGAGCGTGTCATGCAGGTTCTTGCCCGCCGCCAGAAGAACAACCCACTTATCCTGGGCGATCCCGGCGTTGGTAAGACTGCCATTGTTGAGGGTTTGGCTCAGCTCATTGCATCCGGCAACGTCCCTGACATTCTGCGCGGAAAGCAGGTTTGGACGCTTGACCTGGCAAGTCTGGTAGCAGGATCCAAGTATCGCGGTGAGTTTGAGGACCGCATGAAGAAGGTTGTTGCTGAGCTGGAGAAATCCAAGAATGACATCC
>OKVG01000905.1_pt1 | contig 15904 bp, 20 predicted proteins | sample 1606981 | NCBI WGS metagenome assembly OKVG01 (sample SAMN03281018, study PRJEB24777) | human gut metagenome | isolation source: fecal sample PR128 from 1 month old male Malay infant, vaginal delivered... | reverse complement strand
CAATGAAAAAGATTTACGTACTCTCCCCGTTTAACTTCAACGACGGCAAAGAGCAAAAGCATTTCCCGGTTGGCTTCCACGACGTCGATGACACGGTTGCTGATCACTGGTTCGTAAAAGCGCACTGCTCACCGGATGGCGAAGCGCCAGCGGTCGCAGAGGACCCGCGCATTGCTGAGCTGGAAGCAAAAATCGCTGAGAAAGACGCGCGCATTGCTGAACTCGAAGCGCAATTGCCGGAGGCTAACGTTAATGGCAAGAAATCAAAGTCTGCCGACGCCTGAGCGGTTCAGGGCAACCTTCCCCCAGTTCGCTGACGGAACAAAGTACCCCACGCCAATGATCCAGGCTCGACTGAATCTTGCTGATGCCATGCTGAGTGAGTCGCGTTTTGGCGTGGATATCTTTCCCTACATCGTCGGGCTGTATGTTGCGCACTACATTTACCTTTACGCCGCCGATATGCGTGGTATGGCTGTGGGTACTGCTGGTGGTGTAAATAGCGGCATACAGACCGCGAAATCAGTGGATAAGGTTTCAGCCAGTTACGACGCAAGCGCAACTCTGGACCCTAATGCCGGTTTCTGGAACAACTCCCGTTACGGATCGGAGTTCTGGGAATACCTGATGATGTTTGGTGCCGGAGCGGTTCAACTGGGGACGCCGGAATGAAAAGCGGGCTCACAATTCGGGAAGACAATTACAGTGTCGTTCTGGATGCGCTGAAACAGCTGTCAGGCACTGATGTGCTGGTTGGTATCCCGGCAGGTCCTCCGCGCGATGATGCGCCGCTGAGCAACGCTGAGCTGGGGTATCTCCAGTCCACCGGGGCAACCGTAGAGATAGACGGGGAGACCGTTACTCTGCCACCAAGGCCATTTCTGGACATGGGTATTGAGGATTCACGGGATAAAACGACCGAGCGTTTAAAGCTGGCCGCTCAGTCTGCGCTTGAAGGTAAGGCAGATGTGGCGTCGATGCATCTTGAAGCCGCAGGCCAGATTGCGCGTGATGCCTCAAAGGCTGTCATTGAGGCAGGCGATCGGCTGACCCCACTATCGGAAAAGACCATCAAGAAGCGCAGAGAAATGAAACCGCCCATCCTCGGCGATAAGCCGTTACGTGCCCGCGGATTCCTTTTCAGAGCGATTCAGTATGTCGTGAGGAAAAAATAATGCCGTTTCTCGATGTGACTGATGTTCTGCTTGATCCGGACTTTGTCGACCTGACGCTGGTGTGTCACCGGCAGGTGCAGATGGTCGATGAGGATAACTTCCCCATTAACACCCCGCAGGAAATCCCTTTTAACGGCGTAGTGACTGTTGACCGTTCGCTTGAAGCAAGGCGAATGGCCGCCGGGCAAAACATCAATGGCGCCATCCTCATCGTTACCCAGTTCAGGCTGACGCAGGGGATGCCTGCCAGTGATTCAACGCCAGAACTCGACGCTGATATCGTTTTATACAGCGGCAGACGGTACCGCGTGACCTTTGTCGATCCGTACACCCGATACGGTGCCGGGTTCGTGCAGGCACATTGCGAGCTGCTGGAGTTTAACGGAGGGATTCCCGTTGAGTAACGACAGTACAGAGCCTGGGTATCTAACCCCCGTCGGGGATGCTCCTGATTACGATAAGGAGCTGGAAAAGCAACTGAGTCGCTGGGTAAGAGGCGTTACGGGGATTGCGGTTAACCTGGTATTGCCCCGGTTTACCGATCCACAGTCCAAAATACCGCCGAACGGTGAGACGTGGTGCGGGTTTAACTTTTCCACGCTCCTACGTCCAGGCACTCCTGCAAATGTCCAGGTAAGCGAAGAGCAGAGCGAACAATGGTCATGGGAGAGCATCCAGGTGCTTTTCTGTTTCTATGGCCCCGGCGGTTCCGGGATGGCCACGCGGTTTCGCGACGGAATGTTTGTAGATCAAAACGCAGATACGTTGCGACGAATCTCAGGTTTGTCGCTGGTGAGCGCTGATGATATACGAAACCTCCCCGAATTGATCAACAACCAGTGGGTGCGCCGGTATGACCTTGCCGTGACCCTTTCCCGCAAAAACACCCGTACCTACAACGTTAAATCTGTCGCTGACCCTAACGTCACGATAGTTACCGGAGACTAACATGGAAAAAGGGCTTCCCCTTAACCGTATCGCTAACGTGACGGTGACGCTTTCTGCGCGGGCCGCGCAGGGGCGCAATTTTGGCTCAATGCTCATCCTGGGTGACTCAACTGTTATTCCGATTTCTGAGCGGCTGCGCCTTTACTCCAGCGCTGATGATATCGGCGATGACTTTGGTGTAGACAGCCAGGAATATGCAGCGGCTGTTATCTGGTTCTCACAGCAACCGCAGCCGACTCTGGTGTATGTCGGTCGTTGGGCGAAAACGCTGGCCACTGGTGAAACAGGCAGCGCAGAAAGCCTCCTGCAGGCGGTTAACGCTTTGCTGGACTGGAATTCATGGTATGGCCTTCATCTTGCCGTTCCGGTAGCGGATTACCCTTCCGACACCGACATTATCAGTGTGGCGGCGGCTATCGAAGCCGCGAGTGTATCCCGCATCTTTGGCGTTACCTCGGCTGATTCAACGATTCTTGACGCGGCTACCACGACGGATCTGGCTTCTAAGCTGAAAGCAGCGAAATACAGCCGTACCTTTATCCAGTATTCGACCAGCAGTCGCTATGCTGCGCTGTCCTCGTTTGCGCGTGCGTTCACTGTTGACTTCACCGGAAGCAACACGACGATCACCCTCAAGTTTAAACAGCTGCCGGGCGTTACCTACGAAACCCTTGGTACCTCGCAGGCTAACAACCTGGAGGCGAAGAACTGCAACGTTTACGTGTACTACGAAAACGATACAGCGATTCTTGAACAAGGCGTTATGGCAAACGGCGATTTCTTCGACGAGCGCCATGGCCTCGACTGGTTGCAGAACGCCGTGCAGACGGCTGACTACAACACGCTCTATACGAGCACAACCAAAATCCCCCAGACCGATGCCGGTACCACAACCCGTATCGCCAACATTGAGCTGGTGCTCGATAAGGCTGTGCAAAACGGTCTCTTTGCGCCGGGTAAATGGACTGGTGGCCCGATTGGCCAGCTCAATACCGGCGATATGCTGACGAAGGGCTATTACACCTGGGCAGAAAACGTTGATGACCAGCTTCAGGTCGATCGCGAAGCGCGGAAAGGTGTGCCAATTCAGGTTGCCGGGAAACTGGCCGGAGCCGTTCATTACGGCACCGTCGCAATCACGGTCGTGCGCTAAGGAGCCATAGATGTCTACGTATTCGTTTCTTGATGTTTCGGCCTCTCTCGCAGGGCCTACCGGGTTAGTTGAGCTTGGCTACGGCTCAGCGAACGCCGAAGAGGGCATTACTGTCACAATGACAGAGGCCAAAAACACCATGACCATTGGAGCCGATGGCGAGGTGATGCACAGCCTGCACGCCGGAAAGAGCGGCACTATCACGGTAACGTTGCTGAAAACCTCCCCGGTAAACAAAAAACTCTCGCTGATGTACAACGCACAGAGCCTGTCATCGGCGACGTGGGGCAATAACGTCATCGTCATTCGCAACAAAGTATCAGGTGATACCACTACAGCGCGTTCTTGTGCTTTCCAGAAGCAACCCGATCACGCTAACGCCAAAGTCGGCAATACGGTTTCCTGGGTCTTTGACTGCGGCAAGATTGATCAGCTGCTTGGGGAGTTTTAACAGATGGAATTTGAAATCAAAGGCGTTAAATACCGCACCGCAAAGCTCGATGTTTTCCAGCAGTTGAAGGTTAGCCGCAAATTGCTGCCGGTGCTGGCCGGGCTGGTTTCTGACTTTGGCACGCTGAAATCCATGATGGTCAGAGACAGCGAGGGCAAGCTGGTTTTCGGTGAGAAAAGGGCGTTCGACGCTCTGGATATCGTCCTGCCGAAGATTGCCGATACGCTGGCAGCCCTGCCTGAAGAGGACGTTAACGCGGTGATTCATCCATGCCTGGGCGTTGTTATGCGCCAGCATGAAAAAGGGTGGGTTAAAATTTTCGATCAGGGCGCGCTGATGTTCGACGATATCGACCTGTTCACGATGCTGCAGCTGGTGGCGCGGGTGGTCGCCGACAGCCTGGGAAATTTTTTGAAAGAACTCCCCGGCAGCGGGACGCCTACCCAGCCATAGGTCCAGTCCTGGAATCCATGCCAGAAGGTGAGGATTTCCTGATGCGCCCGGTGGATGCCGGGTTCATCCTTTATACCGCCCTGAAAGACGGATCGGTAGACCTGGCCGATATTGCCCGTATGAATGACTGGCTTGACCTGAAAGACGATAACGAAAACCGTATAGCGAAATGGAGAGAGGACAATGAACGCTGAAACGCTCAAGGACTTTCTGATCTCGCTTGGGTTCAAAGTTGATGAGGCTGGCGCCAGAAAATTCGATGCCGTCGTTGCCGGGACAACGCTTAAAGCGATTGAGCTGGGCGTCAAAGTTGAAGCGGCAGCGCTTTCCGTCGTGGCGTTCACCGCAAAAATTGCCAGCGGTCTCGACGACCTGTACTGGGCCTCTCAGCGCACCGGAGCGACGGTAGAGGGCATCAAGCAAATCGGGTATGCAGTTAGCCAGGTAGGCGGCAGCGCCGATTCAGCGCGTGGCTCGCTGGAGAATCTGGCGAGGTTTATACGCAATAACCCCGGCGCGGAAGGTTTTCTGAACCGTCTGGGAGTCCAGACCCGTGACGCCAGCGGCAATATGCGGGATATGGCGACGATCTTTACTGGCGTCGGCCAGCGTCTTAGCAGCATGCCTTATTACCGCGCTAACCAGTACGCTCAAATGCTGGGTCTGGATGAAAATACCCTGATGGCAATGCGTCGCGGTATCGGCCAGTTTAGTGGCGAATACACCGCGATGGCGAAGGCGATCGGCTATAACGCCGATGTGGCCGCTGTCAGCTCTAATAAGTTCATGACCTCGCTGCGCTCCTTTGGACTGATGGCTGGCATGGCGCGCGATAAAATAGGCTCCAGCCTCGCTGATGGTCTTGCTGGTTCTCTCGACAGGCTGCGTCGCCAGATACTGGACAACTTCCCCAAAATTGAAGGCGCAATCACCGCGACGGTTAAGGGTATCCTCTGGATGGGGAAAGCTGTTGGGCGGATTGTTTACCGGCTTATTCAGGCTGCCATTGACATCAAGAGTTGGTGGAAAGGGCTCAACGACGACACCAAAGTGCTGATCGAAACGCTTGGCGGCTTGCTGGTGGCCTGGCGACTGCTGAACTCGGCAATGCTTGCTTCGCCGGTTACATGGGTGCTGGCGCTGGCCGGCGCAATCCTGTTGTTGTACGACGATTACAAGACCTGGAAGGAAGGCGGTAAAAGCCTCATCGACTGGAAGTCGTGGGAACCGGCGATAACTCTGACTCTTAACGCCATTGATAAGCTGTGGTCAGGCATTAAGCGTCTCAAAGATGAGCTGATTAAGCTTTTCGGCATCGACCCTAAAACCTGGTCGATTAAATTTGAGTTCGACAATCTGAAGAAGCAATTTGATGAGCTCAGCAAGATGCTGGATATCATCGGTAAGCTTCTCAACGCGATTGATGAAGGGCGATGGTCAGACGCTGCCGCTTACGCCAGGCAGCTTCTGAAGCAGAGCGGTAATACTGCTCCACCAAATGCGGTGACAGACAGCGCCAACAGCGCGGCTGACTGGATTCAGAACAAAACCGGGTTTGACCCCCGTAGTATTGGGCAAGCCGTTACTGGCTGGTTTGGCGGTGATGCTACTCAATACGGGCAGTCTGTTAAACGACCTCAGGCTACTAAAGCCGGAGCTCAACTGTTGGGCTGGATGGCGCCAATGATGGGTAAGTTGGAAGCGCTGTATAACCTTCCGGCTGGCCTGCTTCGCAGCGTCGCCCTAACAGAATCAGGCGGCGATCAGTTTGCTGTTTCTGGTGCTGGCGCACAGGGGTTGTTCCAGTTCATGCCTGGTACTGCCCGTGATATGGGGCTGCGCGGTAATGACGTATTTAATCCGATGAAAGCGGCGGAAGCTGCGGCGCGATATCTCTCGATGCTCCTGCAGAAGAATGGAGGCGATCTGGGTAAAGCACTGGCGTCTTACAACTGGGGGATCGGTAACGTGCAAAAGTACGGCATGGCACTGATGCCGCAGGAAACCAGGCAATACATCCCCAAAGTGCTCAGTAATATGCCAGGTGCTGGCGCGACATTGAACCAGAATACCGTTATCAACATTTCTGGTGTCAGCGATCCGAGAGAAGCAGGGAAAATCGTCTCTGATAGCCAGAGCAACGTTAATGCACGCGCAACCCAGCAACTAACCAGGGGGCCGAGCTGATGGATATTCTCTCTACGCTGTTCCAGCAGCAGACCCGGCGAATTGGGCTGATGATCCCCGACGTGGTGGTTACCGAACGGCATAGCGACGCACTGGAAATAACCGAGCACCCGGTGGAAAGGGCAACCACCGCCGGGACCGGGTTTATCTCCGATCACGCCTATCGCCGACCATCAGAAGTCATAATGGAGGCTGGCTTTGCTGGTGGCGGTTCACTGCTGGATTTCTACGATACCCGCAACATTGGGTTATCGACGCCGCTCAACAGCATGGGGCCAAAGGAAGTTTATGCAGAGCTTCTAAAAATGCAGCGGGAAAGGCAGTTACTCGACGTAACCACAGGTAAGCGGCTGTATACCAATATGGTAATTCGCTCCCTCGATGTGACTACCGATCGCGCCAGCGAGAATGTCCTGATGGCGACCATTACGCTAAGGGAGGTCATCACCACCCAGACGCAGACAGTCAGCGTGGCCGCAAAAGAAAACATGAAAGAGGGGGTGAACACGTCAGCGGTGCAAAACTCAGGAGTAAAGACGCCGACTCCGAAAGATGAGTCGCTACTAAGCCGGTTTGTCGGTTTCATCTCGGGAGGATAAATGGCTGTTTTAGAAATCCCTCTGTCACCTGAAAACCAGCGATTCTCCATATCTGTGGCAGGTCAAAGTCTGCAAATGACCGTGACCTGGCGTGCTTCTTTCTGGTGTCTGGATATCATGGACAGTACGGGCGCCGACCTGATAAAAGGCATTCCTCTTATCACCGGCGCCAACCTGCTGGCGCAGTATAGCTATCTCGGGCTTGGATTTTCGCTCTATGTAAATTGCGACGATCCGGCAAATGATAACCCAACCCAAACCGACCTCGGCATTAAAAGCCATCTCTACGTGGTAACGGAGTAATCATGTCACAAAACTGGATGCGGCATTTCGAGCTGCAACTTATCGATGATAAAGGTGACGGGATTTCTCTGTCAGATTTCAAAGTGACGTTTAACATCCAGAAGATGCCCGCCACGATATTTAATGGTTTTGTGGGTAACTTCAAAATTTACAATCTGGCGCCAGAGACCCAAAACCGGATAATGGGGAAGGAATATACCCGCATAAGGTGTATAGCCGGCTATAACGGCATTGCTGACGAGAGCGGGGAGTATCCCGATAAAAACATCGGACTGATTTTCAATGGCGATATTCGGTTTACTATCACAGGGAAGGAAAACGTAACCGATAGTTGGGTACTCATTCAGTGTATTGACGGTTGGGAAGGGCACCTGAACGCCAGCGTAAAAACGACCGTAGCGGCTGGCTGGAAGCATGCAGACCTGTTTGATCTCGGCATGCAGACCCTGAGCCCTTACGGCATAACTGAAGGAAGCAGGCCGGACTTTGGCGCGACCATTTTTCCCCGCGGGCGCACTATCTATCAGAACACCGGCCGCCTGATGTATAGCCTGGCGGGTCAGTGCAAAGCTAACTGGTGGTACGAAAACAACCAGGTGCATATTGTTCCTGAAGATAAATATATTCAGGAGGCGATCGTACTCAACGCCGATACAGGCCTGATTGGCATGCCGCAGCAGACAATGGGCGCCGGTGTTAATGTCCGCTGCCTGATAAACCCAAACATTAAGCTGGGCGGCCTTATCCGGCTGGATCAGGCGTCGGTGTACCGCGTGGCTCTTGGCAGCGACCAGGTTGGACAGTCACCGGGGCGCTTGGGCGAAAACACTACAGATGGCAACATCTATGTTGATGGTCTGCCAGGTGCACAGTTGTCCGCAATCAATACCGATGGTGATTACATTGTCGGCAGCATTGACTATACTGGCGATACTCGCGGGCAGGCGTGGTATATGGACCTGCTGTGTCTGGCGAAAGGGGCTCGGGATTTGCTCAACTCAAAAGGTTTGGATGCGGCACAATACACATGAAAAAAAACATCGTTGCTTGTATTTTTACACTCTTTCTTGCTACTCCCGCCATTGCGGGTACTGCCTGTGGGCCATTTGGAATTAACTGGAAATCGCATGACGGCTTTGCGAGGATAAATGGCTCGAAGCCGGAATCGCAAAAAATCACCTTTCTGAAGACAAAAGATGATTATAACAACGTGAAAATACAGTGGATGCTTCCAGATGCTAGATCTGGTAGCTGGTTGGGACTGGACTTTGTCGCCCATAATGGCAAACCCATACTCAACGTTGAAGTGATCCGCAAGAATATGGATGAACCGAGACAGTTCTGGACTTATGATTGCGTGAAGGTGAAATAATAATGACTGCAACCCTTATTCTTGCTGTTATGATTTTTATTTCTTTATATGTAAGACTTAAAAATTATCTTAAAAAGAGATCGGATGATCAATTTATGCGGAATATGGTGCATTCACCCCACCGTCGAACCCCTTCGGAACTTGCCCGCTTTGAAAAAATAAGATCGCAAAGAGTGGGGTCTAAAAAATTTATCTGGCATTCTGCCGGAGATGCAGGGTGCTGTCAGGAATGTGCGAGAAATAATGGTAAAAAATTTAAGTGGGACAAACCGCCAATAACAGGCTTACCCGGGGAGGGTAAATGTTGCCCTGATGGCAAATGCAGGTGTTGGGCTGAAGCCGTAATACCGCCGCCGAAAAAATCCTAATATCCTAACCCGCTCCTGCGGGTTTTTTATTGCCCGGAGTAAACCAAATGCCCGTAGCACTAAACTCCCAGCTCGGCAGCAAAGAGCAGGCCGACGCGCATCTGGCGCAGGCGATCATGTCCGCGATGCGCGTATCCATTCCCGGCATCATCCAGTCGTTTGATCCAGACGCGGTCACCGCCGTTATTCAGCCCGCGATTAAAGGTGTTGAACATGATGCTTCTGGTGCGGAGGTATCCGTGAACCTGCCTCTGCTGGTGGATGTCCCTGTCATATTTCCTCGCGGAGGCGGATGTACGCTGACTTTTCCCGTCAAAGAAGGCGATGAGTGCCTGGTTATCTTTGCGGACCGCTGTATTGATTTCTGGTGGCAAAGCGGAGGTATTCAGGAGCCGGTAGACGAGCGCATGCATGATTTATCCGATGCCTTCTGCATTGTCGGTCCGCAGTCTCAGGCGAAGAAAATCGGCGGCATTAGCACCAGTGCGGTAGAGCTGCGCAGTGATGACGGGGAAACAAAGTTGAGCCTTAATCCTGCCAGCGGAGCTATCAACGGTACGGCGCCGGGAGGTTTTAACCTGAACGGGCTTAAAATTCTTTCGGACGGCCGCCTGCAGCTGGTGGATGGCTCAATCGTTGATAAGCATACGCATGGTGGCGTTGAGTCTGGTGGCAGCAGTACAGCACCACTCGGAGGATGATATGCGATACCGTCGAGAAGATGACGATGGGGATTACACCTTCGGTCAGGGTGATGATACCTGGCTGGTTAACTCCCCCGAGGCTGTCGCGCAGGCCATTAAAACGCGCTTCCTGCTCTGGTACGGTCAGTGGTTCCTCGATACCACAGAGGGAACGCCCTGGATTCAGTCAGTCCTCGGCAAGCAACGACCTGACACCTATAACCTGGCTATCCGCCGGCGCATCCTGGAAACACAGGGCGTCAGCGGCATCACCGAATTTAACACCGAAGTTGACGGGCGTACGCGGCGTGTAACGTTCACAGCAACGGTGGAAACCATCTACGGGACAACCACAGTAACTTCGGAGGCGTAATGTCTTTGGACCTCGACACACTCGGCTTATCGGCAACGGTAACCGCTGAGGGGATAAGTGCGCCCGACTATCAGACCGTGCTGGATACCATAACGGGATATTTCCAGCAGATTTACGGTAATGATGCCTACCTCGAACCGGACAGCAAAGACGGCCAGATGGTGGCGCTGGTAGCTCTGGCTATCCACGACGCCAATAACACGGCCATTTCGGTTTACCGTTCATTCTCTCCGGCAACGGCGCTGGGTGACGCACTGACGAGCAACGTCAAAATTAACGGCATTACCCGGCGTGCAGCGACCAATTCAACGGTCGATCTGCTGCTGACCGGTACGGTAGGTACGACCATCACCAACGGCTCGGTACGCGATACCAATAGCGTGATCTGGAATCTGCCTGCGACGGTGGTGATCGGCACCGACGGTACTGTGGTCGCTACGGCAACATGTGCGAGTAGCGGGGCGGTTGCCGCAGTCGCCGGGTCAGTAAACGGCATCAATACGCCGACGCGTGGGTGGGCCTCAGTAACTAACCCACTGGCGGCCACCGTTGGCGTGGCGGCGGAAACCGATGCTGAGCTGCGCGTCAGACAGTCGCAGAGCGTTGCGCTGCCGTCTCTGACGCCGTTTGAGGCGGTAGATGGTGCAATAGCAAATATCAGCGGCGTAACGCGGCACAAGCTGTATGAGAACGATACAGACAGCACTGATGCAAACGGACTTCCTCCGCATTCAATCGCCGCCATCGTTGAAGGAGGTGATGCGACGGTCATTGCAAACAGCATTCGTGGTGTGAAAGGGCAGGGTGTAACACCCTACGGTAGTGCGGTGATTGTTGTGCCTGATAAGTACGGAAATCCTCACCCTGTCGGATTCTCACGACCAGTTGATGTTCCTGTTTTTGTGAAAATTACCATCAGTCCACTGACGGGATACACCTCGCAGGTAGGGGACGAGATAAAAGCAGCTGTGGCTGCGTATATCAACTCGCTGGCCATTGGCGCCAGTGTCCTGCTGAGCCGCATTTACTCTCCGGCAAATCTGGGCGTAGTTAGCGGCGGAAATTCCAGATACTACGACATTACCGAATTGCTGATTGGTACCTCTTCGGCAGGAGTGGCAGCGACCAATATCGTAATAGATTTCGATCACTCCGCATCCTGCAGGGTTGAGGACATTAATCTGGAAGTGTCTGTATGAGTAAATACACTGACAGGATAACGAACTATCACGCAGGGAAACCTAAGTTTTTTGCACACATCGACCTCTCAACGCAACCGTTAATCGACGTTTCAGCTGCAATGACAGGCATGATTCAGGATTTTGACATTGATACCGCCATCGGCCAGCAGCTGGATATTTTGGGGGAATGGATAGGCCGCAAGCGCAGGGTCAGGACGCCTATCTCTGGCGTGTATTTCTCGTGGGATACAGAAAAACTTGGCTGGGACCAGGGCGTCTGGCAGGGACCTTTCGATCCTGATGATGGGTTTCTTGACCTGAGTGACGAAGTTTATCGACTGGTGCTAAAAGTCAAAATTGCTATTAATAACTGGAACGGGCAGAACGACACATTGCCTGAGATTCTCGACAATTCCCTGACAGGATCGGGTATTCGTATGGCAATTGTCGATAATCAGGATATGTCCATTTCTATATGGATACTTCCTGACCCTACGGTTGTTATCAGTGAAATTGACAGGATGATTCTCGATAGCGCAGTTAATAAGGGGCCATTCATCGCATTACCTCCCGGTTACATTCCATCTCGCTATGACCTGAATCCCATCGATCAGGTTAATGCTGAACTATGGTGGGCTATCCAAAACGGATATATGACAGTTAAAACTGCGGGTGTAAACGTGAGAGAAATACAGATGCCGTCAAATGGTGGCTATTCTTTTTTTGGTTTTGATGTAGATAACGAATATATATCCGGATTTGACTCTGGAAACTGGGGAGAAGATTTATAATGCCTACCAATGATTTTAAAGCTTTTGCAACTGGAAACAGCGCAAACGTAATTTCTCAGGCTGATTATTTAGCCCTTGCTGCGTTAGTTAGCGGATTTTCATCTGGTAAGGCCTCTTCAGCACAGGTGAATAAAGCTCTCAGGCAGGCTACGGTAATGGCTAACGTCCTTGCTCAATTTATCGCAGACTCAGCAAATGTAGATGTGCTGGATAACGGTAATACAGAAGCAATTCTTTCTAACCTTAAAAATAGTATGCCAGGTCGCCTTCTGGGTGTGCAAGTTGTCACCAGTAGCGCGCTAATTACTAAATCAGCCGGTGCAAAAAGATGGCGCATCAGAGCTCTGGGAGCGGGGGCTGGAAGTTCTGCTGCTCCGGCTACCGCCGCTGGGCAGGTTTCGATAAGTAATGGCGGCGGGGCTGGTGCATATGCTGAGGGCATCTATGATGTATCCGCATTATCATCGGCCACGGTGACGATTGGCAGCGGTGGCGTGGGTGGCACAGCAATTTCACCAAACGGAGGGGATGGTGGGACAACATCCGTAGGTACTCTTATCTCAGCGCCTGGAGGCAAGGCGGGATTGCCAGCAGGACCGGCTAACCCTCCATTCCAGCCCGTGGCAAATACAAACTCAAATAGCCCAACCAACTGGAATATAGTTGGCTCATCTGGCCCCGGATCCGAAGCTGCTGTTGCTGTGTCAACCAGTTACGCTGCCGGATCTCGAGGTGCAAATAGCCAATTAGGGGTGGGCGGTTCTGTTCCGGCGATTAATACGCCTGCAAATACTGGTGGCGGTTACGGTTCTGGTGCGTCTGGCTGTTCTAATGGCGTATCAAAACCTTTGAATCCCGGAGCATCAGGACGTGATGGAGTTGTTATTATTGAGGAGTATGCATAATGGATAATAATGCATGGGCAGTTATTGATAGTGATGGAATTGTCGTAAATATTATTGTCTGGGATGGGGCTGAGGAATGGATGCCGCCAGAGGGGATGACCGTAATAAAATGTGGTGATAAGCCATTTAGCATAGGAGGCTCATATAAAAATGGCATTTTCACGCCTCCAGCATTAAGTCAATAATTTATTATACTCCACCTTTGGTGAAACTATGACTCAATATAATACGGGTTACCCTGTCCCATCTCCAGCTATGCCGGATGTGTGGGATAATAATGAAACGATAGATAGTTTTGTAAATTCACCTGAGATCAGCGTCACCACCAGAACTGGAATAGTTCGTGACACCATGTTCGGAATGCAAAAAAAAGCAGACGAACAACGAATCGCCGCTTCGGTAGCATTGGCCGAACAAATGGATTCGCAGGAGTCGGCATTTAATGCGGCTCAAACTGACAAAGAGGATCGTTTCCAGGGATTTCTTAACAGTTCTGGTTATGTCTTTCTTGGTAACTATGAAAACGGTCCATTTCAGTTCAGCGCCCGCAATCAGTACATTCGCTACGATAATCAGTATTATCGCCTGAATGCTGCTACTGACGTCGGCTTTACGACCACCGGAACCGATGCGACCAGCTTTGCTAGCGACGTTAATCACTTCGTTCTGATGGATGGTGACACGCTTCGCCAGGAGCTGAGTTCGAGTGAAGGCGCTGGAGATATCGGAATAAACATAACCAATAGTTATCCTCCATATACGGTCGGAAGAAAACTATCGCTGTTATTATCACCGTGGGATTTTGGTGCTATAGCTGATGGCGTGCTGCGCCCTCTTTCACAGTTCTATTCAACTCTATCAGCGGCACAGGCCGTGTATCCGTTCGTAACCAGCTTGACTCAATCTATTGATTACGCAGCAACTCAAAAATGCGTGAATGAGATGATTACCCGCGGCGCTGCCAGAATGACGATGGGGGGGCGTGGTATATTCTGTATTAATGAAACCGTACAGATAAACAAAACCGGTAGTGTGGGTAGAGCTAATAAATATATTGATTTCAGTGGTGCTGAAATTCTTTCCTTTGGTGGCGCTGTCATCCTTAATGATACCTCATTTTCTGGGTGGACATTACAGAACGGTGTCAGTTTGTCAGATTCAAAGCTGGTTTTTGCTGGCACCACCGCAGCGCAGGCCAAGGCTACGATTACCCTCACTGGGCTAACCGTTGGTAAAAAATACGCTGTAAGTTTGGTAACGGAGGACTACACGTCCAGTGGATACCTGCGGATCAGGCTAGATGGTACTGCTCTCTCCCCATCCAGCGAAGCTGGTCCCGGGGTCAGATATGCTGAGTTTACGGCTACCACAACTTCGCACGTAATTGGATTGTGGGACGACACGTACAGTACAGTACCGACAATCTGTGCCGTAAAAGAGTTTGACGTGCGTGAGGCATTTTACCCAATCCGTCCCTATCAAACAGGTTCGTCGATTACACACGGCAGCTTAATCATCAATAATCTGCGGATTGTCAACAATAACACCGCTGCATTTGGTGGTATACGCTGTGAGGATTTGAACCATGCCAAGTTTACTGGTGTAACGGGAATCGATGGTTTTTATGGCCCGGCTGTTCATATGATGAACATGACTATCTGGTCAGAAAATAACACTATCAAGTATCTTAAATCCGCCAGTAACCGCGAGGCAATCCGCTTTAACAGGGCGGGCGGGCAAAACTCGTTTGCGCGTACCCATATAGACCGCATCATAATGTCAGAGAACCGGTATGCGTTTGTTTGCGCCGCCGGGTGTGCTGTTTACGATTCTGTCATTGGGGTAATTAGCGGAAACCTTACGTCTAACTTCAGGGCCATATTTTCGCTACATGGTGATCAGACTGACACGATCGCTGAAGGCGTCCGTGTAGAAAGCAACGGCGCGCCAGCGTCAGCTGGAATTTTTGAGTACGGAAGAAACGACCTGAGACGTTTGTTTTTAGGAAATGTGGGCGCTTACACCGGAGTGAAATTAGTAGCGGACGGGTCATTTTCTGCTGGCACAATATCAAATGAGAATGAACTATCTAATCGGGATTTCCGTCCAGCAGTTCCTCGCTTTAACACGATGATGTTTCTTGAAAAATCAGGGGCGATAGGCACTGGAGCAACGTATACCGCAGGAACATACATGTGGTCTGAGATGCTTCTTAACTGCACGCCAGGAACACCGTATCAGATCGGGATAAGCAAGGGGCTAAACCTCAATAATGGTGTTGTAGAGATTGATGCCTCGTTGCGAAAGGCAGACGGCTCGGGGTATCAAGGCACAAAGTACACGACAAAAATGCTGAAAGGGGAAGTCTACTCAACGAACGCTCAAAAGGTTGTTGTGTACGAAAACTCACATGTGATCAGTAGTGAGTCGTTAAGTGCCAGCTGGGGTACAAACTCAGCACCTGCATTAACCTTAACGGCAAGCGAGAACAGAGCAATCCAAATCTTTGTAAGGTGGACAGTATGACTGCTGATATCAATTTTGTAATCCCTATATCTGGATATTCAGGGATACCTGTTAACGACATTGTCGACTCATTAATATCTGGGGAAACCGTGGATGATATCTGCCTAACGTTTCAATCGAAATCAAACGCCACTGGTGGAGATGAGTCGAGTGAAGACGGCAAGCATGGATTTCTTTACGACTATCTACATGGGATTTTTCACCGTTATCCAGAGTTTCTCCAGTCAGTGAATGCGCTAAGGACAGATAGTGGAGCAGCGATAGTAAAGTTGTGAGAGCAGAGTCTTGAATCTTTCCAAAAAACTAAATTGTCGCGGTAGGGATACCCGTTACCGGATACCCCCCGCACAGATCCCGGCGTGCGCGATTTACGCACCGGGCTCCTGCCTCGGGTGTCTGGCGGTGAACCGCTCCACAGGCCATGGATGAAGAACCC
>OKVG01000901.1_pt1 | contig 16025 bp, 32 predicted proteins | sample 1606981 | NCBI WGS metagenome assembly OKVG01 (sample SAMN03281018, study PRJEB24777) | human gut metagenome | isolation source: fecal sample PR128 from 1 month old male Malay infant, vaginal delivered... | reverse complement strand
TTCATAGACGAGAGAGCTGAGGCACGATGCTGCGTATCTGTTGAGATACCGCTTCGGGTCTTCTGGTGGTGGTGCTTGTGGTGCGTTTCGTTGGCAGTGTTCAGCTTTTGTTTTGTACGCCTGATTGAGGGGGGCGTCAGGGGTAGGGCATCGCTGCAAACCCACTAGTGTCTAGTGCGGGCTTGACGGTTGTGTCTAGTGTGACCTAGACTTATACTCATGAAGCGCAAGGCAGTACTCGACAGGCTCCGCAAGCAGGCCCGGATTCGCGGCCTGCACTTTGAACTGGCCGAGCTCACGCGACACACATCGGTGCGAGTTGGTCGCACCAGTCGCACGCTAGGTCGGCATGCGGAGGTCGATGACAAGACTGCGCATAAGTTTTTCGACCAGTTCGCCGATGAGCTCGGCGGGAAGGGGTGGTGGCGATGATTACCGTCACGGTGACCGCGGAACGCGGCAAGGGAGTATGGGTCCTCGAATCTGACAACGGGGCAGTGAGCCAGGTGCGGACCCTGGCCGCAGTCGATGACGAGATGCGCGAAGCCGTGGCTTACTTGGCTGGGGTGCCAGAGGATCAAGTGGCTCTGGAGCTTCACGTGGTCACCCCGGCCAGTTATGACCAGGCCATGAGGGAGGCTGAGCGGTTCCGGGTCGAGGCCGACCGGGCGAATGCTGATTCGGCGGCGGCGCTTCGCCGTGCGGCCACGTCTCTGGTGGGCGCTGGCGTGTCGTACCGTGATGCCGCCCGAGTCATGGGGGTCTCCTATCAGCGGGTCGCGCAGCTTGTGTGACGATGTGGCCATAGCGAGCTCCTTGCTGTTTTTCGGCCTTTCGGGGCTGGTGTTGGTATCTGGTTAGGTCGGTGTCTGAAAGGCGCTCACATCTCCGTCGCGCTAGACGCCCTTCTGAGGGCCTCGCGGAGTTGCGCCCGCCTATTGACCCGCGATCGGGCTTCCGTCGCGTCAGAGGGGCGTTTTTGTGCGTCTGGCGGGCATTCCAGGGCTGGGGTGTCGGTTCGATTTCCGCTGGCGATCTGCTGGCGGGCCTCTCGCAGCCACTCGCAGTAGGCGGCGGGGTCGGCGGGGGCGCCAGTGGTGGGGGTGGCGTCGAGGCGTGCGGCGCGGGTGCGGCGAGCTTCGGTCCTGATTTGGCGCGGATCAATCCACATGGCATCTGGGTCGAGGCGTTTTCCGATACGGCGCACGGCCTCCTTCGCATCCTGGTAGGACACGTCATCGAGGATGAGCTCCCATGCGTCTGGGGTGAACTTCTCGATGCGTTGTCCTGGGCAGAGGTTCTTGACGAGGGCAACGAGCCTTGTGACGTCAGAGTGGTTCACGATGCCTCCTTGAAGACATTGATTCCGGCGTTGGCGCGAGCCATGGCGTCGGCAAGGATCTGGGTTGTCTGGTCTTGTCTTCTTGGGTGGTGCTGCTTGGAGACACGCCGTACCCAGTTGCGCCAGGTCGCGTCCCAGTCGGCCTTGCGGCCACGCTGGCCCGGCTGAGCGGCCCAGTAGTCGCGGAAGTTGTCGAGTGCGTCTTGGAGCTCGCGGTCGGTGAGCCCCGACTCACGTTCGGTGCGCAGGTTGGCGTCGGTGCGGCTGGGGAACCAGCCGTCAGGCAGCCGGGTGCCGGTGACCTTGCGCTTCGGCTTCGCCTCCGCTGGGGCGGTCGGCGCGTCAGCGACGACATGGGAACCCGACCCGCAGCCAGCTGCGGGGTCGTCGTGAACGTCACCCCCCTGCACCCCCGAACGAAGTGAGGGGGTAACTGTTCCCCTGTTCCCCTGTTCCCCTGTTCCAGGCACTGGGGTCTCATGCGGATTGCATGAGACACTCATGCAGTTTGCAGGAGGTTTCGGGTACATATGGCCCTGACTAGGTCTTGCGATGTTCTGGTGTCGGGACCAGTGGGCAATCTTGAACAGATGCTTGCCGTCGTACTTCGATTCAGGGTCATCGACCTTCCACCGGACGATGCAGCCTCGCGCTGCAATGTGCTGCATCCCTCGCGACACTCTCGCGAGGGTCTCATGCGGATTGCATGAGAGATCTGCGGCGAACAAATCGGCGGCGATAGACACCTCCTGGTCGAGGCCGATCCCAGAGTCATCGACATACGACCAGAGCCCGATGAACAGGAGCCTGTCCTCGATGGGGAGCGCCGACATGTCGTCGGAGCGCCAAAACTCGGGCTTGATGCTCCTAATCCTCATGACAGCTCCTCTAGGGTGATGGTGACGGTGTGGTAGCCGCGTGGCGGCGGCTCGGTGGCGCGGCGCATGTCGGGGCCGATGACGTGCTCGGAATCGTCATCCGGCCACACGTCGGCGTCTGTCATGCCGTCGATTAAGGCTTTGATGGTCGGGTATCCATTGGCGGGATCGGCGCGCCCGCTGCGATAGCCGATCTCGGCCACCACGCGTACTGGCCCCTCGGCGTGAATGTGATGGCGGCGGCACTGGGTGGCCGCCATGGCCCGCAGGACTCGTGTTCTGCGGGCACGGTCGGCCCAGTGATAGCGGCCATTGGAGGTCATCCACACCGCCGCTGGCACCTGCACAGTGAACTGCTGGCTCATCGGTCCCGCCCATCGTGCCTAGCCATGGCGGGGGCGTATCTAAGGTGGCAGGTAGCGCTCATGCCGCTTTCCTCGCCCTGGAGAACGCTGTGACTATGTGACTGTGACGGCGCGGCCTGTCGAGGGGGTCGTCTGGCACGTCGGGGGCGATCTGGCGCGGGTCGATGAGCATGTCGATGAGGTCTGCGGCGTCATGGTCGCGCAGTAGCTGGGTGCATGCCTCGGCCTGGTCGCCGGTGATGGCGGCGGAGCCAGCCTCAATGGACGTCGAGGTCTTGTCCTTCAGCATGTCGCCTCCTCAGAACGGCGCTTCGGCGGACTGGGCAGCCCACGGGTCCGTGGACTGCTGGGACTGCTGGGGCCAGCCGTTTCCCTGGGGCTGGGTTCCGCGCTGGCGTCCACTGCTCTGCTGGCTACGGGCAACCTGGGCTGTGACGAACCTCAGCGAGGGGCCCACCTCGGCCACGTCGATCTCGTAGGAGGTTCGCCGGTTGCCGTCGCGGTCCTCGTAGGACCGGGCCTTGAGGTTGCCCTGGACGATGACGCGCATGCCCTTGGTCAGGGACTCGGCGACATTCTCAGCGAACTGGCGCCACACCGAGCAGCCCAGGAATATCGGCTCGCCGTCGTCCCACTGGCGGGTGTCACGATTGAAGGTGCGCGGGGTTGAGGCGACGGTGAAGTTGGCGACCTGGGTTCCGTTGCTGGAGAACCTCATTTCTGGGTCGGCGGTGAGGTTGCCGATGACGGTGATGGGGGTTTCTCCTGCCATGTCAGTTCCCTTCGCTGGATAGGTCGTCGCGCGTGGCGGCCGGTTCTTTGCTCATGGCGTCGCCCTCGGCCCACGGGTTGGTCGGCTGGGCGACTTCTCCGGTGGTCTCGTCGACAACCTCTGCGTCCACTACGTCGCTTTTCTCGGCCTTCTTCTCGGTGGCGGCTTTCTCCAGCGCGCCGGTCAGCCTGTCGACGTCCTCTTGTCCGAGGGCGCGGAATCCGGCGACATCGATGTCTCTGCCGAGGACCGTTCTGGCCATGTCGAGCATCTGCTCAGGTGTGACCTCGGCGCTCTTCGCCGCGGTGTTGAATCTTCTCCACTCCGTCTTCACCGGAGCCTTGGCCGTGTCCACTGGGGGCTTGGCCTCGCGGCTCGCGGCCTGCGGCTGGTCGTGGCGCTGCTCGACGCGGGTCTGGATAGCGTCCTCGATCTCGTCGGGGGTGTACCCGATGCCACCCATGACCTCGTAGCAGGCCATCCTCACGCACTCGGTCAGGGCACGGTTGGAGAGCATGAGCTGCGGGTTCTTGGCCCAATGACCCTTGCCCCAGTAGCCGTGCTTGCGCGCCTTGGCCTCGTCCCACTCGACGACGTTCTCGAAGTCGGGGTCATCGGCGCGGATGATGACGCATCGAGCCGTCCCCGTCGACGGGTCGAAGGACTCACGCAGACGATGGCCGGCGCGACGCACCAGGGACCGCATGAATTTCGCGGAGAAGGACGGCTTGCCTGAGATGACGCCCATTTCCTGCATGACGGTGAACGGGTCGGCGTTGACCTGGTCGGCGACGACCTCGGCGATGAGAATGTCGGCAGGCTTGCCCCTGAACGCGTCTGGGATGATGCCGGCCTGCGACACCAGATCGGCGAAGCGAACCTTCTCGTCGAGGGCGCTCAGATATTCGGGTAGTGCGTGGTCTGTTCTTTCAATGTCTGTGCTCACAGTTCTTCCTCCTTGGCGAGTGCCCATTGCGGGATGGAAATGGTGGTGATGCCGGGCTGGTAGCCGGGCCATGTGTCGTACGCGGTGCACGTGGCCCACGTGTCGATGGCGCGTCTCAGGCGCAGCCATCCGGCCCGTTCGGCCTCGTCGTCCAGTTCGATGACGGAGACGAGGTACGGCGGCTCCTTCTCCTGGACGACGAACCGGAACGGCCCGTCGGTGATGCCGAGATCGGCGGCGACGAAGCGGTACATGGCCGCCTGCACGTGGTATCCGAAGGCGGCCGCCGCCCTGGCGAACTCGCTCGGATCCGCCGACCGGGACGTTTTGTAGTCGACGATTCCGACGTCGCCGATCGCGTCGAACCTGACTCTCAGCCATGTCCCGGACTCGTCGTCGACGGTAAAGGCCGACAGCTCGCGGGATGGCGCCGCCTTCAGCAAGTCGACGGCTTCCCGGTCGTCCGCGAGGGCGGCGGCCATGGCGTGGACCTTGTCCCAGTCGGCGCGGCACAGCGGCACACCGCCGTCGGCGCGTACCTGCTGGGCCTGCTGCCTGGCGGCCTTGGTGCGCAGTGAGTCGGCGTTGATGCGCACCGGTTCTGGTCCTGATCCGAGGACCAAGGCGTGTGCTGCGTGGCCAATGTCGAAGGCCGTTGATGGTTCGCTCGGGTGGTCGTGGTTCCACCGCCATCTGGCAGGCCCTCCGGGTCTTGTGAGCTCAACGGCCCACGAGTGGGACAGTGAGCACGGGATGACGGGGTCCGAGTGGTACACCTCTTCGGTCATGTCTGGGTATTCCCCGGGGGAGGTGACGATCACTGCTGGTCCTCCTTGGCTTTGCCTGTGTCGGTGGCTGGGGTGGCTGCCAGGGCGCGCAGTCTGATCAGTGGCGCGAGCTGGCCGATCGCGGCTTCCAGGTCTGCGCGGTCGCGGCGCCCGGCATCGACCATGACTGAGGTCCAGGCGACCCTTCCGCACTGCTCGGCAATAAGGTCGACCAGCTTGTCCATGTCATTCATGGCCGGTCTCCTGTCTGATGGTTCCCAGACCGAGTGAGGCGATCGGTCTGGCATGCGCGTACGGGGTGTCGGCGATGCGTCCGGAGCCGTGGCACCAGGGGCACACCCACTCCTCGGGGCCTCCGCCGGAGCCTCCGCACTGCGGGCAGTCGATGTACTCGGGCATGTCGTCCCAGTCGGGGTCGTAGCTCATGCGATTCGCCTCCCCGCGATGGTGTGGGTGTGGATCGGCGTGTCGAGTGATCCGCGCGTGCGCGTCGCCTCGTCCCGCGTCGCGGGCTTGTGGTCCAGCCCGAGCATGAGGGCGATGTCGGCGCACGGCTGATGCTCGTGGAGCAGCCCGACCATTCCGGCCCACTGCTCGGGGCTGATGGAGGTGTCGCCGTCGATGGTGAGGTTGGTGCTCATCGGTGGTCCTCCTCCCACCACACGGCTGCGGTGGCGACGAGGACGGCGAGGATGAGCAGGCCGCCGAGCGACGCGGCGTTGATGCAGAAGGCCTCGAAGGGCGTGTAGGTGATCATCGTTGTGCTTTCGGTTCGACGTGGTGGGTGTACTTCCAGGCGGCGATGTCGCCCGGTGACAGGTGGTATCTGGCCTGTCCTTTGGGGCCGTAGGTGACGGTGTGGCCGATGCGGCGCGTGGCGCACATCTGGCGGACGGTTTTTTCGTGCAGGCCCAGCTCCTTGGCGGCCTGCCTGGGTGTCATCGGGGTGCCGGTCATGACGCCGCCTGCCCTCGGTTGCGCCATGCGTCGACGGCCTCGCCCAGGCGGGCGAGGAGCTTGACGTCAGTGGCGAACTCGTTGACCTTGTCCCAGGGGTGGTCGTAGATGACGACCGCCGCGTCGAGCATCCGCGCCAACCCGCCGTCGGAGTCGAAACTGATGCCGAGCCGGTAGATCAGGTCGAGGGTTGTCTCGCACGCCCCGCCGAGCCTCCCGGCCTCGTAGGGCACATCGGTGCGGGAGTTCGCGGCGAAGAGCAGGTTCATTCCGGCGGCGGCGATCGCATCACCGCAGGTGGTGATGACCGTCTGCTGGGTGGTGGGGTCGAGAGTCACACGAGGTCCGTTCATGCCGCGGCCTCCTCGTCATCGCCGTCGGCAGGGGTGAGGTAGCCCGACAGGAAACGGTCGACGAAGTACACCTGGCCCTTGCCGGTGACCTTCGGTGTCTTGGAGATCGACGTGTGCCCGTCGGAGTGGACCACCGATGTCTCCTTGACCCGGAACAGCCCCAACTCCATCGACTTCTGGGTTGGCATGTTCCAGTCGGTTCCCTTGCGGGAAATCAGGTAGTTGCGTGCGCGCAGCACCTTGAACAGCCGGTTCGCGCCGATGGGGATGCCGTTGCCGCGAAGAACCTTGGCGAGGTCACCGACGAGAACATCGGTGTTGCTGGTGGCCACCGAGTCGGCGAACAGCACCTTCGGGGCATCAGCCGCGGCCTGCTCCTCCAGTTCGGCGCGTCGTGCCCGTTCGGTTTTCAGATCTGTGGCGAGCCGGATGATGAAGTCCGGATCCGACAGGGCCTTCTCGGTGGCCTCGGGGGTGAGGTAACCACCACGGGCACGGATGGAGGGGAGGACCTCGTCGAAGATCCACGCCTCGAACTTCACGGCGCTCGGAAGCTTGGATGAGGCGATGAGCCGGTACAGGTCGCCCTCGGTGATGAAGCGCACCTGCTGGGTTCCGCCCTCGGTCTCAAGGGGGTAACGAAACGGAACCCCCTTGCAGTGGTCCTGAATTGCCTTGTTGGGGTTGGTGTACCCGAGGGAGGTTGCGGCGTCGCGTCCGCAGAACAGGACGCGATCGGAATCGGTGATGGTTCGGATGGTCCCGAACTCGGTGTTGCTGAACGGGATGAGGTCAGTCATGGATGATGCACTCCTTGCACAGTGAGCCGTCGACGAGGCGGGCTGGGGTGACGCCGGTGGCCCGTGCGACCGACCACAACGTGGTGGCGGTCGCATCCCTGGTCCCGGACAGGATTCGGTGGATGGTTGATGCTGAGACGCCTGCGGCGCGGGCGACTGCTGCGACGGACAGGCCGGACATGGCTATGGCGACCCTCATGGACTCGGCTACTACCATTCGGGGTTCAAGTGAAGCCATGTGGCAACAATATGAGGTCATAGTGTAACCGTCAAGGTCTGAGTGCAAGCCATGCGGCTGCATGTCGAGATCGTTTCGGTAGCCTTGATGGCATGCACGACGACGACCTGAAGTCCGCCGAACGGTTCAATGCCACCCTCGGGGCCGTCATCCGTGCTGAGGCCACGTTCCAGGGCAAGTCCATGGCGCAGTTGTCGCGTGAGACCGGCATCGAGTACATGACCCTGGGGCGCTATCTGCGAGGACAGCGCGACATCCCTGTCACCGTGCTGTACCGCTGCGCGCTCCACCTGGCGACCACCGTCGAGGCACTCGTCCGTCAGACCATGGTCAAGATGGGCTACATCACTGGCGACAAGTGACGCCAGCTTGGTGACGGCGCTCATGCCAGTTCCTCCTGTGCGGGCGTGGTGTTGAAGTAGGTGGACCAGATGTGGTCCATGAGCCGACGGTCGGCCTCGGTGTAGGCGTTGACCTCGCGCACCTGACCGTTGGAGACGGTCATCGGGTACTTCTTGGGTGGGCATCCGTGCCGGGTGACGTATTCGCGCTTGAGGCGCTTGCCGAAGGCTGATGCCACCGACTTGCGTCTGGTGTCGGACAGGTGCTTCTCGGCGAGGTAGTCCATGGCGTAGAGGGGCCGGTTGTCCTGGAGGACGGCGCCTTCTCCCATGCCTTGGGCGAGGATGATGCGGGCTTTGGCTTCCAGGTGGTCGGGGTGGATGAGACCCTTGGCTGCTTGACATAGCTCCATCTGGGCTCTGGCTTGGAAGATGATTGCGTTGATCTGGTGCTCGGTGGCCTCGGGGTTGACCGCGCCGCCCTCGTTGAAGTAGCGGTCGAGCGCGTCGGCTGCCTCGCACTGGTAGGCCGACAGCAGGTCGCGCAGTTCGGGGTTCTTGATGCGGCTGGTTGAGATGGTTGCCAGCCACATCGTGAAGGTGCGCCGGTCGGCCATAACCATGTCGCGGCGCTTGCCGTCGGCACCAACCCCGGTCGTAACGACCGTGGTTGCCCACGGCTGGGCCTTGAGCCGCTTCAACTGTGCGTCCGGGTCAAGTCCGAGCGAGTCGCACGCCGGGCGGATGGCAACCCACTGCTTGCCGTCGTGGCGCTCGGCGACGATCTGGGTGCCGTGGAATGGGATAAGATCGGTCATGTCAATCTTCCTTTCGATTGATTCCTGTGCGCCGTCCCGCTGCTTCCGGGGCGGCGCTTCCGTCTGTCTTGGTTGGTACGGTGGTCACGAACACCTCGCTTGCCCCAGGGGCGAGGGCATCGGGAACGGACGTCGCAATGGGCTTTCTGCGTGACCCGCAGTGGTGGTCCGCCATAGCGGCCGTGGCCTCTCTCGTGTTCGCCGTCATGTCGCTGCGTGGTGCACACGCATCGGGCCAGCACGAGAAGCGGGCATCCGAGGCGCTTGCAGAAATGGCCAAGCAGGGGCGCCGGGAAGTCCTTGTCCTCCACCACAAGAAGGGCAACCTGTGGGCGGTGGAGAACACCTCCGACGAACCAGTGACCATCACAGGGGTCATCAACGACGGCGACTGGCCATTGATGAGCTGGCCCAAGGGGCTTCCCATTACCGTTCCCCCTCACCAGTACGCGGGGTTTTCTGCGACCCCCCATTGGGGAGGCGATGGGACGCAGATCGTCCTTGGGACCGATCACGGTCAGATCGCCCTGCTGATGACACGCTCCTGAACGCGGCTATCCCGGAGACGACAGCCCCGGCAATGGCGACGGCGGCGAAGAACCAACTGATCATGCTGCGCTTCTTTCTGTGTGGGTGGGTGATGGATGATGTGGTCATGCACTGGTGGGATGGAGTCGTTCTGACCGTCACGTGCCTGTCGTTCCTCGGGCTGTGCTGGCAACTGATCGACTCGTGGTGGTCGCACAACCAGAGCGGCCCGAGCTGGCCACGGTCGAAATATCGTGGGTCTCAGGTACAGATCGACGACGCAGTCGGAGCCTGGTGCGCTACCGTCCCGCAACCGGGCAGAAGCTCGAATGGCGTCGATACCGATTTCCGCGAGTGCATAGCGCGCCTGGACGCTGGGTCGAGCGCAGAACAACTGACGCAGACGCGGGTTGAACCTCGTACGGGTGGGTGTGGTGGTCATGCTGCAACATCTCGCGAGACGATAGACGACGTTGGAACAAAGAGAGCCTCCTTCGGGCACTCCAGGGCCTTCGCGATCTTGTTCGCCAGTTCTGGTCGGCACGTCTTCCTTGCCCCCGACCTCAGGTGTCCGATGGTGGAGTGCGAGCAGCCGACCTTGAAGGCCAGTTCTCTGACTGACAGCTCGCGGTACGCCATCCAGAACTTGAGCTGCTCGGCGCTGATGAGCCTCACCTCGAACCTCCTCTCCAGTTGTCTCATTGGGTGCTCCTGACTGTAGACGATCACCGAACGTTGTGCAAGATGATAGACGATATAGACGTAACTGTCTACTCTGACGAAACGCTGTAGACGCCTAAACGGGTGGTCTAGAGAGTTCCTTATGTGTAATTTGTAGACAGATCGTCTACATGTCGGCTAGACGATCCTCGAACATCGCTGGACAGTAGGTAGACGTGAGCACACCGAACGGATGGGACGAAGCCCTAGTGGCGGCTGGATTCACCGACCGGCGCTCCGGCAAGGGTCCCTCGTGGACTGCACTTGCCGAAGCGATAGATAGGCATCCGTCGACGCTCACGGCCATGAAGGACGGCTCCAGAAGGACAGACCAAGCCACCATCGATGCGGTAGCCAAGGCTCTCCATCTGGATCCACGCCTTATCGCCGAATGGGCTGGACGCAGGCGGGCGGAAACAGAACCATACCGTCCTCCTCCTGAGGCGAACCTATTGGACAAGGACGAGCGAGACGCGATCGATCGCGTGATCGCGTTGCTTGCTCGCCCGAAGATGCAAGGAGGTAACAGTGATGACCGGCAGTCTGAGGCTCAGAAGAGCCCACACCTGCACGCCGACGACCAAGACCGGGTGACGCTGGCCGCACGCCGCATCCACGGCCCCAAGGGCATCATCGACCCCAGCCAGGAGACGGCAGGCGAGGAAAACCAAGACCCCGGAGGCTGGGACGAGGCATGAACATGCGGGTGTACGTCGACGATTCCGGTGACGGCGGATTCAAGTTCGACAAGGGTTCATCCAGGCATCTCGTGATGGCTGCCTGCGTGTTCTACGACACCGAGCAGATAGAGCTGCTTGATACGTGCATGCAGCAGGCTCGCGATGACTGGTACGCCGAACAGTGCAAGCACGCTAAACCAGGCCGCATCCCCAAGCGGGTTGGTGAGTTCAAGCACTCCAAGTCGAGCAAGGCCTTCAGGGAGAGATTCTTCAGGTACATCGACCCGGTGGACTATGCGATCAGAGCAATCATCATTGACAAGCCGCAGATCTACAGTCGACACCTGCGCCAGAGCCCATCGGCACTGAAAACCTTCGCCATACGCATGCTGCTGACGAAGAACTACGATCAGATCAAGGACGCGAAGGTGTTCATCGACGGACAGGACACCAACGCGTTCGGTGTCTCTGACTCGGCGTACCTGATGCGCATGGTCAACCGCGAATCCCCGGGAACGATCTCCAAGGTCTCTCTGGTCGACTCGCGGAGATCAGTCGGCATTCAGCTCGCTGACATGGTTGCCGGGGCCATCCGCTCGGCCGAGGACAACCCCGATAGCAAGAACATGTGCGCAAACCGTGACAGGCTGCGGCCCAAGACGTACCAGCCGAGAGGGACGTACTGGAAGTTCAAGTAGACATGGTACGACCCTCGGCCCTATCCGCCCGTTGCGGACGGAGCGCCACCTCTGGTAACTCTTCGGACCGAGGGTCTCGGCTCTTCCAGTATGAGTCATTGCGTGCACACACGCAACACCCAGACGAATCCGTGCTGTACTTGGGGAGGCAGCGCCAATAGTGACGTGACAGGAGCAAGGACATCATCATGACCACCAGGACAGCCCGACTCGCATCAGCCTGTTCGACAACAAAGACGAATGTGAGATGCGATGAGGGAGGATGAGCCGGGCCATGACGACATACACTCGACCCATGGGAAAGGCGACGATCACACTGGGGTCGATCAGGAACGGCTTCGCGACGTTCCGGCTGTTCCGTCCGGGCAGGGCCGACCAGTTGATGATCGAGCCGATTCAGCGGCAGGCCCAGGCGTTGAAGCATCTCAGCAGCCTCTTCCCGACATCGACGCCCTGGCAGGGACCGGGGAGGTCCAGAACGTCGTCGCGGGACGGGGACGGCAAGGAAAAGGTAAGGCGCTTCATCGAAAGGGTGGCCGATCGTCATGTCGGGGCAGTACCGCAGCAACTCCCGTTCGAGGACTAGCCTTCGCGCTCTGTTCGGTGATGTGAGGTGGGTGGTCGTCCTCACCTGCTACTGCTGGTACCTTGCGCTCCACATCGCTGGTGTGTTCGCGTCCACGCGAGTATTCGTCATCACGACCGTGGTTGTTGTTGCTGACACTGTGCTCGCAGTGGCCGAGCATCGGAGCAGGACGGCCGCCACGATGCGGCACCTGCCCTAGAATCGAGTCAATCGTTCGGCCCGGCCACCATCCTGATGGTGCGGGCCGGATTTCACACCGCGCCAACGGTGGCGCGCCGACAGCCCGGACAAGGTCCGCATGACAGCAACCCGGATCGCAGCTGGCACGTTGCCCGCGGGGCCTGTCGGGACAGCCGTCGGTGCCATGTCGAAGAAGCACAAGAAGGTCGGGTACGTCACCCTCATGAACACCGACACTGGCGACGTCGAGATTCTCGAGATGGAGAAGGGCGACACGGACAAGGCCAGGAAGTTCGTCATGAAGGTGCAACTCGTCCAGGAGCGCGGGAATCAGAGGGCCGCCGCAAAGGACTGAGCCCTGACAAGCCTGTTCGGCAATCACACCGCTGTCATTTCCCGGTGATGGTCGGTGCCTGCGTCGATAATGTGGGCCATGAGCGACGATCACCCGTGGCGGCGGCTGCGCGACCTGACGGACTGGACACTGCGCTGGGAGCGATTACCCGAGGCCACTGCCGCCCTCATCGACTGGTCGGCGTGCACCATCACCGTCGACATCAACCTGTCGCAGGCGGGTAGGCGCTGCGCCATCGCCCACGAGCTGGAGCACGTCACCCGGGGGCCGTCTGCTGATCCGCGGGAGGAGACGCTGATGGAGCAGGCTGCCGCGTGCCGCCTGGTCGGCATCGATGAGCTGGCCGATGCCGTCCGCTGGACTGGCGACGCCGCCGAAATGGCCGAGGAACTGTGGGTGGACGCCGACATGCTGGCAGCGCGGCTGGCCGTTTTGACACCAGCTCAGCGGAGGGTGCTCGATGCTGTGGCCGATGACGTGAGGGGAGGGGGAGGAAAAGACTGTGGTTACCGGGTCTAGGGATGGAGTGTTTAGGTGAGCTATGCTTGACTCATGGTCAAGCCGATGAAGTACCGCGACGTCGCCAAACTCCTGTCCAAAGCCGGCTTCACCAAATCCCGGGTCAGGGGCGACCACGAGCGGTGGGACAACGGCCCACACCACATCACCATCACCCACAGCCGCGAAGTGTCAGCAGGAGTCGTCCGGCAGGTCCTCGCGGCCATCAAGGAGGCCACCAAATGAGCAAGACCATGACAGTGAAAGCCATCCGCTGGCGCGGCGGATGGGAACTCCACATCGACGACCACCACTGCACCCAGTCCAAGACACTCGACCAAGCCGAGAGGCAGATCCGCGACTACCTCTACCTCGACGATCCGGACACCAATTACGACGACTGGACCATTACTGTCATCCCCCAAATCGACAGTTACGCGGAGGCTGTGGACGCACGCCGTCGCACCACCGAGGCTGCCGCCGCCCAGAAAGAGGCCGCCGCAGCCTCCAGGGCAGCCGTGCGCCATCTGCGCGCCGAGGGATTGACCATGGCCGAATGCGCCACCGTGCTCGGTGTCACACGCGGGCGAGTGGCTCAGCTCGCCCATGGATGATGGCTGTCCAGGACCTGTGGCGCGATCGTCACGGCAACCCCACTCGCCGGGATGGGCGCGGGAAACGCTACCGGGTGAGCGTTCCGGGCTGGCCCACCACGGCATGCCGTACCAAGGCTGAGGCTGACCGACTGTACGCGATGCGGCTCTCATCGCCGCCACCCTCTGAACGTTCGTCTGCGACCGTGGCTGACGCGGTGGACATCTGGCTCGATGGCAAGCGTGGGCTTTCGCCTCGCGGGTATACCGCCTGCCGAGGGGATGCCCGCCATGTCAAGGCCGAGTGGGGCAGGCGCGACCCGGACTCGATCACGCGCTCAGAGGTGCAGGCGTGGATCGCGTCCATGACTGCCGTCAAGGGTGGAGTGGAGCGTCCAGCGTCGCGGGCGCTGCGGTCTCGCTGTCTGTCGTGCCTGCGTGGTGCGCTCACGGTGGCGCAGGAGCGCGGATGGGCGAGGACTGTCGCCACAGCCGGGGTGAGCGTGCCACGGCAGGATCGTCGGGAGCCCCGACCGCTGACGCCGGCGCAGCTGCGCAAGCTGGCCTACGCCTGCCATGCGCCGGGCGCTGGAGCGAAGGGGCGGGGCTGGTGGGCTCCACTGGTGATGCTGCTCGGCACATCGGGGCTGAGGATTGGTGAGGCGGCTGCGCTGACTGTCGGGGATGTGAGCGTGGAGACTGGCCGCATTCGGGTTCGGCGCTCCAAGAGCGGGCGCGGTAGGGATGTGGCCGTCCCGTCGTCCGTGCTGGCCATGCTCGACCTCGATCGGGGCGACGATGAAGTGCTTTTCGTTGGCCCGCATGGTGGGGCACTGGACCCGGATGTGTGGCGGAGGCGGGCGTTTGCTGCCGCCGTGGAGGACTGCGGGTTGCACGGGTTGAGGATCCATGATCTGCGCCACACGGCGGCGAGTTTGGCTATCCGGGCCGGGGCCTCGGTGATGGACGTGCAGCACAATCTCGGCCATTCTCGAGCGTCGACGACGCTGGACATTTACGCTCACCTCCTCGATGACGGACTGGATGACGTGGCCGCTCGGGTGGGGAAGATGCTGTCATGAGTCGTACCCAATCAGTACCGCACCCCTTCTCACTAGGGGATTCACTTCGTTCGCAATGAGAAGGTCAGGGGTTCGAATCCCCTATGCTCCACCAGCAAGAAACCTCGCTGACTAGGAAGAACAGTTCCGGTCATGCGGGGTTCTTTCGATTTCTGGCTCATTGCGCCACCTCTCGCGGGCCCCCGGCGGTCCCCAACCCTTCATCGAGGCTGGCATTGAGCCTTGCCAGACCGGCAATGTCGGCGGCGGTGCCCAGGTGGTGCAGGTAGCGGTTCGTGGTGGCGATCGACTCGTGGCCCATCCATGCCTGCACGGTCCCCGGGTCGACGCCACGGGCCAACCAGAGGCAGGCGGCGGTGTGGCGCAGGTCGTGGATGCGACGGCCCTGGGCGGTGTGCTTCCAGTCGAGGGTGCGCACGACGGCATTGCGGTGCAGCTGGGCGCCCATGTAGGTGGTGAGCAGCAGGTCGTCGGGGCCCTTGCCCAGGGTGAACCGCTTGATGATCGGCAGCACCCGGTTGGCCACCGGCACGCGACGAGAACGGCCGCTCTTGGTGGCCTTCACGCCGACGCCCTCGGGGGCCGAGCGGCGCACCAGCAGTGCCGGGGACGGCACCTCCACGAAGTCACCGACCCGCAGCTCACGGGCCTCGGCCCAGCGAAGGCCGGTCCAGCCGAGGACGAGCATCACGTCGGCCAGCCTAGGGTCGCGCAGCGCCCAGGCGTCGTGGACGGCTTCGAGCTCGTCCTCGGTGAAGGGGTGCAGCTCGACGGGCGGGACAGAACTCTTCGGCACTCGGACTGCGGTGACCGGGTTGGTGGCGATCAGCTTCTCCCGCACCCACCAGGCGAAGAAGACCGACAGACTGGCGCGGTAGCGCACCACGGAGGTGTGCCCGAGCCCACGGGACAGCAGGGCCTCGAAGGAGCGAGCGACCTCGCGCCCCCTGACGGACGACACCTGCAACGCCATCATGCTGGTGGGCACCAGACGCAGCAGCTCGCGGTCGGTCTGCCAGGTCTTCGCCGCGACGGTCGTGCGACGGATCTCGAGCCAGCGGGGGAGCAGGTCACGCACCCGCTCCTTGCCGGCGCGAGGATCAATGCCCCCGTCCAGGGCGGCACGTTCACGGGTGAGCCAGGCGACCGCCTCGCGACGGGTGTCGAAGGTGCGGGTGGCGACCTTCACACGTCCGCTCTTGAGGTGGGCGCGGAAGCGCCCGTTGGGGGTCTTCTCGATGCTCACGCAGCAGCCCGCCTCAACCAGGCCTCCACATCGGCGCGCAGGTAGCGGGGGCAGGTGGACGACAGCCAGGTGCAGCGCGGCCCCTGACCGGTCTTGCGCCACCGGCACAGGGTGGACGGGGAGACGCGCAGCCAGACGGCCAGCTCGTCGCTGGTCAGGTAGTCGAAGGCGGTCTCGAGCCGGGGCGTGGTGTCCAGGCCGGGCAGGGTGTCGGTCTTGCTCATGGGTTCAGTTCTCCTTGGGGTGGGGGGGGGTGTTCTT
>OKVG01000890.1_pt1 | contig 16221 bp, 19 predicted proteins | sample 1606981 | NCBI WGS metagenome assembly OKVG01 (sample SAMN03281018, study PRJEB24777) | human gut metagenome | isolation source: fecal sample PR128 from 1 month old male Malay infant, vaginal delivered... | reverse complement strand
AGACTACTCCTATATTGATTATAGATTATTTTTCGTCTATACTTAGGTGTAAATACAATGTGGTACTTACACATCCATTTTGTATGTGATAAACTGTGAGCTTTTTGCGCCATAGTCTTAACTCCTTTCGTTTTACAATTGGCTTGAACACCTATATTGTAACTCGTTTGGAGTTTTTTTGTTATGACGGTATAACCTTCGATGCGCACCCGCATAGCGGGTGGTTTATTTGTTTCGCACCTTTGGAGCGAAACGGACTTAAAGTCACATAACTAAAAAAAACGTGCCCAGAAAAGCACGTTTTTTAGTTATCTCCAAGAAATATTTTGAGATTGGACATATCATTACGTATTTGTTCCAATCCTTCTTGATAAATAGCTTCGAACTTTTCTGGGTCCTTTTCCAATCGACCAACTTCAAGAGCATGCTCTGGACGAATGGCATATACTTTTCCAGTTTTTTCCAAAGTCTCAATCTTCTCAATACTCTTATTGTAGTGTATATGGCGATTTGAAGGCACCTCAACAAATTCAGGATACTTGCGGTAAAAGAGCTTGTAAATCCGCTTGCTAATTTTAGAAGGTTGTTTACGATAAGACTTAGGGCGTGTTAAAACCACAACGAGTTTATCAAATCCCATATTTTCCATAAAATCAATGGGAAGACTATCAGACAGACCACCATCCATGTAGCGTTTGCCCTTGTACTCGACTATTTCAGAAACCAAGGGTAGAGCGGAACTTGCACGAAGGGCTTCCATCTGCTCAAAGACATGATCAATCTTAATATAGTCTGGTTTTCCCGTCTCAATATCTGTAGTGACCACATAGAAGGGAACACCAGACTCAGCAAAAGCTTCCTGATCAAAAACATCTAACTCCATAGGAACCTTATAATAGGAGAACTCCTTATTAACGAAGTTACCGGTTGTCAGCCATGACCAGAAACTCATGTAACGACGGTCCCCCATGAATCGCTTGTTATAGCGAAGAGCTCTTTTGGGTTGGTTAGAGAGATAATTGACACCAAAAAGTGCTCCAGCAGATACCGAAACAACGCCATCCACCTTGATCCCAGCTTCTAAGAAGGCGTCTAAGACACCAGCTGTGTATAAACCACGCATACCACCGCCTTCTAGGACTAAGCCTACCTTCATTCTAAAATCTCCTTTATAATTGGTTCTGCTATGACCTGATAAGCTTGTGGACTCAAGTGCAAACCATCTGTTGTATAGTTGGCATTTAACTGTCCTTGAGCATCCGTAAGGTAATCAAACAAATCAACATAAGTCACACCAGGTAGGACTGCTAGTTGTTGATTAAGTTCACCTACAGTAGCATTGTTTCGAATTTTAACCTTCGAAGCATGTTCCAATCTTTCACTGACGGGAAAGACACTTAGCAAGTAAATTTCTGTATATAGAGATTCTTGTCGAACTGTCATGATAATATCCGAAATACGATTGACGACATCTTGAATGGGATAACCTCGTCCAATGTCATTAATTCCAATCAAGATAACCAATTTACTGGGTTCCAAATCTAAAACCTGCTCTTTAAGATGTTCTAAAAGCCAAACCGAGTCTGTTCCTGCAATGCCGCGGTTTACCAAGGGAAACTCTCGACCCAAATATTTTTTCAATGCAAAAAACTCCGTGATAGAGTCCCCTGCAAAAACAATTTGTCCCTTGTCTAACTTTTGATTTTCACTTACAAATTTAGCTAAACGTTCTTTTTGATAAGCCACAAGCTCAGGCCTAGTTGTTTCCATCATACCTTATCCTTTTTTCTTAAATATTATACGACCTACGGTAACTAAAGCTAGGAAAGTTCCAAGTCCAAGAAATGGCCAAGCAAGATTTTGAAAATCTGATTTATTGGACAAAAGAGCACCAGACAGAAGAAATGCCAATGTCAGCAAGGCTAAAACCAGATTATTTAAAACTTTCTCAAAGACTTTAACCCTACCTGAAAAGTCAATAAAATCATGGTTAAGCACGATTCGTCCGTTTAAAATCTGCTCCAAGAGCTGATGCAGGCGACGTGGAATATTTTTTCCATTGCGAAGCAGGTAAAAGAGTTCAATCAAGATAGTCTCTTTATTTAAGGTCTGCTTAAGCATATCCGGCCCCATATTCTCTAGGAAGTAATCCTTGGCCAAGGTCATCAGATCCATATTTGGTGCTAATTCTCGAAAAATACCTTCAATTTGAAGCGAAGATTTCTCTAAAATAGTAATTTGAGAAGAGGCTTTAAGATGATTCTTCTGGAAAATAGCCAGCAAATCCTCTAGCAAATCTGTCATGGACAGACTTCCCAAGTCAACACCAGAGTAACGACCCAGCATTTGCTCCACATCCTGACTCAGAACCGCACGATTTAGACCATTATCAAACTGAGTAACTGACAAAATAGCCTTAGTCATGCCGTCAACATCCTGAGCAGTAAAACTATATAAGATGTCATTTAAGGACGCACGCATCCCCGCTTCCAACTCACCCATAATGCCAAAGTCAATGAAACAAATCTTGCCATCACGTACCAACAGATTTCCAGGATGAGGGTCACCATGAAAATAGCCATCCTTGAACACTTGCTTGATAAATGACAGCATTAGTTTCTTACCCACGTCTTCCAGGTCATAGCCAGCCTCAATCAGTTGGCTGTAGTCATTAAGGGGAATCCCATCGATGTACTCTTCGACTATAAGATGAGGCGTCGTGAATTCATCATAAACCTCTGGAACACCCAGACAAGCCACTTGCTTATTGTAAGCCCTAAAACGTTTCATGGCCTCTGCTTCATTCCTGAAATCAAGTTCCTTGATTAGGGTTTCACGCAGATTTTCCAAAACCTCTTGAACATCGACCATAGGGATAAAATGCTTAGGTATATGCCGTGCAAGCTTAATGAGAAGCTGAATATCTTCCTTAACGACCTTATCAATACCTGGTCTCTGAATTTTTATAATCACTTCCTGACCAGACAACAATCTAGCCCTATGAGTCTGAGCTACAGAACCAGAAGCCAAGGGCTCTTCCGAGAAATCAAGGAAACTGTCAGAAAGCCCATTGGGTAATTCTCTCTTAATGGCAGTCATGACTTCCTCTTTATTCAAGGGAGGAACTGAGCTCTGGAGCTTTGATAATTCTTTGATATAGTTTTCCGGCAAAAGGTCAGAGCGCGTGGATAGGATTTGACCAATTTTAACAAAACTAGGTCCTAATTGCTCAAAGGCTTGGCGGAGCTTGACAGGTGTTGTCTGTTGGTCTTGAGGAAGATGCTTTTCACGATAAGAAAGGAGACCAACTGACGAGAAAACCTTCAACACATGTCTCAATCGTTTACTTGCCATTTTAGTCTCCTTACATTTTATTTATTTTGACTGAGCAAAGCGTCAAGTTTTTCTTCAAGACGTTTCACATCCTCCTTAGTCGCATACTCAACTGAAGTTTTCTTGGCATCGAGTTTAGCTAAAAATTCTTGAGCTTCTTCCTTACTTTGACGTTTGAGCTCTTGTTCCAGTTCCTTACCTTCTTCAACAGTCAAGCGCCCCTTTTCAACCAACTCTTTGACAAAACTATCAGCTTTATCTACTGTCATAGCAGTCAATCCGATTCCAGCTAAGAGAACTTTTTTCAAATCATTCATTATCGCTACCTCCATCTAAGTAGGAAAAGCAAAGAAATAGACTAGCCACTTCTTCAGAAAATATAAGAACGTTTTCACACTTTTATTCTACCACTTTTTCAAAAAATGTGTTAAATAACATAAATTACAATATATGGTATTTCAATACTCGTTGAACAAATATATTCAATGAAACACTTATTTATCAATGTTGTACTATAATACTAAATAATAATTTCAAGCTTTTGCTGAGATTCTTAACAAGTTTCTATTTGTAAAGGGCAGCACCATTACTTTCGATAACAGATTTATACCAAGCAAATGACTTTTTCTTATAACGTGCCAAGCTACCACTATCATCATCATTTCGATCAACGTAGATGAAACCATAACGTTTACTAAATTCTGCAGTTGAGGCTGAAACCAAATCAATTGTCCCCCAAGTCGTATAACCCCAAAGCTCCACACCATCTTGAAGAGCTTCACTGACTTGCATCAAGTGTTTTTGAAGATAATCATCTTCAACTGTTGAACCATCAGGACCATCGACAAGGACATCCTTGGCAGCCAAACCATTTTCGACAATAAACAATGGTAATTGATAACGCTCATAGAAGTCATTCAAAACTAGACGAAGACCGATTGGATCAATTGCCCAACCCCACTCAGATTTCTCAAGGTAGGAATTTTCAACACCACCCATAATATTTCCTTTACCAATCGTATAGTCTTCTGGATTGTATGCTGTGCGACAGACATGTAATAAGAGAATGAAATAAAATCAACGGTATTCTTCAAGATTTCATCATCGCCAGGGGCAAATTATATTCCAATACTATGCTTTTTGAAATATCCTTTAATGTAAGTCGGATATTTCCCACGTGCATGAATATCCGAGAGAGATAGTTTTGATTTTCAAACTCGTGAACAGCCAACTGATCCAAAGGATTAGATGTCATACCGTACGCAGGCATGGCAAGAACCATACAACCAATCTTAAAATCAGGGTTGATATCATGACCAATCTTGGTTGCTGAAGCTGATGCGACTAACTCATGGTGGAGTGCCTGATAGAGATCCTGTTTAGAGAGCTCTTCCATAGGTGTCGCAATACCACCTGACATGAATGGTGCATGTAGAGCAGAGTTCACCTCATTAAAGGTCAACCAATATTTGACCTTATCTTTAAACGTGTGAAGACGGTGCGAACATAGTTTTCATAAAAACCAATCAATTTACGATTAGTCCATCCATTGTATTCACGCGCCAAGTTTAGAGCTGTTTCATAATGAGACAAGGTTACAAGTGGTTCAATGCCGTATTTAGCCAATTCATCAAAGACTTTATCATAGAAGGCTAGACCAGCTTCATTTGGCTCAGCATCATCACCATTTGGAAAATACGAGACCAAGCAATAGACATGCGAAAGACCTTGAAGTCCATCTCTGCAAATAGCGCAATATCTTCTTTATAACGGTGATAGAAATCTATACCTTCTAGCTTTAGATTATCTGGTGTTGGTTGTTCAGTAATCAAAGGATTCAAAGCCCCAGGTTCAAAAGGGACACCACCTTTTGGAGTCACATCCTGGACAGACAAACCTTTACCATCTAGGTTATAAGCACCTTCAAACTGGTTGGCAGCTGTTGAACCACCCTAGAGAAATTCTTTCGGAAATGTATAAGTCATCTTTTATCTCCTTGTATTGTTCAATTTACTCATAGTATAACACTTAGAAAACGATTGCAATTATATTATTGAAATCTGATACTATAACACGAAAAAACAGACCGAAGTCTGTTTGAATTAATCACTATTTTCTAAAGAAGCAACTGCTTTGGCTTCTTCGCGTGTAACCACATTATCCTTAACAATCTGATAAAGGGTTGCGGCTACTGGAACGGAAACCAACATACCCAAGATCCCCGCTAAGGCAGATCCTATGGTAATGGCAAAGATAACCCAAATTCCTGGAAGTCCGGTAGAACCACCAACCACATAGGGATAGATGAGATTTCCTTCAAACTGTTGCAGAATAACCACGTAGGCGACAAACAAAAGTGCCAAGGTCACGGAATGAGTCATAATCAAAATGGTACCAATGGTAACACCAATATAGGCACCCACAACCGGTATCATTGCTGAAAAGCCAATCAGGATAGAAATGGTCGCAGCATAAGGAAAATTAAAGATACGCATCCCAATATAACATAAGGTCCCCAAAATGCAGGCTTCAATAGACTGATAGACAAAGAAATTGCGGAAACGATTATTTAGAATACCAACCACATAGTGGAAAGTTTTACCATAACGCCCCAAATAGACATCTACTAAGCGATTAACCTGATTACCAAGTTTCTCCTTCCCAGCTAAGACATAGCAAGAAAAGACAACACTAATAAAGAGATTAATCAAAGTTGACGGTAGGCTAGTCAAGGAAGTCAAGAAATTCGTCAAACCAGTCATGATTTGTTGAAGTAACTGAGCACTGTAGCTATTGATTAGCTCTCTAACCTGTGTCACACCACCCAGGTCTTGGATAACCTTCTGCAAAGATTTGTTCTTAAGTAACCAATTAATCAAATTATTAATAGCCGAGCGATCTTGACTAATCAAGGTATTGATACTGTCAATCAAATCAGGAAGGACAGTGAATACTACCCAAGTAAAGACCAAACCGATGGTCGCAAAAGCCAAGAGCAGGGAAACGGGACGTTTAATTTTAGTGATAAAACCAAATGGTATAAACTTGACCAGTATTTTTTCATAAAAAGACATCAGGATATTGACCACAAAGGCAATTCCCGCTCCAACTAAGAAGGGCTGACTGGCGACAAATATCGTGTTACAAATCGAAACAACTGTTTCCCAATAGGTATATATCAAGAAACAGCTGAAAAACAGCACAGCCATCCAAATGAACTGATTTTTTGTAAACTTCATAGGCACTCCCAAATTTAAAATACCCTTCCATTATACACTAAAAAAGGGGTTCTTACTATCTTTTTTTAAAGAAAGAAACTAAAACTCCATGAATTCTTGATCAGTTAAAGTATCTATTAGTTTGACAAAGTGAAAGTCCGATCCATAGTAATCAAAGACCAAGATGGCACAATTGCCTGGACAAGACTGAAAGGCACGCTCTGGCTCAACAGCATGAAGAAAAGTCATCAAGGCTCCAGCGTGACTAACGGCTAAAATAGATTGGTCAGGATGCTTATCTACTATCTCCTTAGCACTCGCAACCACACGCGTAACAAACTGATCTTGACTTTCTCCACCAAACTGGGCATAGTGGTCACCAAAATGCCCCACAACAGATGTCTTGGGATGAAGATACTCTGGCTGACCTTCAAAAATACCAAAATGCATTTCTTTAAGCCCCTTAACACGTTGATAATCAGTACGCCCAGTCGCCAATTCAATGGTATCAGAAGCTCTTTCAGTTGTCGTGCAGTAATAATGATCAAAAGTCATATGATGTTTTTCAAAATAAGCACGCACCTGACGAGCTTGGTCTCTACCTTTTTCAGTCAAGGACGAGTCACACCACCCTTGAATCCGATTAAGTGTGTTAAAAAGTGTTTGACCATGTCGCATTAAATAGAATCTTGTCATCCTTCTCCTCCGTAGATATACTCTTCTTCCACAGGGTTATAAATTGAAACCAATTCAAATTGACCTTGATCATAGGTAAAATGTAAGATAGAACAATTTTTAAGGCCATGCATATCTGGAGCAGGATCTAAAACACGCCTACAGAACTGCAAAATAGATGGACCATGACTAACAAGCAAGGACTTAGAGCCCTCGGCCACACTCTCCATGATAGCTCTAACAGTCAACTCCATACGATCCCGGACTTGAGTTGTACTTTCACCACCAAATTGAACAAAGAAATCACCAAAGCCTTGTCCATCAGGTAAGGCTTTAGGGGTAAGATATTCTGGTTGCCCCTCAAAAGATCCAAAATCCTGTCCTCTAAGACCTTTAAGTCTTTCATAATCTGTTCGTCCTGTCACAATTTCTAGAGTATCGCTAGCTCTCTCAGAGGTTGACGTAAAGACATGATCAAAAATTGTCTCTTGCTTGGCTAGATACTGACCAGCCTTTTTAGCCTGTTCAATCCCGACTTCCGTCAAAGGAGCATCGCAAACCCCTTGAAGTCTATGTTGAACATTAAATCGTGTTTGTCCATGTCTCATTAAATAAAATTCTTTCATAATGTCACCTCTAAACCAGAAATCGGGTCAACCACCTGAAGGAGTTCCAATTGCCCTTTGTTATAATCATAAACACAAATATTGCAGTTACCAAAGCCTATCCCTTCAGGAAATGGCAAATCCATAGTAATAATTAACCCCCATAAAGCCGCTCCATGACTAACAAATAGAAGATTCTCAGCACCCTCCTTAGTATGTTCTTCTGCTTTCTCTATGACAGTCTTTAAAACCCTCTGTCCAACCTTGCGAATATCTTCGCCACCGTATGGGACCAAGAGATCTTCAAAAGATCGTAAACCTGGACGATGTTTGGGTAGGAGATGCTCTGGTTGAGCTTCAAAAGACCCAAAATTCATTTCTTTAATTCCCTTGAGCTGGGTTACAGTGTACTCAGGCGCCACAATCTTTGCCGTGTCAGTTGCTCTCTCTTGCGTAGATGAATAGACAGCATCAAAAGAAATACCTTTCTTCGCAAAGTACTGCTTAGCTTGTTCTGCCTGACAGATTCCATTTTCAGTTAGAGGAGAGTCACACCATCCCTGAACACGCTTTTGTGTATTAAATAATGTCTCACCATGTCTCATTAAATATAACTTCATTACTTTACCACCCTTTTTTACGATAACCTAAATAATCTTCTAAGATAGTCAATACCCCTTGATCCTTATGGTGCAGTGCTATTTGGTCTGCCACTTGCAAAAGAGCAGGGCTGGCATTTTCCATCGCATAAGAATGACTAGACATACGCAGGAGCTCAATATCATTATCACCATCACCAAAGGCCATAACATTTGCCTCAAACAAATCCAATCTTAAGTGTGAACTCCTTTTTGAATGAAATCAATGGCACCAAAACCGCTTGGAACATCGACAAGATTACCATCGAAATCATGATTAAAAGCCTCTGAAACACGATTAGCTTCTTCAGGACTCAGTAACATTGTAATTTTGATGAAATCATCATCTAACTCCTCAAGCCCATTCAAACGCTGAATGGCAGCTTCTAGGGCTTTTTGCTCTTATTCTGTTATCATCTCAGCAAAATTAACCCTAGACCCTTTTAACATATAGTAGCCTTGAGCACCATTAAATATAGTTGGCCTATCTAACAAATTATAATTGAAATAGCTTAGCAGGTTTTCAACATCATTTGATGCCATAAATTCCTGACATAAGAGCTGACCATAGCTAACCACCTATCCACCATTTTCAGCTACAAAATGCAGGCGGTCAAAAGTCTCTGCAAACATGGGTTTAAGACTACTCATACTATTACTTGATGCAACGACAAAGTGCATATCACGCGCAGCCATAGCATCTAAAATCTGATGAAAACGCTCCTTGTCATAGCTCCCTTTATCGTCTAAAAATGTCCCACCCCTATCTGATGCAATCACCTTAATAGACATAAAGTACCTCCTTGACTAACTTACTCTTATTATAACCTTTTTAGAAAACGCTTACCAGTATCATAATAGGAAAAACTGATACTATTCTTGGATATTTAATGCTCTTAATATTGTGTTGCCAGCCTAGATTGTTTATAATGATAGTATGAAATTAAAAAAATTTTTAAGAATGCTATTTTCTCTTCTAATGATAGGTGCTATAGTTGGTGGACTAATCTACCTTACCATCTATTTCAATAACCGAGATATTAAGAAGCTTTCCATGCCATCAAACAAGGATGGGTTGACCTTTAACATAGAAAATAAGGAGCTCCTCGACCAGTCAGTCCTACTTGAAAAAGGCAGTATTAAGAATGTAGATATGCAAATCTTGTCTTTTAAAAAAGATGGAAAATATGTCCTTCAAAAGGGAAAAACCGAAGATAATAATCCTGAACTTACAGAACACAGTATTAAGTACGAGGCTAATCGTAGAGAAGCTCTTGCTCTTATTAACTCAGGTTTTTGGTCTTACGAAGGACTAGATCGTCCTTTCGCTCAAAAAGAAATCGGACTTGGCAAAACTGGCCTTCTTTATGGGGATGATCAAAATAATATAACTGCTGGGACCTATCCTAATATAGACACGGCACAAATGTTCACACACATGGGAAGTAACGGTTGGGATACAGGTGCCTTCGGAATTATCGTTAAGGATAAAAAGCTAGATAAAAATTGGGAAAAAGGTGATCCTGACCAACCGAATGCCCGTTCTATTTACGTCGAGACCTATGATGGTATTATCCGTATTATCCAAACCTACGGCCACACTTCTCTCAATAAAGGATTAAATCACGAAGATATTTATAATCTTTTGAAAAATTTAGGCTACTCAAATATTCGCTTAGCTTTCTTACTTGATGGTGGTGGAACGACTCGCATGTACACCCGATCTGACAATGGTAAGGAAAAGGTTGTTGGCGCCTTTGTTGATGAAAGAACCTATATTGAGTACCTCTATCTCGCCAAGCGTGACAGCAATGCTACTGATCCATATATATGGCGTGATCAAGAGCTCGTAAAAGCAGGTAAATCCAAGTCAATCACTTATAAGGACTATATTGAAGCAATCTTTTCAAATGGAACAGTTCCAGGAACCCAATACCAATTTGAAATCTCTAAATAATACAAAAAATCCTCACAAACATGAGGATTTTCTTATTTCAAATTGTTTAATGCTGTAATCAGATAGTGACCATCACGGATGCCTTTACCAACACACTTAGCATTTTCAACCAAGTCTTGGTAATCAGTATCTGAAAGATTGTCGATTGTCGCCTTCAAATCATGAAGCGACTCTACTGCAATCCCACAGCCGTTCTCAAGAACAAAGTGAGACAAGGCAGACTGTTTCCAAACCACAAGCGGAAAACCTGAGGCCAAGTATAGTGACGCCTTGTGAGAGTTGTTATAGCGTAGATACTCACCAAATACACCACTACATGTCTCAGCGCTATCACCATCCCAGACAAGCCCAAAACCACCCTCAAGAGCTGATGGTAGCTCGTCAGGTAGGAAAGACCCAAAGTAAGTCTCATTCGTAAGAGCTCTGCTCTCGTCAAAGCCAACACCATAAAGGTTGTAAGCAGGTTCTTCAGGAAGTGAGTAAAGATAGCCAGCTTTTTCTTGTGCCAAGTTACCAGCCACAATAATTGGCTGATTTTTAGTAAGACCCGTCTTATCTTGGAAATTTGGAATCAAATAGTCGAAAATGCCAAGGCTAATAATCTTATCTGCATCGACCCCTTTATCCACCAAAACAGATTTCATAATTGGATTGTGGGCAATAATGCCATCAGCTACACCTAAAAGACCTGACTCCTGAATTTTCATTCGAACTCTCTGTTTTAATGGAGCAGCTTGACTATTCATAAAACGAAGGGCATCCAAATCATGGATGATAAACTGAATTTTCACACCTCTTTTTCTTGCTTTTTTAACAAGTAAAGTAGTGAAAAAACTATGATGAAGCATTGGAAATTGAATTAGAAGTTCATCCCCTTTATTCAAACGATTTAAAGACTGGCTGAATGATTTAGCCTTATGTATTTGAGCCTTTATTATACTCATATTGTACCAATTATCAACCGAAAGAACCAAGGCCTGATACCCTTCTCTCTTTACAATTTCTTCAACATCATTCCGTGCCTTATTACCTGCATTTTTAACATTGTTATCGTGTAAAAATTCTTCTTTTAAATAGTATTTCATCTCTTATTTCTCATTTTTCAAAAGCTGATTTCTCAGGATAGCGCTCTTTCAAGATTTCCTTAAAACGAATGATATTCTCCTCTTTAAAGTCAACATCGTCATTCACACAAAGTAGCTTTTTATGTTTATCTTTAAAGATACTCTCTAACCTATCAACTTGATTTATACCTATCGACTCTCCAAAATTCTTTGATACAGGATAAAACTGATTACTTTCAATTTGCCAATGCTGACAGATGTATTGATTAACATCCACTCCATAGTCTCTAATTTTATTTCGTGACGTTTTATCTAATGTTTCTCTTTCAATTTCCCATAAATGTGCCAAGGTACTCTTTTTCATAGGAACAGGTAAGTGCTGGTTCACATAGCCTGTTGGCCCCCATGGCAAGAGTAACAAGTTTTTCAAAACCAAGGATCCATAACGGAAATTAAAGAATTTCCATGGCGAAGACTTCAAAGCCTTCTTATTAGGAAAATGGCGATATATTAATTCAACATTATTGTGATAAGTATTAGTAAATGGTGACCAAGGAACTAAGGCATCATAAACAGCTAAAAGCTTAGGCTGACCATTTTTATAAAAATCTGAAGGTTGACTGTCTCTAATCAAGTACATATCATCATTGAAATACAAGTAGTTCTCCGACACCCCTTCAATACGATGAATATTAAGCTCAATAGCTGCTGAATTATAGGTCGGTAGGTATTCTTTAGGCATAAATTCCCTATGAGTAACAAATTTGAGTTTTGGATGTTCCAAATTCAACCAGTCTGGCTTTTGCCCATTGGTAATCAAATAGACATTATTTACCCAAGGAGCATGTTTTTCAATCATTCGAAACCAATAATTAAAAATACCATAATCACGATAACGTTGCTCTCCATCAATCTCTTCGCCCAAATCAGCAAAATGACCAGTCACAGCTTGTTTCTCACGGATAAACTCTGGATCACTACCATCGACCCAGGGAACAACGATATCAATCTTTTCTTGTGTCATTTAGTAAATTCTTTCTCAACGACTTCCAAGGCACGCTCAATGACCACGTGCATGTCGTAGTATTTATAATCTGCAAGACGTCCACAGAAGATAACCTTGTCATTTTTCTCAGCTTCTTCTTGGTACTTAGCAAACATGGCATTGTTCTTTTCATCATTGATTGGGTAGTATGGCTCATCCCCACGTTTCCAGTCAGCTGGGTATTCGCGCGTGATGACAGTCTTTGGTTGGGTTCCATACTCGAAGTGCTTATGCTCAATGATACGAGTATAAGGAATCATACGCTCTGTGTAGTTGACTACAGCATTACCTTGATGATTTTCCTCATCCAAGATTTCGTGTTCAAAACGCAGGCTGCGGTACTCCAACTCCCCATGCTTGTAGTCAAAGTACTGGTCAATCATCCCTGTAAAGACAACTTTTTCCGCTGATGCTTCAAGCTCTTCACGATTGGCAAAGAAGTCAACTCCAAGCTCTACTTCTACATCTCCAAGCATATTTTCAATGATGACATTGTAACCACCGATTGGAATCCCTTGATAACGGTCATTAAAGTAGTTATTATCAAAAGTCAAACGGACTGGGAGACGTTTGATGATAAATGGTGGAAGGTCTGTTGCAGAACGTCCCCATTGTTTTTCCGTGTAACCTTTGATCAACTTTTCATAGATATCAGGACCAATCAACTTGATTGCTTGTTCTTCCAAGTTTTTAGGATCAACATCCTTCATGTCAGCCGTTTGCTCCGCAATCTTGTCCTTGACTTCTTGTGGAGTCTTGGTCCCCCACATAGCGTAGAAGGTATTCATGTTGAAGGGAAGATTGTAGAGGCTCCCCTTGTAGTTAGCCACTGGTGAGTTGATATAGTTGTTAAATTCAGCGAATTGGTTGACATAGTCCCATACTTTTTTATTAGACGTATGGAAAATGTGGGCACCATACTTGTGAACATTGATGCCTTCAACCTCCTCACAGTAGATATTTCCACCGATGTGATCACGTTTGTCAATCACTTTTACTTTTTTACCACGTTTTGTAGCTTCGTATGCGAAGATTGCTCCAGACAAACCAGCACCAACGATAAGATAATCGTACATATTCTTCTCCTTAGTTTTTCATTAACTGTTGCTTCAAGTCTTTCATATCAACGACACGCAAGACAAAAATTAAAATGACATAAATAATAGCTCCCACAAAGCCATCTACTGCTACATTTGCCATAGGTTTAAATTGGACAAACATCTTAAAGACAAAGAGCCCAAGATACATGACAACTGATGCTAAAATGATTTTAGACATAGCTGGAAGGATAGACACATCTTTCATGAATCCCCTTGAAAATTTCAGTTGGATAACCCATACCAAAGCCTCTGTTAAAACTGAAACAATAGAGGCTCCGACAAAACCAAATGGAGGAATTAACAAGAGATTAAGTCCGACACTAACAACTGCCGGAATAGTCGTAGAGAGCATAAACTCACGATGTTTATTGTGTGGAATCAAAATCTGAATCCCCATAATATTTGTCCATCCGATGAAGAACATCCTAAAGACCATGATGGCAATAGCAAGATAAGCCTCTTGAAAATCTTTCCCTAGGAAGAAACTCACAAAGTCCTTATTGACAATCAAGAGACCTGCTATAATCGGGAAAATTACCAGATTATAAATCAAGAAAGAAAGTTCATGCATCTTGTTAACTGCCTTATAATCACCACTAGATAGTAGACCAGATACCCTAGGAAGCATAACACTTCCTAAAGAAGTCACTAGAGTTAAAAGGATATTGATAATCTTCAATGCTTGATCATAAATACCGACATCATTGGTAGATGATAAGGCACCTAGCATCGTACGATCCAAAGTCACGTATAATGAAATGGCAACCTGCGGAAGAAAAAGCAAGATAACAGGCTTGAGATGTATCCTAGCGTAAGACAAATCAAAATGAGGATCACCAATATAAGATCTGGCTGGTAACCACATACTCAATTGGCCTAGCAATTCGAAGAAGGTCAAAAGGAAAACATAAAGATACAAATCACCAGGTGTTTTCACAAATAGGAAGATGGAAATAACACCTAAGACCTTCACCGTTGTATTCCTTGCGGTAATACGACGAAAATCCTCCAAGCCTTGGAATAACCAAGAAATATCCATTCCTTTTGATATCAAACTTAGTCCTAAGATATAAGCCACCATATTTTGCATGCCAGGAAAGAATAAACACAAAAGCGTATACAAGGCAAGAGACAAAATAGTAGCTATCAATTGAAGAGTATAAATACCCCAGAAATTTTTGCGAATATCCTTACGATGTGCTGAAATCTCCTTGGTCCCATAATTGGCAACACCTAAAGTCGCCAGGAGAATAAAGTAGGTCACAATCGAATTAAAGTAACCATAAGTACCTAAATCCTTTGAACTGAAAATACGAGTAACATAAGGTGTCGTAATGATCGGTAAAACAATAACCAGTAACTGGTAGGAAAGATTGTAGGCGTAGTTTTTAAGAACTTTCATGATAATTCAATTCTATCTTTCGTTTTGTATTGATTTGGCAAAAGACTTGCAAATAATGCAAACATAAAGATATTATATCCTGGTCTTACCCAAAAAGCTTCAATCATACAATTCACTGTAATAAGCGATAATAAGGCCAAGAATAAAAACATACCTTGTTTATAAATCCTTTTTGATGCAATAACATAAATCAATACCAGTAATACAACAGGAACAACTCCGTAATAGAATAACATTTGAATATAAGAGGAATCTACATAATTATAACTGTATACTGACTCTGTGGTACCACCATATCCAATAAACTTAACTCCAGTTGTTCCAAATAAATGTATGTCATAGGTATCTATTGCGTTTTTTCCTAAAAACAACCTCATACTGAATAAGTTGTTCAAACTTACAAATAGAGAAGAAGACCAGGTAAAGAAATATGTCAAATAAAACATTATGGAAGAAAAAATAGCTGCAGAATAAGGTAGGATTCCATAAATTTTAAATTTTCTTTCTTTAGTCACATACATTAGAATAAAAATGACAGTTGCTAAAAGTACAGAAAGAGCATTTAGCCTAGCGTCACAAAATTTGATAATGAAAAATGACAAACTAAGACCTACCAAAGTTCGTAATACGATGAGTCTCTTACGTAGTATATATCCCCAAGCAATAAATAAATAAAAGCAGTGAGATGCAAAGTCAGTTGGATAAATGAAACCAAAGGAATTTCTAATCACTAAAACTGACGAACGGACCTGAGCAAACTGTAAATTTGGAATAACTCCCAGAATTGAAAGTACGAAAACTCCTAATACTATCGCTCCTGATACAATAACGTATGTTTTTAATATAACATCGATATCTGCATCATATAATAATAAAATTAACAATGAATAAAGTAAGAAATTAGTCCCCCCTGTACTCATAAATACGACAGAGCTTGTTGCTAGTAATAAAATAGAAGTTAAGATATAAAAGAAAGTGAATTTTTTTATATATAAAAATCTAAAACATAATAATAATGAAAAACAGATTAATAAAATAACCGGGAGATTTGGTATCGTTCTGTTTAACATTGTTGTCATAAGAGTATCGTACCCAACAATAAGAGTCAATACTAGAATAACCAAAAGGTTCTCAAACTTAATTTTTAACATAATACCTTTTTACTCTTAATAAAATAACTACAC
>OKVG01000887.1_pt1 | contig 16229 bp, 15 predicted proteins | sample 1606981 | NCBI WGS metagenome assembly OKVG01 (sample SAMN03281018, study PRJEB24777) | human gut metagenome | isolation source: fecal sample PR128 from 1 month old male Malay infant, vaginal delivered... | reverse complement strand
CCGTCAGCGCAAACCGTACCTTCTCCCTCAATGACACTTATGCACATAAACGGCCATGGCTGAGCAATAGTTTTTGCCTCATGAATCTCATATTTTTCTACCGAGAAATACTTGCAGCTCATAAGTTCAGTTTTGCCATCAATTTCTGGAGCAATAATTTCTCCAGATGTTGGAGCTTCCTGAGCGTAATCAATAACCTCTAAGCTCTGTGCCAGATGTAAATCACGAGGCTTGCCATCGTCTCCCAAACGATCATAGTCATACACACGGTATGTAATATCTGAGCTCTGCTGCGTTTCAAGAATAAGCGTGCCCGTTCTAATGGCGTGAACGGTTCCAGGATCAATCCTAAAGAAATCTCCAGCCTTGATAGGAACATAATTGAGCAGTTCAGTCCACTTTCCCTGCTCAACCATGGCTGCAAACTCTTCTTTTGAGGAGGCATTTTGTCCTACAACAATATCGCCATTCTCTTTTGCATCAAGAATATACCAGCACTCAGACTTTCCCAGAGAGCCATTCTCGTGTTCTGCTGCGTACGTGTCATCTGGATGAACCTGAACAGAGAGGTCATCTTTTGCATCAAGAATTTTAATGAGAAGTGGGAAACGGTCTCCCTCTGCATTACCAAAAAGCTCTCGATGAGAAACCCATAGCTCGGAAAGAGTGTTTCCTTCAAAGGCACCAGAGGCAACTTCACAGTCTCCGTTAGGATGTGCGCTGATTGCCCAGCACTCTCCTACTGCACCTTCAGGAATGTCATAGCCATACTCTTCAGCAAGCCTTCTGCCGCCCCAAATCTTATTGTGAAAAAGAGGTTTTAAAAAGATAAGGTCGTTATATGACCCGTCTGTGTTTTTATCTAAATTTAGCATCGTAGCTCCTTATATGCAGTGCATACATGCTTCTCTCATATCTAACACTCTATAGTCTAGCGGATTCTAATAACCTCAACATTGACTCATTCGGCTGCTATTGATTGGGCTTCTCGCTAACAAAAAAGGCTCAGCCAAAAGCTGAGCCTTTACAGTCAACGAACTAAGCAAAACTTAGAACATAACGTTGAAGGAATCCATGCTGTAGTCAGAACCATAAAGAGCGAGGATGGTACCACGAACAGTTGCGGATGGATCCATCTTTACACCTGGATCAAAGAATGCAAAGCCCTTGGTAGTTGCGTTAGGAGCTGCGTTAACAAACAAGCTCAGCTCATCCTTGCCAATAGCGGTGTCGGTGGTCTGAATGAAGATGTTGGTATCGGTCTTGTTAACAACCTCAACCAGATAGCCGTTGGAGTTCTCAAAGTCAACACCAATGCCGGTAACGGTAACGGTAATCTTATCGGTGTCAATAAGAACCTCAGTCTTATCGCCAGTCTTCTTAATATCATCAACGTACTTCTGAACGTTGGTAACCTGCTCTGAAGTGTTGTGCTTGTCCATCAGAGTTTGATAGAGCTGCTGAGAGTCAGAGTCACCAGCACGAGTATCTGAAGGCTTAGTTGCGGTATTTGCATCAGGTGCAGTCTGCTGCTGTTGCTGCTGCTGACCACCGCCAGTAGTGGTTCCTGGATCAGCAAGATTTGGAATAAGATTGCAGCCCGCAAGAGCAAAAACTGCGGAGGCGGAGGCTGCTACGAGGCCGAGCTTATTAAACTTCATAAAGGTCTCCTTTGGGGTTTGTTTACCTTTATTGAGAATAGCCGATTTAAGTAGATTTTGTCAATTTTTATGCACAGATGAGCATCTAATGTTCCTCAACTAGGGCTTTAATGCCACCTTGCGTAAACATTACTGCCGAATTAATGTGACCGTCAGCCTCTTCACGAGTCTCATCGTTTTTAAGAATATTGACAATAGTGGTCATCTCAGTTTGTGCAAGCCAGGTAATAATAAACTCATCATAGGGCTTAACCTGCGCAACGTTAGGATAAAGAATAGCTCTAATTGTTGAAGAGATAACCTCAGTCAATTCTTCAAAGAAGCGAACAACGTGCGGATTTTCACGGTTATTCACAAGAATCTGCACCACATACCTATTACCGTACAAAAGGTCTAAGAATTTCTCGAGCGTTTCTTTATTACCCAAAGGAGTATCTTCAAGATCTCTCTCCTCGGAGAGCAGCAGATGATCTTTGTAGTCTTCAAGGATCTGAATTGCGCCTTCAGTAACGGGAATCAAAACATTCTTAAAGAGGTCCTCTTTATTCTCAAAGAAGAAATAAAGAGCGCCTGTAGTAACGCCTACGTGTGCGCAAATCTGTCTGAGTGAAGCTTTATCGTATCCCTGTAAAGCAAACTCTTGCTCTGCGGATTTAAGAAGTCTGTGACGCGTGTCACAACTTTCTGTTTGTGGTCGCCTCGACATTGCTGTCGCTCCTTTATAAATGTTTTAAATCCCCTTGTAATAAGGAGATTCCCCCAAATCAATACTACCTTGTTTTGAGGGAACATATAACAGAAAGTTAACTAATTATGCAGAAATCTATAAGCGTTACATAACAACTTTTGTGATATTTACTTAATTCTTTGATATAGAAAGACGAGAAACACGTCAAAGGCATAATAAAACCCTGCTATGTTACATAACAGGGTTTTAAGGCATACCGTTAACCCAAATTATCCTTGCGCTTAATAAACTCTCCGCAGATATATGACTTCCTCAGATACTCGCGATTAAACGGGTCTTTGACGGGAACAAAATCCTCTGGAGACTTAGCAAAGTGCATGGCAAAAAGCTCATGGATATGTGGATCAGCCAGCAAATAGCCGCGCGAGCAGTACGCCTGATACATCTGGGCGTCCTCGTTAAATTTGAACGAGCTAAAAGCGCAGTCTGAACAGTGTAGTCCAGCCATCTTGCACATCTCCTACTCTTCAGATAGCCCCATGCAATCTGAACAACGCTGAATCATACGCGTATACAGCAAGTATGGCATTGTAAACAACAAAAATAGTCAAAAATACTTATTCGACGCCAAGAATTTCCGGGAGCGTGTAATCTGAGCCGTTCCCCGAGGAAGCAACAGGTTGGAGGTATTCTCTATTGTCATTTCCGTCATGCATAACAGTAGGATTTGGAAGATTGATACCCTCAGCCAAATTCTTCTTCTGCGTCTCTGTAAGCTCTACGCCAGCATCAACAAGATCCTTGAGGTGCTCAACCCAAAGCTGATCAAGACTTAAAGAGAAGAAGTCAGCAATAACCTTTGCTTTATCAAATGATGGCCACTTACGGCGCTCGGTGCAAATATAAGAGACATACGCACGTGACCAATGTGAGAATTCGCACAGGTCTACCTGGCGCTTGCCACTTTCTTGTAACAACCTTGCTACTGTCCTACCCAAACCTGGGTCGGTCTTTTTGGTAACACCTGCCTTAGCCATCTCACAGCCCCATCTGCTCAAACGATGTCTGAAAAACACGCGTATGTTGTATGCATAGTCCCGTGTTGTTACCGTATGATACTACACTAAAATATCTTTAGATACAATTTGTTATGTTGTTTTACAAGCACAAATTTGAAGAAAATTGCATACCTGTTACGTAAATAAATCATAAGCGACACTGACGTCTGAGGCTGCAGGCTATACGAAGAATATGCAAAAACCTATTACTCTATGCAATTTAATGTATCAGCTCACTTCCGCGCTAACAAAGAACCTAAGCATCATCTTACTTTAGCTTGTAGATGACTTGTTAAGCTGATTTCTGATAGATATAAAACCGCAGGAAAATAGCATAATACTAGGAATCTTACTTTTAAAAATTAAAATAATGGGTATATCAATAACAGAGCAAACAGCTCTAAAGAGATTGCCATGAGGCAGGGCGACATGTGTGCGACCACGTAAAAAAGTCGTCCTGCCTCCATGGCATACGTTGCCTCGCATAACGAGAAATCTAGATGGTCGGGGCCACCTAGTAATGAAATTGAGTGTTGGGGGAACTCAATCTCTCAACGCAACGTGTAAACTATTGATAGCAGAAAAAACTTTTTATATATTCGGGAATTGGAAGAATTTTTAAATTCATATAACACTTCTCGATTTTAGCGTAAAAATAACGCAAGTGCTACACCAAATCCAAGAAATGGCGCAAAAGGAAATGTATACATTAATAAGCTACTTGAACTGGTGATTTCATCTTTATTTCTATCTTCTCTTCTTAAAAATTTACGCAAAATAAAGAACAGCAGAGAAAACATAACACCTAAAAAATTTGCTGAAAATAAAAAGACAAATGTCTCTTTTATTTCAAGATAAAGGCATGTTGAGAGGATAAGTTTAATATCTCCCCCTCCTAGAGAAGACATATGACCTATAAATTTTGTAACTATACTCACTGTAATCAGCACACTAATAACAAAGATTTCGCTCCATAGACTACGTATGAGCAACCCGATTTGATCCTTATTTGTTATGAGCCAAATAGGCCATAAAACAGTAAGCAGAAGAGGGATTCTATTTGAAATAGTGCGATTTCGCATATCCGATATTGAAGCACAAATATACATAACAAGAATAACCAACTCTTTCATAGACACCTCCTCAGTCAACCTTAGCAACATGAACAAGAATTAACATCCCATGTGGTCGGCGTTATTTAACTTATTGATGTAACAAGTTAGGTATTCAAAGTTCTTCTCGCTGCTCTTGGTTTTAGAGAGTCTTTTTGAATCCTCGGGATTTTCTTGCGACAAAAATCGGAAAGCCGTGAATGGTACACTTAGCATTCAGTTTCTAGAAAGGTATCTCATGCCGAGCTCTTCATATAAATCAAAGCAAATGATTGTTATTCGTCGCGATCTTAAGATGCGCAAGGGAAAAATTGCTGCTCAGGCAAGCCATGCGTGTGTTGAAGCTACGCTCATGGCACTTGCAAAAGAGCATCGACTTGATCAGGTTCGCGTCACCGACGATCAAAATTGGGTCTATTTGGACCATGCCGATGAAGACACCTCCGCAATCACCAACTGGTTTGATGCCGGTGTTGCAAAGGTATGTGTCTACGTTGATTCTGAAGAAGCGTTGCTTGAGCTTGCCGCTGAAGGAAAGGCTCGCGGCTTTGTTGTAGCCCTTATTAGAGACGCGGGTTTTACCGAGTTCCATGGAGAGCCCACGTTTACCTGCCTGGCTTTTGAGCCACTTGCTGCAGAAGATATTGATCCGTTGACGGGCGAGTTGCCTCTGTACTAGCGAACTACCTACATCAAAAAGGTATGGCTCATAATCTCGTCAAAGATGGTGGTAACTACAAACATACCAATTGAGGCATAAAGGATTGCAGCCTGCCAAGACAGATGATTGGTCTCGATGTTTGAAATTCTAGGGTCAAGCTTTCCATCTTTGAGGCTAACGGGATCATCAATATCGCGGGTAAAGCCCATCTGACGGTCCTCATACTCTTTTCCACTAAAGAGCAGGCCAACGCCACAGGCAATAATTCCCAGCGAAGAAATAACATACATGACACGGCGTACCCAGTCGATACCGGTAAACATATCCATGCCGCTGGTGAAGTACGCAAATGCAAAGATAATCGCACTCATTCCAGCCGCAGTAAGACAACCATAACCAAATGCACGTAAAGCGCTCAGTGCCAGCTCTTTGAACTTCTCGCCACGAGAAGGTGTTTGTGAAAACTTGCTATCCATACACAACTCCTTGGTTGTTTATTTGTTTTCTGTATAGCTTATAGCGTATAGGAAGTCTTTGCTTGATGATACAATTTCTACAGTAAATCTTGGCAGGAGGACGCATGTGTATCGGCTTTGATAACGAGAAGTACATCACTATGCAGGCGGATCGAATCCACCAGCGTATCAGTGAGTTTGGCGGCAAGCTCTACCTGGAGTTTGGCGGTAAACTGCTCGACGATAACCACGCCTCTCGCATCCTCCCTGGGTTTGCTCCAGACGCAAAAGCCCAGATGCTCCAACAGCTTGCTCACGAGGCAGAAGTGGTCTTTGCCATCAATGCAAACGATATTGAAAACGGCAAGCGCAGAAGCGATATTGGCGTTACCTATGCCGACGACGTTCTGAGGCTTATGGACATCTTCCGCGCTCGCGGCCTTGCCATTGGCGGCGTTGTCATTACGCAATACTCCGGCCAGCCCAAGGCAAAGGCCTATCGTGCGCGCCTAGAAAACATGGGCATTGCTGTGTATCGCCACTACCCTATTGAGGGCTATCCTTCCAACATTGACCTGATTGTCTCGGCAGAGGGCTACGGTAAAAACGAGTACGTAAAGACTACGCATCCTTTGGTAGTTGTTACAGCGCCTGGCCCTGGCTCCGGCAAGCTTGCTGTCTGCCTTTCACAGCTCTACAACGAGAACGCACGTGGAGTCCGCGCAGGCTACGCTAAGTTTGAGACCTTCCCTGTCTGGAACCTCCCGCTCAAGCACCCTGTAAACGTTGCCTACGAGGCGGCTACGGCGGACTTGGGCGATAACAACATCATTGATCCGTATCACCTTGAGGCTCACGGCAAAGTTACCGTTAACTACAACCGTGACGTCGAGGCATTCCCCGTGCTCAAGGCCATGATGGAGAAGATTGCAGGCACCAGCCCGTATCAGTCTCCAACCGATATGGGCGTCAATATGGTTGGTAACTGCATTATTGATGATGAGGTTTGCCAGGAAGCTTCCAAGGCAGAGATTGTACGCAGGTGGTTTAGGGCTGCCGAGAAACTCGAGCGTACGGGCATGGGTGAGCGTGAACTCACAAAGATTAACCTCTTGATGAAAGACGTTAACGTTGACCAGAACTTCTCGCCAGCTCATACAGCTTGTTTGCATAAAGCAGAAGAGACAGGAAAGCTTGCGGGCGCTATGGTTATGCCTGACGGCACCATTATTACCGGCAAAACTTCGGAGCTGTTAGGTGCGCCAGCGTCGCTTTTGCTCAACGCCCTCAAATACGTAGTTGGTATTGAGAAGAAGACGTTTATTGTATCGGATGAGGTCCTAAGGCCTATTTGCGCACTAAAAGAGAACAACTTTAAGCTGGCTCGCACCAGCCTCTGCGCTGATGAGATGCTCATTGCGCTCTCTATCAGCTCAATTACCAATCCGTTGGCCGGAAAAGCCGTTGATGCCACGCAACTACTCCGCGGATGTGACGCGTACTTCTCGTCAATTATTCCAAGCGACGACGAGTCCATCTATCACAAGCTGGGCATTAACGTATGCTGCGAGCCAATTTTTGAACAAGGACAATTCTTTCACCAGTGATTTTTAACAGCTCACATAAAAGCAAGAAAACGAGAAACTCTACGTCTCGTTCTAAAACTAAACACGCACCTGCTTCTGCAAACGCTTCAAAACGTAAGCAGCGGGCGATGCATACACTTAAGAAAAATTCCCAGAACAATCCTGTTGTCAAATGGGGCCTCATTGTACTGGCCATTGTGTTTGTGCTGGCATTATTGCAATCGTGTCAGGGACTTTTTTCCCTGTCTTTTGACAACAACCTGATTATCAAAAACGAGGTCCCGTATGAATGGGAAAACCTTATCTACGATGCAACGGGTCGCGCGCATTATGTGGTGGATGGAGAAGAACTCACACGCACGGGCGTTGATGTCTCTTCTCACCAGGGGTTTATTGACTGGGAGGCCGTTGCTGCCGATAACATTCAGTTTGCCATGCTTCGCATTGGTTACCGAGGCTCCACTGAAGGTGGCATTCGCGCAGATGAGCTGTTTGAAACCAACCTTAAGGGCGCGCAAAGCGCTGGCCTTGATGTGGGTGTGTACTTCTTCTCACAGGCTATTAACGTGGAAGAAGCTCGCGAAGAGGCCGCTTTTGTTCTGCAGCAGTTACGGGAAGCAGGAGTTACAAAGCTTGCTCTTCCTGTTGCGTTTGATCTGGAGCCTTCTCCCGATTACAGCGGTCGCGCCGACAACCTTTCCCCCGCAGAAACTAACGCAATTGCGCGCGCGTTTTGCACCACTATTCAAGAAGCGGGATACCGCGTTATTGTGTATGGCAACAAAGTTGATCTAAATCGCTTTGACCTAGTCTCGCTTGACGAGCCTATTTGGCTGGCGCAATACGTTGATCAACCAGACGTAAACTTTAACTTTTTGATATGGCAATACACTTCAACAGGACAAGTTGACGGTATTACCGGTTCAGTTGATTTGAATTTGGACTTCTCTGCAGTCTCTACAAGCAAAAGCTCAAAGTAGCAACTTACACATCGAAACTACTGGACATTCCACAGTTACGCCGCAGCCCGTAAGGCTATCCGACCTTCACGGAACCAGTCAGGGTAACGGTAGGATCAAGCGCCTGAGCATGCGCAAAAGCGCCTCCAGGGCTACATGAACTTACCAGCGTAAACACTACCCACAAGATGATGGCTACAAGCAATACCGCCAGCGCCACACGACCCAGTCTCATGCGAGAAGAACGACGTCTTCTAGCTGCATATGCCGCCTGAGCTTCATCTCTGGGGTTGAGCGTGCCATAGTGATTGCCGTAAGCAGTTCTTGCTCGACCACGTGCACGGGCGGCATCTGCACGGGCATGATTAACGGGATTTGTTGGGCGATCTTGCGTCATCCTACGCTGCGCCTGTGCACGGCTTCCAACAGCTGCGTGACGACCTCGTACCGCACGCGGAGAGGTAGAAGACTCCCCATTGCGAGAGACAGTAGGTGGAACCTGAGTTGGACGCTTTTTCTTACCAAAACCAAAGAGGTTGTTCTCTGCCATCAACAATCCTTGCTAAAAGATTCGTTTACCGAAAAAAGAATACACCGACTTTGCTTTTCTCGCCTTGAAAAGCATCTATCCCGTTACAATAAAGCGCTATACAGACTGATTTTCTGTAAAGTCTGCACAATTTGAGTTCATGGGGGACGTGTGAAGAAACTTTTACTGATGGCAACAGGAGGAACTATTGCTTCTGTTTCCACTGAATCGGGCTTGGCTCCCTCACTTTCAGGAGAAGAGCTTTTAGCCAACGTCCCTCTTGTTCATGACCTCTGCGAATTTGATTTCAAACAAGTCATGAATATCGATAGCACTAATATGCGTCCTCAAAACTGGCTCCAGATCAGAGACGCCATTATTGAGTCGTACGATGCCTACGACGGCTTTATTATCCTTCACGGCACCGATACCATGGCATATACTGCCGCTGCCCTCTCCTACCTCATCCAAAATAGCGAGAAACCCATTGTGCTCACAGGCTCTCAACAGCCAATGGCAAATCCGTTTACTGACGCCAAACTCAACCTTTACCACTCCGTTCTCTACGCGCTCGACGACAGAAGCGCCGGAGTTGTGGTGGTTTTTGGCAACGAGGTTATTGCCGGCACCCGCGCTCATAAACAGCGCACACTGAGCTTCAATGCATTTACGAGCATGAATTATCCACCGCTTGCCCACATCCGTGGCAACAAGATTATTCGTAGTGCGCCAAATGAAGAGCAGGTAGATGGCGGTCTTACCACCTATGAAACGCTCAATACGCGTGTCATTGTGCTTAAACTGACCCCCGAGCTTAATCCATCTATCTTCTACCTTCTAAAGAATGACTACGACGCCATTGTGCTTGAAACCTTTGGTATTGGCGGCATCCCTTCTTATGATGGCGCTTACGAGGAAGCTATCACCGATTGGATTGCGTCTGGTCGCACCGTAGTTATTACCACACAAGTTCCTGAAGAGGGTCTTGACCTGGGTGTATATGAGGTTGGTAGAACCTATCAAGATATGTCCGGCGTTCTCTCTGGAGATGATATGACCACCGAAGCCCTGGTTGCAAAAACTATGTGGATGCTTGGTCAGACCTCCGATCAACGAGAGCAAGAAAAACTGTTCTACCAGGTAATTTGTAACGACAGAATTCCACAGTCCGTGGATACAGAAATTTGCGAGTAGCCGATGAGAGACGCCACGTTTAAACCTACCGCGCTCTACCTAATTGCGCTTATCATCTGCGGTTCTAATGGAATCGTTGCAAGCCTTATCAATCTTCCTAGCTACCAAATTGTCTTCTTCCGTATGCTTTTGGGAACGCTCTTTTTGCTTGCCGTAAAGCTTGCGCATAAAGAAGCCTTTACCATTCAAAACTACCCCAAGGACTTCCAGGCGCTCGTTGGATCAGGCATTGCCTTGGGTCTTCAGTGGACCTTCCTTTTTGAGGCGTATCGACTGGTAGGCGTTGGAATCGCAACACTTGAGTATTACTGCGGTCCCGTTATTGTAATGGCGCTCTCTCCCCTTTTATTTGGCGAGAAACTCACTGCTAAAAAGATACTTGGCTTCCTTATAGTTGTTATTGGAGCTGCCCTTATTATTGGCTATGGAGTTGGACTGAACCTCTCGCCAGCTGGCCTTCTTCTAGGCGCTCTCTCTGCTGTTCTTTATGCTGTCATGGTTATTTGTAACAGGCAGCTCAAAGATGTTTCTGGTATTGAAGGCACCAGTATTCAGCTGGGCATTGGCTGCGCTATTGTTGCTCTGGTTACTGTTGTATTCCATGGCATTGAGCTGCCCGCAGATTCAGCGTCGGTAAATTGGCTGGCTGTTCTGACCATCGGACTCTTTAACACGGGTCTTGGATCATTTTTGTATTTCCCACAGCTCACCAAGATTCCTGTTCAACGCGTGGCAGTCTTTGGATACCTCGAGCCACTATCTGCAGTTATTTTCTCGGCACTTATCCTTGGCGAGCCTTTTGGTCTTCTCAAAATAATAGGCACCGCCTGCATCATAGGCGGTGCCATCTTTGCTGAGCTTTCAGGCGCCTCTTCGAACAAATCAGAGGTTATTGAAACTCCACTGTAAGCAATAACGCAAAAGCGCGGCGAGTTTACATTGGCATAGCAGGTGCCACAAAGACGCGAGCGGCGTTCTCGCGATCAAGGTCATACAGGTTCTTTGGATCTCCACCAAAGAGCTCGACTGCCTTGAGAAGATCGGAAGCGTTTGCCTCTTCCTCGCCCTGCTCCTTAACGTACCAGTCAAGTAGCTGCATGGTGCGGAAATCATTTGCCTTCTGAGCGACGGCGTAGCACTCGTTAATGCTTGCAGTAATGAACTGCTCGTGCTCATATGCTGCCTTGATTGGCTCAACTACCTTGGTAAAGGTAAGGTCAGGCTTTGCAATTGCCTCCATGGTTGGAGTCCAATCGTTATCAAGCAGGTAACGACGGAGAATACGTGCGTGAGCAAGCTCCTCCTGAGACTGGATAACATACCAGTTTGCAAAGCCCTTCAGGCCCTGCTCCTCATAGAAATCTGCAAAGGTTAGATACAGATAAGCGGAATAGAACTCTTTGTTGATCTGCTGAGTAAGGATGTTACCAACGTTTGTGTCAAGTGCCATGTTCTTCTCTTTCCTCGTAACTTTTTCTCAAAAAATGAGAAGCTCTTTGGCTTCTCATTTTTGATACCCAGTTGTTAGTCTCTTAAACAGATTGCACAAAATCTTAATGATAAAAATAGTTACTATTTTTATCATTTGTTTGAATGTACTACGCTTACGCCACCTATACGTTAGTCGCGGGTGAGCTTGCGGTGAATGCGATGAGGACGAGCAGCCTCCTGACCAAGTCTTTCGATACGATTGGCCTGGTACGCCTCAAAGTTACCCTCAAACCAGAACCACTTGCCTGGGTTCTCGTCGTCGCCCTCCCACGCAAGGATGTGCGTAGCAATGCGGTCCAAGAACCAACGGTCGTGGCTGGTTACCACCGAGCATCCTGGGAAGCGCTCAAGTGCATCCTCAAGGCTTTCCAGCGTCTCAATATCGAGGTCGTTGGTAGGCTCGTCCAGAAGCAGGAGGTTTCCACCCTGCTTAAGCGTAAGGGCAAGGTTTAGACGGTTCCTCTCGCCACCAGAAAGGACGCCAGCACGTTTTTGCTGGTCAGGTCCTTTAAAGCCGAAGCTAGCCACATAGGCACGGCTTGGAAGCTCCGTATCTCCCACCTTGATAAAGTCGTTTCCGTCGGAGACAACCTCCCAGATAGTTTTATCTGGATCGATTCCTTGTCTGAGCTGGTCAACGTAAGAAATTTGAACCGTCTCGCCAATCTCAAGCGTGCCGGAAGTGAGCTCCTCCTGGCCAACAATAGCCTTGAACAGCGTGGATTTACCAACACCGTTAGGGCCAATCACGCCAACGATGCCGTTTCTTGGCAGGCTAAACGAAAGGTCGTCGATAAGAACGCGGTCGCCAAAGGCCTTGTGGATGTGATCGGCCTCCAGGACCTTCTGGCCCAGACGCGGACCCACAGGAATCTGGATCTCGGTGAAGTCGAGCTTCTTGGATGCACGAGCCTCTGCTTCCATCTGCTCATAGCGATCAAGACGCGCGCGGTTCTTTGCCTGGCGAGCCTTAGGAGACGAACGAACCCACTCCAGCTCAGCGCGCATTTTCTTTGCGCGCTTGGCGTCCTGCTGGTTTTGAGCCTCAAGGCGAGCTGCCTTGTTCTCCAGGTAAGTTGAGTAGTTGCCCTCATAAGGATAGAGCTGTCCGCGGTCAACCTCGCAGATCCACTCGGCGACGTCGTCGAGGAAATAGCGATCGTGCGTGACGGCCATGACAGCGCCGGGGTAATCGTGCAGGAACTTCTCAAGCCAGAGCACCGACTCCGCGTCAAGGTGGTTGGTGGGCTCGTCAAGAAGCAGCAGGTCAGGTGCCTCGAGAAGCAGACGACACAGGGCTACACGGCGTTTCTCGCCACCCGAAAGGTGGGTGACGGAAGAATCTGGGTCTGGGCACTGGAGCGCGTCCATTGCCTGAGAGAGCTGGCTGTCCAGATCCCAGCCGTTAGCTGCGTCAATCTCGGTCTGGAGCTGGCCCATCTCTGCCATGAGCGCGTCAAAATCGGCGTCAGGATTTCCCATCTCGACGCCAATCTCATTGAAGCGCGCAATCTTGGCAAGCAGGTCACCGAAGGCGAGCTCGATGTTCTCCTTGACTGTTTTGGTTTCATCCAGCGGGGGCTCCTGCTGGAGCAGGCCAACGGTGTAACCTGGGGTTAGCTTAGCCTCGCCGTTAGAGACGTCCTCTATACCGGCAATGACCTTGAGCAGGGTGGACTTTCCCATTCCGTTTGGACCCACGACGCCGATTTTTGCGCCTGGGTATACGCCGACGGTGACGTCATCAAGAATTACCTTCTCGCCGACAGCTTTGCGGGCTTTGTACATCTGATAGACAAACTCTGCCATGTGCTCCTCCTTAAGGGGCTGTCAGATGAAATATTCACTAATCCATTCTAATGAAATATTGAATGGACTCCACTGCAGAAGAAGCGGGAAAGAGGGCGCGCGGGTGCGTCGCGAGGCGTGCAGGTGCGGACGCACGCTCGAAGGCGCGCGAATACGCTGGCGCGCTGGCGTGCTGCGGTGCGCGAAAGCGCGACGTGTGCGAGACGCGGACGCGAAGGCATGTCTACAAAACGCGAAAACACACCTATGTCAGATAATCTGCTCAAAAAGCGTATACATTGCACTCAAAACCTCTATATCTTGCAGATTATTTGACTTAGGTGTGTTTTTCGCCCCGGATTTAGCAGATTATCTGACATAGGTGTGTTGTTGAAGGCTTGAAAATAGTGGTAGTTAAACTATTTATGTATTGTTATTCATCATTACGTATATCGAACATTATTTATACATGAAAATGAATTAAGCCATAAATTGCAATCATGACTTGCACTAAATTGCCGTCTTCAGACGGTTTGTCGCGAGGATTACCAGATTTCCAAGCCATCTAGCACACTCGAAATGCAAATTGCCATTCAACTGCACGTCACAAACGAGCTGGAAGAATGGCAATAAACTGTAGTTGACGTAGCCTTCTGTGGTTTGACGTAGCTTTTATGGCGTGGCCCGAGCTTTTATGGTTTGACGTGGCCCTGATTTGCTTTTTCTACGGCGTCTTTGACCATCTGCGCGTACAAGGTGCCACCACGATTAATGGAATCTGAATCAGAGCCAAAGTGAACGTAGTCAGTACCTGCCCAAATGTCAGGATTATCCTGAGCAACCTGAGCCCAATCCGCAATGGTAATGAAGTCGTACTGTTGAGCGAGCTCAAGCTCGTGCGCGCGAATAGCATTTGCACCAGCATTTGGATCAGTGTTTCTACCGTCGTATGGGGTTACGAAGATCAAACGATGTCCGCGTGGCAGCATGTCTACAATCTTGTCGACTGCATCGGAGCCGCCAACAGGATTGGTGCCCAAAGCTACAACAACGTCCTGGTAGAGCGTATTGTTGTCTATTGCAGACTGCAGCAAATCTACGCCCATTGACACGTTTCTACTAACCGAAGCATCAATTTGAGCATCGGGCAGAGCATCCTGCAGGTAAGAACGGGCACGAAGCGAAACAGAATCGCCGATATACGTGACGCCTTCAACAACGTTGTAATTACTTGCCTGCGAAGTGTCCGCGTGCTTGCGGGTCATGGTCATGGCACTCTGCTCTTGCAACGAAGCGTTGAGCAGCAGGTCGTTCTGGAAATCGCTGAGTTGTGGAGCGGTTAGTGCAATAAAGGCAACAGCCGCAGCAAATGGAATGAGTGCAAGGCCAGTACCTCGCAAAACCTTCTGGCCATCAAGCTTAATGTGCGAGAAGATCTCTGGGGATTTTCCTGCCAACGCTGGCTCAAGCACATAGAACGAGCAGCTTGCAAACACAAACGAAAGCACCAAGGTCAAAAGTGCAGCTAGGACGGGATTGGTCTTCTCGGCAAAAATAATGTACAAAGGCCAGTGGAACAGATACACGCCGTAGCTGGTATCTGCCACAAAAGAAACAATTCCGGGCTCTTGGACGCTCTCGGTTTTTTGGTGCAACATACGAGCAAAGAAAATCATTGCGGCTGCTGCGAGCGAGGCAAAAAGGAAACCAAAGGTGTACGTGAAGAGATCCTCGAAGTGCATGAAGACGCTCAGGAAGACAAGAACGCCGCAGCTTGCCACAAGGCCCACAAGCGTTAGCTGAGTAGAAAGCTTCTGCTCAAGCTGGTCAAAGAGCTCGCCTGTCTGGGCAATTCCTGCAACACACGATAAAAGCGCGCCGATAAAGAAGGGGAACACGTGCGTTTGCGTCGAGAAATATTGGATAGAAAGATTCGTAGAGCTTTGGGCGCCGGTGGCCATCGCCAAGTAAGTAGCAACCAACAGCACCAGGGAAGCTCCAGCAATCTTTACCTTATAGCTTCTAATTGTTTTGCTCATGCAAGCAAGCAGCCAGGCGCACAGACCCCAGAGTACATAAAAATGCATCTCAACGGCAAGACTCCAGGTATGCAGATACACGTGAGGAGCAAATTGATTCTCGTAGCTGTTGCCCAGAACTATCTCAAAGTAGTTAGTTACAAAGCCAAGAGCTGCGGCAATCTGATACTTAATACCGGAAATGAACTCGGTACGCACAAGCAGAAGAAACGGCGTGCACACAAGCACCATAAACACAAGCGGCGGCACAATTCTGTAGAAACGCCTGCGCAGGAATCCAATGACGTCGATAGATCTAAAGCGAGCAAACTCGTCAATCAAAAGAGCCGTGATGAGATAGCCCGAGAACGTAAAGAATACGTCGACACCAATGAAGCCGCCTGGAAGCGCGCTCTTAAAAAAGTGATATATGAGGACTAAAACAAGTCCTGTTATACGTACAAGCGAAAACCATTTAATTCGCACTTTGATAAATCCCTTGCTTAAAAGTTCCTTCGTACACAATGCTGTCTTGCGTAGTGAGCTTTCCCTGGCCGTCTGCCTGGCCTTTTACAAACTGACCTTCGTACGTCCAGCCATCTACTGAGGTGTACGTTCCCGTACCTTGGAAATACCCGTCGACAAATTCTCCCTCGTAGGTATCGCCATTCTCAAAAGTCATCTTGCCTTGACCATTCATCTTTCCCTGAATGGTAGTGCCGGTATACGTCACCTGATTGTCGCCGAATACCAGCGTTTTTTGACTTGGTCGGTTAACCAGAACAATCGAGAGCACCGCAAGCGCCAAAATTGCAACGACACTTACCAGCTCAAGCTTTCTTCTGCCCGCACTCACCGGGCGAGAATGACGCTGCTCTGGTTCCGGATCTGCTTGATTGCGAGGACGCTTCTCCACACGAATGCTTTTGCGTGCAGATAGAGGCGTCTTCTGGCGCTTCTTTTTCTCTGGCGCAATTTTAGACCGCATGTTTTCTACAGATTTTTCTGCAGGTTTTTCTACGGGCTGTG
>OKVG01000871.1_pt1 | contig 16471 bp, 22 predicted proteins | sample 1606981 | NCBI WGS metagenome assembly OKVG01 (sample SAMN03281018, study PRJEB24777) | human gut metagenome | isolation source: fecal sample PR128 from 1 month old male Malay infant, vaginal delivered... | reverse complement strand
CAGGAAAACCCTGCAGCGACTTTAAAAGATATAAAAAATCTACTTGGAACGGGCGGAATTGTGGCACAACGGCTTGAAGAGACTGGGTTCGTGAAATTCGCCAACGGGTTCATTATCCAATGGGGAAAAATCCAAGATAATACATCCGCATCACGTTTATCTTACCGACTGAAAGAAGTTACCTTACCACTAGCTTTCTCAAGTAATTGGTATTCTATCCTAACAACGCAGATATCGTTGTTCAACACTCCGAAGGAAGAGTTGGACAGGTTAGGTGCCATTATTATATCGACTAAAACGGTCAATAAATTTACCATGCAGCTAGATGATTATTCTGCCGGAGCATTCTGGCTTTGTGTGGGCGTGTAACCGCTAACTAAACGCCTACAGCTATCCAGTTAACTGTTAGTGTCTGAATTGGGTGCCCCCATTCGTTGCCGCGAATTACGAATCCTGTTGAGGTTTTGTTGGATGCATAAATAATTGCGGATACGTCCGGCTTGGAATCCTCTGCACTTAGTACAATGGACAGCGGTTTAGTTTTGAACCCCATAGGAAAAGTAGTAGGCACTGTCTTCGTATTGCCGTCGATATCCCCGAAGTATTGCGTTCCCCATTGGTTATATTCCTACAAATATACAAGTTATTTCCTTATTTACATAATAAGGGGACCAATCCCCATCTAAGCCCGCAAAATAACTTGATTTATCGTTTATTTTAACCCACGGAGCGTATCTGGTGGGGCCATTATTGAAACATGCAACACCAGCAATAATATCTGAACTAAAAGATATAGGGAAAGGTAAGGGAGCATTTTGCGCTGTTTCTTTAGTTTTTACCCATTGGCTCTACGGCAATAATTCAATCGCTTTACGAAGTTCTCGTATCGTTTTGTGGGTATAGACTTTGGAGGTTATATCGCCGTGCTTATGCCCAAGTATAGCTCTTGTGGCGTTGGGTGGCGCTCCGTATTTATCAAGTAATGATGCGACGGTATGTCGGCAATCGTGTGTAGAATGGGCACAGTTGATGCGCCCCATGATTTCCTTGAATTGCCGGCTAAATTGAGAGTAGGTGAAGGGCAGTACACGATCATTACTTTCGTGGTATAAATGGCTAATTGCCGGAAGAACACGGCTGTGTATAGGTATGATGCGGTTACGGCCTGCCTCTGTTTTCGACTGCCTAACGATGAGGCATTTTGTGCGGAGGTTTATGTCGCTCTTGCGAAGGGCCAATAGCTCCCCGCAACGCATTCCGGTGTAGAGCAATATAAGGATTCCGGTGGCTTGGTCTCCAAGTGACCACAGTTTATTTATCTGCTGCCTGGTAAAAGGCTTGTGCGGATACACTTTAGTATCTTTGCCAAGGTGTAGATAGGGGCTATAATCCTTATCAACTAACTCATTAACAATTGCATATTTGGACAAGAGCGATAATAGGGTACGTACTTTTTTGGCAGAAGAGTAAGAAAGCCCATTATTTCGCATATTGTCAATCACGGATTGCATATCATGATATTTCAATAAGTTGATAGGAATATCAACTATTGGTTGAATGTGGTCATAGGCAACCCGGTAGGAATTAATGGCTGATACGCTGACTAATCCTAGTCTCGTAGGCAGCCATTTTTCATATAATTTTCTCAATGTAGTGGCGTTAGACCTGTGCTGACGCCGGTACAACTCCAGTGGATAGTGCCTAATCGTGCTATTCATATATTCCTCCTATTAATTAGAAAGGTGGTACCTATGAATAATTATATCCATGTAATTGATGCGGACGGATACCGCATTACCTCTGTAGTTGATAGCATGTTGGCCCCTATAGGGGAAGAGGCGTTATTGGCAAAAGCCAAAGCCGACTACCCTAATGCGGCTGAATACCTGTATGGCGGTGATAATGTTCTTGACCAATTTCTAGCCGGAAAAATCTACAAAGGTGGTCAATTCATTGACGCTCCAGTGGTCGAGTCGTCCACCCCGACCAAAGCCGAGCAAATCGCAGAAATTCGTAAGTACTACGATGCTAGATTCTCCGCTCTTGACCAAGCTATTATCCGTCGCCGATTGGCTAATGGCTCTATCGAAGACTTGCAGGCTCAATATAAAGCCTTGCAAGCCGAAATGTTGACTAAAATTAAGGGGGTTAAATAATGGAAGAAATCAAAAGCAACGTACCTGTAATGCATTTTTGCGAATATTGCTGGGCGACTCTCAACCAGGACGGCACTTGCCCTACAGAGGGGTGCGTTCACGATGAATTGATGGAGCTAGATGCCAATGCTGAAACTCATTAAAACAATAGACGAGGAGTGGCATATCGCAAGCGATTGGCGGAGAGGATATAAAGTCCAAGACGGTGTAGACCTTACCAGTGCTACGGCGGTTTGTAAATTCCGTGATGAGCTAGACAATGTCCTAGCTGTTGCTGACTGCCATATCCAAGATAATACAATCATCGTTGAGGTGTTAGGACATAACCATGCCAATGTGCCTAGGTTCGCCAAAAGAGGTAGATACGATGTATTTATCATCATGGGCGACCAACAGTACAAGGTGGTTATGGGGCGCCTGACGATCATTCAAGATATATCAATGCATTAAGGGGGTAACTGATGAATAATATCGAAGTAGTTAATATAGATATAGCTGACGACACCCCTGAGGTTACTAATGTATTCGTACCTATCGGTGGCGGTAGTCATGTAAACTTAGAGCCGTATGCGAAAAAGGCTGACACATACACTAAGGCAGAAGTTGATGATAAGGTCAACGGCGTTCATGTTGATTTATCCAACTATTACAACAAAGGCGAAGTAGATGCCAAGGTTCAGGCGGTAACGCCTGACCTTTCCTCTTATGCGACTAAAGCGGAAGTAGAGGCTAAGGTCAGCACGGTAACAGGACAAAAGGGCGACCCTGGTCCAAAGGGGGATAAGGGCGACCCATTCACCTACAATGATTTCACGGCAGAGCAGTTGGAAGCACTCAAAGGCCCAAAGGGTGAGCGTGGCGAGCAAGGTCCTGCTGGTCCGACTGGCCCTCAAGGCTTACAAGGTAATGCTGGCCAACAAGGCCCACAAGGTGTTCCAGGCCCTAAAGGTGATACTGGATTAACTGGTCCTGTGGGTCCAAAAGGTGCAGACGGAGCAAAGGGCGATAAAGGCGAACCGGGTCCTATGGGTCCGCAAGGTCCTGTAGGTCCAGTTGGTCCACAAGGACCAAAGGGCGAACCTCTTAGATTTAGCGACCTTACACCTGACCAAATCGCCCAACTAAAAGGCCCTAAAGGCGACCCAGGACCGCAAGGACCTGCAGGCGTAGGCGGTTCAGGTGGTGGAAGTGTTGACTTATCGCAATATGCAAAAAAGACAGACCTCAATGCCTATTTATCTACAAAAGACGCCAATAACAACTACGCCCAAAAGGGATGGTCAGCACAGACCTTTGCCTATAAAGGCGATTTAGGCGCTTTTATTAAAAAGGCGGAAATCGGTCAATACGCCTTAACGCCTGGCGATGCGGCTAGCCGATACGTGAATAATATACAGGCACAGAACTTTGCTAAGAATTCCGATTTAAACAATTATCGGACAGTCAAGGATGCAGATAATCTGTACCTTAAGAAAGTAGATATACGTAACTACGTAGCCATGCTCTTTGACCCTGTTTATTTAAAGAAAGCAGACGCAACCACAACATATGTGGCGAAAGAGCAATACGATAAGGATATGACGGCGTTAAAGGCTAACGGTGGTAGTGGCAGTGTAGATTTATCGAACTATTATACCAAGGCGGACGTGGACGCCAAGTTTGCTCCGTTAGACCTAACTAGTGTGATTAACACATTAAGAGCTGGCAACGTTGCTGTCGACGATACTAGCCTTTCAGGGATATTGCTGACGATTGCGAAAGGGATATTCACGTTCTACTCTGATAGCGACATTGTAGAGTCGAACCCACTGCAGTTGCCAACATGGGAAGCTGGCGCTACAACGGTAACATTCCGTAATCTATTCATAGGGTCTAAGCTCCGCATTGACGGAACTTTATACCCTACTGACAGGTATGGCAATGTTACTTACACACTGCCAACAGACAAGAATAAAGTAAAGGTAGAGTATTGTAATGTTTCAGGCACTCCGTTGCCGACTGGTCAAGACTACTATTTAGAAAAAGGACAGGGGTGATTGAATGTGGACATGGCAGTTCCAATTAAATGATATTCTAACAACACTATCAATTATTGCAGTTGTGGGCGGCAGTGGATATAGGTTCTTGGTTATTCCGTTGTTAAAGCAAATAGACGCGCAGCGAGTGCAGGATATGCAGGAGCTGGATAAGCAACGGGTACAAGATAATTTATCACTAAATAATAAGTGGGAAGTGCTGGCGGATACTCTCAAGGAACTTAAGGAAGAGATAAAGCTATCTCGTGCAGAGCGAATAAAAGCTGAAACTAAGCAGGTTCTTTTGTCTGCCAAGATGGAGGCGATTGAGGTCAGACTAGATGAAGTAAAAGGGGAATTGCATGAACATATCTCAAAAGCTCATTGATTCTCTAAAAAAATCATACAATTCCATGAGGGTGGCTAATATCCACCCCACTGGAATGTGGGCAACCAGGGCACTAGTACTAGTAATGCTAGTGCCTATTATTTTGGTGGTAGTGGAGTACATCATGGCTTTTGCCGTTGGGTATGTATCCGATGATAATCAAAAGCTAATCAGTGTAGGTATAAACATCATCGACCATATCTTTATCCCTAGTGTTCTGACCGCATTAGTTGGATTCTTGGCATTGTGGATAGATAAGGACGGCGATGGCATTCCTGACAAACTGGAAGAGCCACCTAAGCTACCGATTAATATACCAACAGAGAGGAGTGATAAGAAATGACAAAAGGCTTTGATATTTCTTCTTGGCAAGCTGATGAAAGTGGGCAACCAATCTTCAATGCAGACAGAATGGCACTAGCTAAAGGAGAGGGGCAAGACTTTGTAATTGTGAAACTTGGTGAAAGTTACCAAGTAGATGATTTTTTTCAAGCTCATGTTGATGCGGCTCTAAGTGCAGGGCTAGAGGTAGGCGTTTATTATTTTAGCCATGCATATGATGAAGCTACTGCAGCACAAGAGGCACAGTGGGTAGTTGATACACTCAACTCTTACGGATATACCGATTGGCACTTAAAAGCGGGCATTTGGTACGATTACGAAGATCATAGACAATTACGGAATATGGTCAATAGTGGGGCGTTGACTCCGCAAGGCATGACTAACTGCATTAGTACATTCGTTAATGCACTATGGCGGGCTGGTCGCTCTTCAGTAGGGGTATATGGTGGTTATTCTCTTTTGTATGATGAAACCTACCTTTATAGCCAATGCCCTAGTGTCCCTGTATGGTGCGCCCAATACGATAGCCAGTGCGACTATCCTAATGTTGCTATGTGGCAATACACGGATAGCGGTCTAGTGGCTGGCACTCAAGTGGACTGTAATGTCAGATATTAGGGGGTATTTATGTATGACAAAGTTAAAGAACTGGTACAAGCGAAACCATACCTCTGTATGGGCATTGGCATTGTGCTTATTGGCGTCATTGTTGCTTTCCTGGTCAGTCCGAGCGGACGAGCCGACTCCGACTATAACCGTGCCATTGGTACAGTGGAACGAGCTCAAGAGCAACAACGCAAAAGCCTTGACCTTAATCAGGGCGTCCAAGATGCCGTTGGCAGAAGTACAGAGCTTAACAATCAAGCAGCAGAACGAATTGAGCGAATTGAAAGCTATCAACAACGAGCAAAAGAGCGAATTGATGAAAGCCAAAAGCGACTTAATGACGCAGAAAAGCTACTTGAACGCAACCAACGAATATTTGACTCAGTTGAAAGCGGACCTCAAGCGAAACAGAGCCACGGAGCGACGCCTTGAAAGGCAACGCAACACCTGGGCAGTGGTCGCAGGTGGAATCCTGGTGGCAGGATTACTAAAATAGAATAAATTAAGTAGAGCCTATCGAGTAACATCGGTAGGCTTTATTTTTTTATGTACAAAATGGGGCGATTTTGACACAAACCATTATTTACTGTTCAAAAAATGCAAATTTTAAACATAATTAAAAAGCTTTTAAGAAATTGTTAAAAATACCGCTAAAATCTATGCGTTCTAAGCAAAATAAAAAATCTCCGCTTATGATTTTATGCGGAGAGAGCAAAAACGCCGTACAGGCGATATATGTGTCTTTAAATAAGAAAACCCCTAATCTACTATAAAAAGTTAGTAAATTAGGGGGATTTTTTATTATTTTAGTTGACTTTATACCCTGTATAGGGTATAATAAAGATGTAGAAAGGAGGTGAAAAAAGTGGACATAATAAAAGAGCTAACAAGCTTAATAAATGAGGTAACGCTACTGACACTAGCAATCATCATTTTAAAACTTGTTAGCAAAGACTAAAAAGCGGGCGGGTGAAAGCCCCGCCACCTTTTCAACATTATTGTAAATCAACGAGGTGAATTATGCAATATTTAGAATTGCTTATTAATATATCAACTCTTATTGTGATGATATTAGTAATCAAGCGTTTAGTTAGAAGGTGAAGAACTTGAAGTTTGCACTAGATGATATTATGACTACACAAGAAGCTGCAGAGCGATGGAATGTCACTGCTGACTCATTGAAACAGAACTGTAGAGGTCGTGTAAAGAATGGATTTAGGGAAGGCGAGTTTAAGAAGTCTGGAAAGATGTGGCTAGTAACGCGCCAGGGTATGGAACGACTTTACGGAAAGGGAAAAAACGATGAAGTGGTAGTGTCAGATTAATATATGTTTCCTGCTCATGACTAGGCACGTTGAGGCGGTGGCTTTGCTAGTCCAGTCGCCTAGCGACGCAGAATAGCATTAGCCCCATATGCACTTGTCGGATCAAGCGAAGCGGGTCCGGTAACAAGGAGCTATGGAGGCGGTGGTAGCCCTTGGGTCCCAGTGCAAAACTGTTTAACCGAGTTTGGACTTTTGCCCCATAAATCGGTGACCTACTTGGTTGTCATCCCGTCGCTCAACATCAATGGTACCTCGGCAATAGATTTAATATGATACCTATAACTACAATAATAATCGCAACAGCAAGAGCATATTCTAGTAATTGCATAAATTTTTAACATTGAGTATAATCGAGTTGAAAGTGGGGAAGGCTTTCGCCTCCCTCTCTTACTTTTTCTTCGTGGCTTGGTAGATAAGTATCGCTGTTACCAAAGTAATAACTTTATCTGCTAAGCCGAGAAGATTATTTAGAATATCAATCTATACTTTTAATATTATCTCTCTTTTTCTTAACTACAATTAAACTACAGTTGAATCCTTCTATGGGGTTAAATAGAATAAGGAAAAAGTCTCCCTAATTTACTAAATTTATACAGTAAATTAGGGGGTTTTTTTATACTGTTTATAGTATTTATCTGTCGTTCTCTCATATCTAGTGTAAAATCATAAATTATTTGGCGGGGAGTAAAAAATGACAAAGCAAGAATATTTGGAATGGGTTACAAATAATGGAGAGTTTTCATATTCTGATAGAAAGTACAATGTAGGTTTATATTCCGCAGATTATGGTTTTTGGTTTTGTAATGCATATGACGACGAAGGTATCTTTGTAGAAATCCCGCAAGATGCATTTGTATGCAAGATGGAAGATGAAAGAACTTTTGAAAACGTACTCCCTGAATTGAATTCTGATCTATTGTAGGACCGATATGTATTATAGAAACACACAGCGGCCAATAGCTTAAGAAGGCTATCAATGGAGCAACACAGGAGCGGACACGGTACTAGTGGTCTCACAGCCAACCAAAAGGCTATCACATGAGCGTTTTGAACAAGGTGCTAGAGAATTATATCAACCGCATCAAAAGCGCATAGAGAGCGATTATTTGGAAAGTTTGGAAGCAAGCTAGTAAAATCTGGCGCTCCCATAGTTAATCATCTAAGAAATTACAATGCTGAAAAATCAAAAACCCGCTTAACGTTACCAGTTGTCAAAGAATTAGACCGAGTAACTGTTAGCGGGAATACATATGTAGTTGATGGCAAGCACGTATTTATTGATCATACCGCTGAAGAAAGAATGATTGCTGAAGTATTAGCTAGGCACTTAAAAGCAGAAGTTCATTTAATACCTCGTGTTTCTCATCCACCTAATGTGAGAACGCCTGATTATTTAATTAATGGTGATGGATATGATTTAAAAACACCATTGGGATCTGGAAAAAACACTGTATTTGACATAATTAAGCATGGTAAAGGACAGGCCAATAATTTTATTGTAAATATAGATAAAACGCCACTATCAAGAAAAGATGTATTAAAGCAAATTGACAGAGTTTTTACTAATACTCGAACTGATTTTGTTCATAAAGTTGTTGTTATTGAAAACGGAAAAGTAATAACAATAAAAAGAAGAACATAAAAAAAGAGCGCCCGCACCTCTTCCAGGACCCATAAGGGCCACGGGGGAAAAGGCCTTGCGCTCTTTTGTTACCTAAATTATAACATAGCTACAATAAATAAACAATATGCATGCCCCTTGGTGCTACTTGACCTTGGGGCATTTTTTATGAAACAGGAGGTTTCAAATGACATTATTAAAGATTTATTCCGCATTGGAGACTAAGGAAAACGGAAACTGATATGATTAAGCATGGTAAAGGACAGGCTCAAAGATTTGTTATCAATATGGATAAAACAAAGCTATCTAAACCAGAAGTTATAGGGCAGATAAATCAAGTATTTACTTCTAACTGGACAGCATTTGTGGAAGAGGGGCTTCTTATTAGGGATGATGCAGTTATATTTACTAAAACCACAAATAAAAAAAGAGCGCCTGCACCCCTTCCAGGACGGTTAAGTCCAACGAGGAAAGGGCCTTGCGCTCTCTTATTAATTACATTGTAATACGGAGGTGATAAATAAGCAATATACTTGCTTATTAGTGCTAAATGGCTTAGTGACAAGCTTTGAGTGGTGAAGTTCATGAAAAACGATTACTTCGGAGAAGATATTAGTAGATTAGAGGTGTTTTCTATTATTTTAGTTAACATTATAACCGAATAAGGTTGTAGAGTATTTAGAGTTAAGGAACGAGCTAAAATATCGAGGAAGAAAATAAAGAAGTGGCTACCCTTGGTAATCGTATCCATACAATTAGCGATTGAAATAATACGATTCCTTAACAAGTAGCCACAGGGGCCCGAAAGGGCTCCACTCTTCTTCTTTATTATATCAACAGACATTTATGATGACAATATTGTATTGGGTTATAGGGGCGGCAGCCTTACTATTAGCCGTGGTTAACTTGTTCAGAGCACTGGGGGTGTTATAGTGAGTGCATTATTAGAAGTGATGACAACAAAGGAGGCAGCAGAATTATGGGGGAAAAGCCATGTAACTGTCAAACATTTATGTACCGGGATCCAGGGGCGACCACCACGGTTGCAAGAAGGTACTGAATGTAGAAAATCAGGCGGGACATGGTTAGTGACTCGCCAAGGTATGGAAAGGATTTATGGAAAGATAGATAAATAAGTTTTCGTACTAGTGGGGGCTCCTGAAAATACTATAGTTGGCAAGATGAAAGATGGAAGCCTTTTGAAGAAGTGCTTCCTGAGTTGAATTACAATCTATTGTAGGATCGATACGTATTATAGAGATATACAACGGCCAAAAGCTTACATTGCATGTGTCACTTAAAGCCTGTGGCAGTATCACAGCTAATAAAATGGCTGCCACATGAACGCTTTGAGCAAGGCGCTAGAGATATATATCAACCGCATCAAAAGTGCATAGAGAGCGATTGTTTGGAAAGTTTGGAGCCAAGAAGGTGCAAGCGGAGGGCCTGTCACTCAATACCTGAGAAATTATAGCGGATAGGCTATGGTGTCTAGGCTGACGCCTAGGATGCTAGAGGGTGAAGTACTCAAAGAGATATACGCAGATATCTTGGCTAAGGACTGGAGGCCGTTATATAAGCAGCGGAATATGTCGACTGTGCGCCACTTTTACAAGAAACATGATATACTGTTATCAGACCATGCGTCGGCGCGCTTTACCGAGCAAAAGATAGGGCGGCGGAAGCAGCATGTTTCAGAGGCAGATATCGCTAATGTGTGGGCTAAACCGCCTAATTTTAAAGAAAGTAACAACAGACTTATCAAGCATTACGACGGCGTTGTTTTGGTATATAATGCGCACGATAATGTCGTCGTTTCTATTATTTCCAGCGATAAATGGAAGAAAGGATGGGTACGGGTATGACTGAAGGCCTAGGGCTTAGAGATATTACTAAGAAGCTTATTTCCGGGCAATACGACCCTTACGACTATTGCTTTCACGGTCTGGGAATGCTTGCGCATGAAACGGAGTCGGAGCAAATAATGACGCCTACTCAATATGAGCGCTTATGGGCGTCTGACTTTGAAGATTTATGTTATGATTTTGAGGAGAATATGGATGCTGCGGAAACCGAGGAGGAAAAAGCCGCGCTGACTAAAGCTTTTGTGTTTAACATAAAAATTATATACGAAACCATCATGATATAAATCAGATAATTGCTTACATAATGTAGGCGGTTTTTTTAGTGCAACAAAATAGCATACCTCTTGGTGCTAATTGACCTTGGGGAATTTCCCAAATTACATGCGTCACTTAAAGACTGTGGTGGTATCATAGCTAATAAAAGGGCTGCCACATGAACGTTTTGAGCAAGGCACTAGTGGGACATATCAATAGAATCAAAAGTATATAGAGAGCGTTTGTTTGGAAGATTTATCAACAAATTAGTAGAAGTAGGTCCTCCTATCACCAATCATCTAGGGAATTATAATGGATGGCCGGTGCTTTCTAAGCTTGTGAAACAATATGGTATAGATGACAAATAGCAAAATGGGCAGGTGCTATTAATTCTGATGTATATTCTTTTGATATTCATTCGTATTACCATAGAAAAGCCGGACTAAAGTATTTAAACTGAAACATGGGAGAAATAGGATATGAAAGTTAAGTATATCGGTGAAAGCTTTGGCGTTGATTCACTAACAAATGGTAAAATATATGAATGTATAGGAATAGAGGAACCATTTCTTCGTGTTATAGATGATTCTGAAGAGGATTATTTATATGATATCCTTTCGCCCTGTGACCTTAATAGTGATGCATCTGGCAAATGGGAAATAATAGAGGACGATGAGAAAGGATCGTTACAAGCCGCAATTGATAACTATAAACCTGTTGATTTTGGTAAGTTTGTAATGTTTGGTGAATAATAAATGCTAACCGCTTACATAATGTAGGCGGTTTTTTAGTGCAACAAAATAGCATACCCCTTGTGCTAATTGATCTTGAGTGATTTTTAGTGCGTACCTGAAGGAGAGCGGTGAGCATTTTTAGTTGAACAGCGTCTTCAATATGAAGTGAGTGGAGATTCATTCTGCATTGGAGAATGTGGAAAAAGGGAACAAACTCATTAATAGTATCAAGGCAGAGCATGTCAAAGCTAATAATGATGCACGAGGGAACAGGAGTCCCATAAAAGTGAAGACTACTACTGAATGGCTTATTGGCAAGATTTATATGGTGAAGTCCATGGAAAATCATTGCTTTGGAGATAGTAAAGGAGCGAACCAACTACAAAGAGGAGAAGCTATAGTTAAAATATTAGCGATATAGGTGTAAGAAAAATTCTCTACTTATAGCTATACGAAGAGTGTTAAAATACTGTACAAGCAATATAAATGAAAAATGCCTAATCTACTAGAATAATTTAGTAAATTAGGAGAGGGTTATTTAATTGTGAAGGACACGAAATCGTGTCATTATATATACATGAGAAAGTGAAATAATAGATGGGGTGCTAAAAATAGTGAGCATCCCAGACAGTAGCAATCTTGGTCGGGTTGATAACAATCTGGGATAGATTTCACAGAAAGGACTGAGGAAAAATCCTCTTTCCTTTCTCATCTAACTATAAAGCGATGAATAAATCAGTAATACTCGTGGTATTATTGTTATCGATGTTAGGAATAATTGCAACCCAAGGTTTAACCTGGTTAAATGCCTTGGCTGTTGCCTCATCAGCATTAGCGTTGTTATTGGAGGTGCGAAGATGATATTAGAGGACGTTATGACAACACAGGAGGCCGGGCAACTTTGGGGTATACCGGCCGACCGTATTAAGCAGGTGTGCTTAGGGCGATTTAAAGGCTTTACTAATCAAGAGTGCCGCAAAAGCGGTAAAATGTGGTTAGTAACCCGCCAAGGTATGGAACGGATTTATGGAAAGATAGATAAGTAAGTTCCTTACTCACCATCACATACTAAGGCGGTGGCTTTGCTAGTCCAAGCGCCTAGCGACGCAGAAGAGTATAAGCAGTAGATATAAGTGTTTTAGGCAGGAGTGTTTATTATGGGTATTGTCTTACAGATCCTAGGTATAGTTATCGCATTAATAGCAGTCACTGTAAGTTGGCAGATTGTGCGTAATACTCATCGGATTGCTTTTCATGGCGAGTCAGCTTGGCGCAAGGCCTTGTTTGATGCGATTGATAATCCGCATTGGTCTGATGGAGATCTAGAAAAGATTCGCAACCGGATGAATTTGAAAATTTTGGCCTTTTATGAACACCGGCAATCTTCTAGTCAATTAGGTGGTGAGTCTTTTCAAGCTTTGCATAGAGAATTGGATCAGTTCCCAGAATTAGATAAGGGAGAGAAATTACTAGACCTGAGGATATTTTTTGAGATCGATCGGTTGCTCACATTCATGCAAGATTCTAAGCTTGAAAATTTACCCTATTCAGAGACAAAGACTTTGCGGCAATTGGTGCGGATGAAACTTAAAAATGACTGGCTTGTATTTAATGGACGGACCAAGGAGTTTAACAATGAAGAAACCATTGAAAAATGGCGGATTTAACTCTTCTGTTCTGTAGTAGGGCAGTATTTATTGGCCTATGAGGCCTATTACTATATTTTTATTTGGGAGATTCTATGAAACCCGTTTATGCATCTATCGTTAAAATCCTCATGCGGATTATGAACATAACTCTTTTCTTAGTAGGGATTGTCCTCTGTGGAGCTGTTGTGGATACCTTAATAAGCCTAGGGTATACGGCCTGGCTAGGCTTTTTTAAGCATGGTGGCTTTTCTGACTTGATCGAAGAGCTCATCACCTTCTTCCTTTACTTCGAATTTTTGGCTCTTATTGTAAAGTACTTTAAAAATAACTACCACTTTCCCCTGGATTTCTTCCTCTACATAGGGATTACAGCAGTAGTAAGGCTTCTAATTGTATCCCATGAGACAGCTCTAGATACCATGACCTGGGCAGCAGCTATCTTAATATTGGTTATTAGTCTAGTTCTAGTAGAGAAATTTGTACATAATGAATGAGATCCTATTGGTCTTTGGATGATACTTCCACTACTAGAACATACCAGGACGGCCTCTTTAGGAGGTCGTTTTTTGTTTGCTTTTATCTCATAAGGCGTATGTACGTGTCTTAACCTTGTTAAGGTCATGGATACATAAAAAATAGGAATAGCCAGATTAGAGGTATAAAGGCTTATTTTGTTGTATTCTATAAGTGTGATAGGTATCACTTTTTGGCTGAAGAGGAGGCAATCTCTATTATGAATTAGGCTCACTTGTGATTACCTGTATCTGTGCTCTTATGTAAAAGCGCTAAGCTTAGGAGGTTACCATGGAAATTCCAATTCGTTATGGTAAGGATGAAGTTATCAATTTAAAGTTAGACCAAAAGAATTTATTGGGTGTTTTTAATCCTAATCAAGTGGAAAAAAAGGATGAAGAAACATTAATTAAGGAAGCCTTAGCCCATCCAGTACAACAAAAATCCTTTGACGATTTTATCGCTGGTGATGATCCACTGGTTATCATCGTTAATGATGGGACCCGGCCTACACCTACAGCTAAAATCTTGAAGGAGATTTATCCTAAGATTAGAGACCGCAAAAAAACCTTTATCATTGCTACTGGCTGTCATAGGGTGGGGAACTTGGAAGAATATCATATGATTTTCTCTAAGGAAATCTATGAAGAAATCGCTGCTAAGGACGAGCTTCATAACCACGATGCTAAGAATGACCCTATGACCTACTTGGGGGCTAGTGCTAATGGAACGGAAATGTACCTTAACTCCATCGTTGCAGAGGCTAAGAAGGTCATCGTTATCGGTTCTGTAGAACCCCATTATTTTGCCGGTTACACCGGCGGTCGTAAGGCCTTTTTACCAGGGGTGGCCAAGTATGAAACTATCGAACAAAACCATAAACTAGCTCTGTCCCATAAGGCGCAAGCCTTGGCCCTCGCGGGGAATCCAGTTCATGAAGATATGATTGATGCTATGAAAGTTCTCAAGGACATTGACGTATTCTCCATCCAAACCGTATTGGATAGTGAGCATGGCGTATACTTCGTTTCTTGTGGGGACCTCTTTGCTAGCTTTGATCAATGCGTAGAAAAAGCTGATGAGGTATTCTGCGTAACCATTCCAAAAAAAGCGGATATCGTTATTTCCGTTGCTCCATATCCTATGGATGTTGACCTCTACCAGGCTCAAAAAGCCTTGGATAATGGTAAATTAGCCTTGGCTCAGGATGGGATCCTCATCATGGTAGCTAAATGCCGGACAGGAATTGGCCCAAAACCATTCTTTAAGCTTATGGCATCTGCTCCAACTGGAGAAGAAGTTTTGAAAAAGATTGACCAAGAATTCCACTTGGGCTACCACAAGGCTGCTAAGATGGCAGAAATTTCCCTGTGGGCACAGACTTGGGCCGTATCTGACTTGTCTGATGAAGATATGAAAGCTGTTCATCTCAAACCATACCATGATTTACAAAAAGCTTTGGATCAAGCCCTAGCTGGAAAGGGGCCAGATGCATCTGTTGTTATCTTACCGTTTGGTTCTATGTCCGTTCCTAAGGAGGCCTAAGTGTGAATACCCTTTTCTACGACTGTAAAAGAGGCATCAGTGGGGATATGAATATAGGCGCCATGTTGGACTTAGGGGTAGATTTTTCTTATCTAGAATCCCAATTGGCTAGACTAGGTCTTGATCATGAGTATAGCCTGACCTGTCAGGAAGTTTTGAAAGCTGGCATCCGGGCTACTCAATTTGATGTAATTCTGAAAGAACATCATGACCAAAATCAAGCTAGTAGTCATCATGGCCGCCATTTTAGGGATATCGAAAAGATTATTAGGGAATCCAGCCTCTCGGACTTTGTTGTAGATAAGGCCTTAGAAATATTTGCCCTTATAGCTCAGGCGGAGGGGCATGTACATGGTAAGGACCCTCTAGAAGTCCACTTCCATGAGGTAGGTGCTGTTGATTCTATTGTGGATATTGTAGGAGCCTGTATCTGCTATGAAGCCTTAGGCAAACCAAAGATTATTGCCACACCAGTCGCCCTAGGAGGTGGCAGTGTAATCTGTGCCCATGGGACCCTTCCTGTGCCGGCACCGGCTGTTGTAGAACTAGCTAAGGGGGTGCCGGTGACACTGGGAGGCGCTGATTTTGAACAAACGACGCCAACTGGTATGGCCATTATTAAGTGTTTAGCTAGTGATTTTGTGGACACCTTCTCGGGACGTATCGATAGGGTAGCCTATGGTGCTGGTAAGAAAGAGGCTAACTTCCCTAATGCGCTCCGAATCATGGCCTGCCAAGAAGGCTTTGGAGATAGGCCTAGCAATATGAGCCAACAATATATGGTGGAAACTAATATTGATGACATGGACGGAGAGTCCTTATCATTTGCATGCCAAGAACTACTCAAGGCAGGAGCATTGGATGTTTTTACCACAGCCATTGGTATGAAAAAGGGACGGCCTGCTTGTAAACTTAGCCTTCTTTGTAAGAAAGAGGACTTAGATAACTTAGAAAGGCTAGTCTTTATTCAGACGACCGCTATTGGCCTGCGAACTTACCAGGTGATAAAGCGGGAATTGAATCGAGAATTACAAAGGGTAGAAACTACATATGGTCCAGTGGGACTTAAGGTGACCTATCTAGATGAGAAGCCGCTTAGGGTGAAGGCGGAATTTGATGATTGTCGGGCCAGTGCCTTAGCTCATGGTGTAAGCTTACAAACAGTGAGAGATAAAGCGATAGAGACATGGAAGCAATTGAAGAAGTAAAACAGGGCATAGAAGGATTAGAAAATTTAGCGGTAGCCTTTTCGGGAGGGGTAGATTCCTCCTTGTTGGTTTACCTAGCCCATCAGATTTTAGGGAATAAGATGGTGGCGATGACCATGCGATCCCCTTATATTTCTGGGCGGGAGGTTAGAGAGGCAATCGAATTTGCCAAGACCTATGGTATTCCTCATGAAGTCATTGATGTGACCGTGGATGATGCGGTCAAGACTAATCCAGAAGACCGCTGCT
>OKVG01000868.1_pt1 | contig 16486 bp, 9 predicted proteins | sample 1606981 | NCBI WGS metagenome assembly OKVG01 (sample SAMN03281018, study PRJEB24777) | human gut metagenome | isolation source: fecal sample PR128 from 1 month old male Malay infant, vaginal delivered... | reverse complement strand
TTTTAAAGTATCCATTAAAAGCTCGCCAACAGGTGCAGTTTATCACAATGGATATGTCTGGAGCCTATATCCCACTAGCCAAAAAACTTTTCCCAAACGCCGAAATCATTATTGATCGTTTCCACATCATCCAGCACCTTGGTCGAGCCTTTTTAAAGACAAGAATTGCCATTATGAACCAGTTTGATAAGAACTCACTACCCTATCAAGCTTTAAAAAATCACTGGAGACTCTTCCAAAAGGACAGCCGTAAGTTATCTTGTAAATCATTTCACTCGAAGACCTTTGGTCAAACCTTAAGTCCACATGAACTCGTTGAGAAAACACTGAATTTCTCAGAAGAACTAACCGACTACTATACTCTTTATCAGCTTTTGCTTTGTCACTTTCAGGAGAAGAGAGTAGATGAGTTCTTTGAGTTATATGATTACTCTTTGGCCCAAAATCGATAAGGCTGTCTATGCCGTATTATTGTAACACCTTGTTTCAAAAAATACCAGATAAGGTGTTTTTTAGCATGCCCATTTATGAATCAAAAAGGCTTAAAAATAAGACAGTAACTTCGGAATAGCTACTGTCTTATCCCTTTTTCACTTAAAGCCTTGATCGACTTGACAAATGATAGAAAAGAGCCGGATTTATAGATTAAGCAAAGACAGAGAAGAATGGTGCACCAAGCTTAGTATCCATTGCATCTCTACTCTGAACACCATGAATGTAATCCAATGAATACCATCCATTGTTATTGGCGTTAAATGGATCACGAACATATGTTTTACCATTATCATAGCCATGAAGTACGATTTCATGCGTGTAAGGATAATTGGTAAATTGACTTGCTCCTACTGCCGCCAAAACGTGTTGACCTGACATCAAAGCTGAGGCAATGTTATCAATACTTGAAAGTACGTTGCTCTTCAGACCCCAATTTTTACTTGCTAATACAATACCATCTGCATCAGTACCAGCGACTGATGTTTTGTTAAATGAATTTGTATTGTAATACAAATAATCCGCAACTGTCGTTGGTGCAATGACAGTTCCCAAGATATCTGTAAAAGTCATGGCAAGTGATGTTGGAACACAGCCAGATTGATCCATATTGCTGACACCATACCACTTAGAAGCCCAACGAGGATCACGTTGAGAATAATAAGTCGTCTGAGGCTCAACACGACGATTACGTGGAGCAAGAGCTGTCTCACCAAGGTTAAATCCGTCTTCAGTATTGTCTACATAGTCTACATAAACATGAGTCGTATAGTTACCTATGAGATTCTTATGATTAACAGTCGATACATTGATTTCAGTATGTGTTCCAGTAGGTGCTGTATTGTACCAAGAAAGGTTTCCTTGGTTACTTTCTGACCATACAGCTACATGAATATTCTTAATCTGACGTCCTTGTGGCGCTTGATCAACTACAACTGTAAAACTACCTGCTTCTGAATTAACATTAGTGATATAGGTTTGCGTTTTAGTCTTAGCATTACGGAATTCAACTGTTGTCGTTGTCCCTCCTACACCAACTTGTGACCCATCATTTAAAATGTAGTACAAATGAATATTGTACAAACCTGTTGAATTTTTGTGGTTAGTAGCTTGAACATTTACCGTATAAGTGCCATTAGCTTGACGTGTGGCTTCATACCAACGAATGTCGTCTTGACCATCTTTTTCAGACCAAATAGGTACTTGAACAGTACGAACACCTTTAGAACTATAGACATCACTAATAACAACATCAAAAGTTCCAGTGTCTTTATTGTTATTAACTACTGAAATAGTGCCGACTGGCTTATTATGTTTTACATCTACAATTGTTTCAGTGATATAATGACGTTGGTTGGCATTATCTACGATATAAAGGTCAGCACGGTAATTTCCTAGAGAATTCTTATGCTCACTGGCCTTAATAGTAACACGGTAGCTACCATCAGATTGACGACTTGCTTTGTGCCAAACCAAATCATCTTGTCCGTTAACTAGACTCCATGATGGGACTAAGACTTCCATAACCCCATTTGGTGCAACGATATTGCGAATAACAGCGTCAAAAGTACCTAAATCAGCATTATTATTTTCAATAACGAGACTTGCTCTAGGGCGAGTTTGAGTAACTTCTACCACTTTTTCAGTGAGATAGAAACGTTTGTTAGAGTCATCTACGATGTAGGCATCGGCACGGTATTTACCAGTTGAATTCTTATGATCCGTTGCTTTGATAGTCACACGGTAAGAGCCATCCGCTTGGCGAGTTGCCTTATGCCAGATGAGGTCGTCCTGACCACCATCCAGACTCCACGATGGCACAAGAACCTCTTTCAAACCTGTAGGAGCAACAATATTACGGACAACAGCATCAAAGGTACCTGTTGCAGTGTTATTATTTTCAATCGTAAGGACACCGCTTGGTCGAGCATAATCAACAGACACCACTTTTTCAGAAATGTAGTGTCGATTGTTAGAGTTGTCCACGATATAGGCATCTGCACGGTAATTTCCTTTATTACCCTTATGCTCACTTGCCTTTATAGTTACACGATAGCTTCCATCACTTTGCTTAGTCGCCTTATGCCAGATAAGGTCATCTTGACCATTTTCAAGACTCCACGATGGCACAAGAACCTCTTTCAAACCAGTAGGTGCAACAATATTACGGACAACAGCATCAAAGGTACCTGTTGCAGTGTTATTGTTTTCAATCGTAAGGACACCGCTTGGTCGAGCATAATCAACAGACACCACTTTTTCAGAAATGTAGTGTCGATTGTTAGAGTTGTCCACGATATAGGCATCTGCACGGTAATTTCCTTTATTACCCTTATGCTCACTTGCCTTTATAGTTACACGATAGCTTCCATCACTTTGCTTAGTCGCCTTATGCCAGATGAGGTCGTCCTGACCACCATCCAGACTCCACGATGGAACTAAAACTTCTTTAACACCTAGAGGAGCTGATATATTAGTGATAACGGCGTCAAAAGTACCAGCATTGACGTTGTTATTCTCAATAGCAAAACTTGCTTTGGGTTTCAACTGCTCTGGTGTCTTACCAATAAAGACTTGAGTAGTTGTTCCGCCAACACCCGTCAATTGTCCGTCTTTTTGAACATAATAAAGGTGAACATTATAAAGGCCTGTTGAGTTTTTATGGGCTGAAGCTTTAACATTGACTGTATAAGTTCCATTATTTTGACGGTCAGCAGTATACCAGATAATGTCATCTTGGCCATTAATTTCTGACCAAATTGGAACAGAGACTGTTCCAACACCATTTGGTGCTTTGACATTAGAGATGACAACATCAAAGCTACCTAAGATTGGGTTGTTATTGACAATTGAGATAACACCACTCAAATCACCTTGAGTTGGATCTGTTTCAATGCCTACATTAGCAGTAAAACGTCCAGTATAGTCAACACTTTGATCGAAGACATGTTTGCCTGGCAAAAGATTAGCTGTCGCTGAGAACTGCCATGCACCAGTTTTACCGTTATAACGCATATTCTTTGCACTAGTAGCCGTAAGTGTTGCTGATGGATATTGGGCAACCCAGAAGTTTTCAATACCAAATTGAGAGGTAGAAACAGGTCCACGATAGCCTAGATTGTTCTCATCCAACCAACTAGCACTAGTATAGAACATCAAGTTATTGTAACCATGCTTGCGCATTTCATTAACCCATGCTTGAGTGTTACGGTTGATATTAGGAAGCATGTTAGAATCTTCAAAATCATTAACCATAACAGTGCTCTTTGGAAGGTTAAGTCTTTGTGCTGCCTCGATATAGAAACGAGCCTCTGCACGTGCTTCTTCCTCAGTTGTGTATCGAGAAAAATGATAAGTCGATACTTGGAGGCCTGCGATTTGCGCATTGCGAACCTGTGATGGAGCTTTGGGATTATTGTACCAAGTGTCTTCAGTCAATTTAACGACTACGCCACCCACTCCTTGGCGTGCAAGAGCACGGTAATCATCTACACTGATATCGCCATTATGGCTACTGACATCAATAAAAGTCTTAGGCTGAACCCTAAGAGTTGTCGAAGAGACATCTGAAGAATTCGTTAATTTAGCAGGTTTGGCAACAGCCTTGTTAGAAGCCTCAGAAGCCGTTGAATGTGCAGAAGCAGTCACACTCTCAGAGCTAACATTTGAAGTCGCTACTGATGTAGACGTAACAGTCGTTGTTGAGTTAGCTACATATGTTGATGCAATTGAGGTTACAGCCGCCACACTAGACGCTTCCGAATTTTGCTTAGCAGTAGCTGTAGAGGCAGGGGCTGAAACAGTTGAGCTTGGTGTTTCAATAAGTGACGCTTCACCACCCAAAATATCTGCTACGGTTTCAGGCTGATAGTGGTTTCCTTCAGCAATAGAAGGCGCTTGTGTTGCCACTTCATCTGCTTGAGCAACCTGAGTAGTTACAGCCAAGAGAACAGCCGCGCTGGCATAGTAGATAAAATCTTTCGTTCGCATTTAACTTTCCTTTTGCATTTGTAATACTTGAACCATTTTACCACAGAAAAACTCTCATGGAAAGGTTATTATTAAAAAGTTTCTAAATAAAATAGATATATTATAGAATCATAAACAAACTATCTTTCTTGATAGAAAACTATTTAACTTATTATTCGTATTTTTCTTTAAAGCTATTGAAAATCCGTAACGATTTTTTAATAAATACAAATGATAATATTTGAAAAAATTCCCGAACATCTGTCCGAGAATTTAATTTATCTTATTTACGTTTTGGTGGGTTATGGATGGCTTCTCCAAGTACGTCAGCAAAAGCTTCATACATATTTTCAGAGAAAGTTGGGTGACCATGGATAGATTTCAAGAGCTCATCTACAGTCAGTTCATTTTCCATAATAGTTGATGCTTCGTTAATCAACTCAGCTGCAGCCGGTCCAATGATATGAACACCAAGGATTTCATGGTACTTCGCATCTGCAACGACTTTAACAAAACCTTGAGCTTCGTTTGAAGCAATAGCACGTCCATTACCAGCAAAGCTTGATTTACCAATGAGAACATCACCATATTTAGCGCGTGCATCTTCTTCAGTAAGACCACACATTGCGACTTCTGGGTGTGTGTAGACAGCAGCTGGTGTGTAGTCAAGGTGAGCCTTACGAACGTTACCATGCATAGCATTCTCAGCTGCAACTTCACCCATACGGTAAGCAGCGTGAGCAAGCATCTTAGTTCCGTTTACATCACCCGGTGCATAGATACCAGGGATTGATGTTTCTTGATAAGCATTCACTTTGATACGACCACGGTCTAATTCAAGGTTAAGATTTTCAAGACCATCCAACTGAGGAACACGACCGATTGAAAGAAGGGCGCGATCAGCTACAATCTCTTCACCATTATTGAGTTTAAGGGTCAATTGGTTGTTAGCTTCTACAATCTCAGAAACTCCGACAGATGTCATGATCTTCATACCCTTCTTAGCAAGGATTTTTTGAAGTTCAAGTGACACTTCTTTATCCATAGCTGGAATAATGCGGTCAGCCATCTCAACAACAGTTACTTCTACACCGTATGAAGCATAAACAAGACCAAGTTCGATACCAACGACACCACCACCCATAACAGCAAGTGATTTAGGCAATTCACGTAAGTCAAGAATATCATCTGATGTCATCACAAGTTGTGAATCGATTCCAGGGATATTAATACGTGATACTTTTGATCCAGTTGCAAGGATGATATTACGTCCCTTGATTGTTTCTGATCCAATAGTAACAGTCTTATCTGGGTTAACTTGACCAAGACCATTGAAAATAGTTACCTTATTAGCCTTCAGAAGACCTTGCACACCACCTGTAAGGGTCTTAACAACAGAGTTCTTAAAGTCAACCGTTTTATCCATATCGATAGTGTAGTTTGTTGATGCTAGGTTGATACCACGACCTGCAGCAATCTTAAGCCCATCAAGGATTTCTGCATTTTTAAGGTAGGTCTTAGTTGGAATACATCCTTTATTCAAACATGTTCCACCAAATTCAGATTTTTCAATGATAGCAACCTTACCACCAAGTTGTGCTCCACGAATGGCAGAATAGTATCCAGCAGGACCACCACCAACAACGATAATATCGTACTCATTGTCAGCAAGTGGTGCTTTTTCTGCAGCAGCTGCTGGGGCAGGAGCTTTAGGAACTTCAAGACCAGCAGATTCTAATTGAGCAGTTACTTCTGCAACAGGTGCGCTAGCTGCGCTATCAGCCACAACTTCACCCTCTGCTCCAATATAACCGATAACTTCAGTAACTGGTACAGTTTCACCAGCCTGACGAGTAATCTTCAAAAGAACACCAGAATCTTCTGCTTCAAGTTCCATGTTCGTTTTATCTGACATGATTTCAAGAAGAATATCCCCCTCATTAACCACATCACCCTCTTGTTTCTTCCACTCGATGATTTCACCTTCCTGCATGTCCACACCAAGCTTAGGCATAATAATCTCAAAAGCCATATTTTATGATACTAAGAACGCTAAAATGCGACAGAATTTTAGGAGTTTTACTTGTGTGCTTGCACACAAGTAAAACTATCTAAATTCCGAAGCATTTCGTTCGAGTTCAAATCGACTCAAACGTTTTAACGCCCTCTCCTTTCTATTTTAAAACTTCAGTTTTCAGATATTTTTTTACTTAAATCAACAATTCCATTGGATTTTCAATCAAATGTTTTAAATCAACCATGAATTTGGCACCATTCATACCATCTACAATACGGTGGTCAATAGTCAAGCATAGTCCCATGATTGGACGTACGACAACTTCACCATCAACAACAACCGGTGTCTGAATAGTTGCTGAAACACCAAGGATGGCTGAGTTTGGTTGATTAATGATTGGATTAAATGACTTGGTTCCGAACATTCCCAAATTAGTGATAGAGAAGGTTGAACCTGACATTTCTGCCGCCTTCAATTTACCAGCCTGAGCTTTTTTGATGACATCCTTAGAGGCCACCACAAAGTCAGACAAACTCATCTTATCTGCACCATGAACGACCGGCACAATCAAGCCATCATCGAGACCAACGGCAATACCGAGATTAACAAATTTGTGTAATTCGATATTTTGCGCATCATCAATCAAGGATGCATTAAGGTAACGGTGTTCCTCTTTCATAAGAGTACGCACAACTGCCAAACCAATCAAATCCGTGAAGGTCACCTTCATGCCAGTCTTATTCATGATTGGATCAAGGACTTGCTTACGAAGAGCCATAAGGTTAGTCATGTCCACATCGTAGTTAAGGGTAAAGGTTGGCGCAGTTAAGTAAGAGTGCGTCATTCCCTTCGAAATAGCCTTACGCATAGCAGACATTGGGATAACTTCCACACCTTCTGGCAAGACTTTTTCTGGCTTAGCTTCAACCACACGTGCAGCTGCAGCTTCCTTAACTTGGGCTGGGGCACTGATTGCAAGGATGTCTTCCTTAGTAATCTTACCACCAAAGCCTGTTCCAGATACGCTAGCTAAATCAATACCAAGGTCCGCTGCAATCTTACGTGCCAACGGAGTTGCCTTAGGTTGAGCACCCTTAAAGTTCTCAACGTCATCAGCATGAACACGACCTTTTGCTCCAGTTCCTTGAACTTGAGCGATGTCAATTCCCAACTCACGCGCTACTTTACGTGCTTTAGGTGTTGCACGTACTCTGCCACCTTCGTGTACGACAGGTGCTTTCGTTTTTGCTGCTACTACAGTTGCTTCCACAGTAGCAACTTCTTCAACTTGCAGAGCAGCTTCTGCAGCTGGTGCGCTCGCAGCATTATCAGCCACAACTTCACCTTCTGCTCCAATATAACCAATAACCTCAGTAACTGGTACAGTTTCACCAGCCTGACGGGTAATCTTCAAAAGAACACCAGAATCTTCTGCTTCAAGTTCCATGTTCGTTTTATCTGACATGATTTCAAGAAGGATATCTCCCTCATTAACCACATCACCCTCTTGTTTCTTCCACTCGATGATTTCGCCTTCCTGCATGTCCACACCAAGTTTTGGCATAATAATCTCAAAAGCCATTTATAAGATACCAAGAGCGACCAGAAAGCGACTGAAAATTAGGCGACCGACACGTCAGCTTACTGACGTAGACGGACGGTCTATTTTCCAAGCTTTCCGCTCGGGTTCAGTTACACCCTCTGGTTCGCCCTCTCCTTTCTACTTTAAATTATATTTTCCGATACTCTCACAGTTAAAACAAGAAACACATTTTACTAGCGAGACATATCACTTAACCGTCGCTAGAAAGTTAGTTTCCTTTATTGGCCATCTTGATAATAGCAGCCTTAATCTTTTCAACATCTGGAAGAACCGCTTGTTCCAAGACACGCGCATAAGGTACAGGCACATCTTCACTTGCCAAACGTACAATTGGGTGGTCGAGGTAATCAAATGCTTCACTTTCAGTAACCATAGCAGCGATCTCACCGATGAATCCACCAGTCTTATATGCATCATTGACCAACATCAGTTTACCAGTCTTCTTAACTGACTCGAAAATCAAGTCCTTATCAAGTGGAACGAGAGTACGAGGGTCAACGACCTCAACATTAATACCTTGTTCAGTCACTTCTTCAGCCGCCTTAAGAACACGTTCCAACATACGACCATATGTGACAATAGTAAGGTCAGTTCCTTCACGCTTGATTTCACCTTTTCCAAGTGGAATGTAGAAATCAGGGTCTTGTGTCACTTCCTCTTTCTTACCGTAAAGTGCTTTTGGTTCCATGAAAATAACAATGTTATTATCTTGAATAGCAGATTTCAAAAGACCTTTAGCGTCGTTAGCATTACCTGGAGCAACGACTTTAATCCCTGGAATGTGAGTCAACCATGACTCAAGAGATTGTGAGTGTTGTGCCGCAGAACCAATCCCTGAACCAGAGGCTACACGGAAAGTTACAGGAGTCTTCAAACCACCACCAAACATGTAGTTGTTTTTTGCACCATTATTAACGATAGCGTCAAGGGCAATCGTAATGAAGTCCATGAAAGTCAAGTCAACGATTGGACGAAGACCTGTAATGGCAGACCCAACAGCTGCACCAGCGATAGCTGCCTCTGAAATTGGTGTATCTTTAACACGTTTTTCACCAAATTCTGCCAACATACCAACTGAAGTACCGAAGTCACCACCATAGATACCAACATCTTCACCCATAAGGAAGATGTTTTCGTCTTTACGCATTTCCTCGCTCATGGCAAGGTTTACTGCCTCACGCAAGGCCATCAATTTTGTTTCACTCATACTTGTATTCCTCAACCTTTCTCTTTAGTCTACCCATACATCTTCAAAGGCAACTGAAAGTTCTGGATCTGGGCTATTTTGGGCGAACTCATAAGCTGAATCAACCTCAGCCTTGACTTGGCTTTGGATAGCATCTAACTCTTCAGCGCTTGCGATATTTTCAGAAACGAGATAATCACGGTATTTAATAATTGGGTCGTTGTTGTTCTTCCACTCGTCAACTTCTTCCTTAGTACGGTAAACACCCGCATCAGCAGTTGAGTGACCAAACCAACGGTAAGATTCTACCTCAACGATAGCGGGACCGTTGCCACCACGGACATGCTCAACAGCCTTGCCCATTGTTTCGTATACAGCCAAAACATCGTTACCATCTTCACAGTAGAATCCAGGGATACCATAGGCTTCTGCACGTGTATACAAGTGAGGAGTGTTGGTAGCTCTATGAATATCCATTGAGATACCATAACGGTTATTGATGATAAAGAAGATAACAGGCAATTTCCAAGTAGCCGCCATATTGACTGACTCATGGAATGAACCTTCATTAGTAGCGCCATCACCTGAAAAGGCAACAACGATATTCCCAGTTTCTTTGTACTGTTGAGTAAGAGCTGCACCTACGGCAAGAGCATAACCACCACCAACAATACCGTTAGTTCCGTAGTTACCTTTTTCAAAGTCAGCCAAATGCATTGAACCACCACGGCCCTTAGAAACACCTGTCGCCTTACCTGCAAGCTCCGCCATCATTTTATTCAAATCCATGTCTTGGGCAATAGATTGTCCGTGACCACGGTGATTTGAAAAGAAGATATCGTCATAGCTCAAGTGTTGAACAGCCCCAACGTTGGCTGCTTCCTCACCAACTGAAAAGTGAGTCATTCCTTGAACAAAACCACGACGAACTAATTTATTAATACGTGAATCGAATTCACGTATACGTTCCATTTTAGTGAACATCTCAAGATGTGTCTCTTTAGAAAGTTTTACCATATCGATCTCCTCTATCGAAATTTTTCTATACATCTAGGATAGGTTAAAAAAACTTAATGAGCAAGAAATATGCTTAAAAAATGAAAAGCCTTACATCCTTATCACTTATAGGCAATTCGTATGCTCTTTTTCAAAGCGTTATGATATGATTGGATAGATTTTACTCGTACTCAAATAGGGTATTTTATTATATTGGGTGATGCCATTATTAACGGGCTTACGGCATGTATAGCTTTTATACTTCAAATTATTATCTTCAAGGTGACCACGCAAAGGCCGCTTAGATACTGGATTATTATTTTAGCTGGTATAGCAATTTTTGCCTCTAGTTATTTGGGCATTTTGTATCCAAAATCCGGTTTTATTGCATTTGTACTCTTTCTAGCTGCCAAATCCTACAAAAATCTAAGACATACCATTTTGGAGACTTTCTTCATACCTTTCACCTTTGCCTTAATGGTAAGATTGGTCATTTTCCTGATTATTCCAATTTTTTTCCCTGCATTCTTGGATTACTATTTTGCTGGTCCCTTTATTCTCTTTCTTGCTTTTTTACTTTGGTTTGCACAAAACGTACTGCTTCAAGTGGTTTATTCTCGTATGAAATTAGAGGAGCTAAATCAGATAATCCTCAAGCTAAACAAAGACACCCAAGTTGGTAAACTGGATGTCCTTTTATGCTAATATTCTACGATGGATTGGTAAGGGTTAAAAGGCACCTCCTCCACCTCCTCCACCTCCTCCGGAGAAGCCACCGCCACCTAAACCTCCACTACCACTGTTTGAATTGATAGAAAAGTTACTTACTGTATTCGAAGTCGAAACATAAGATTCTAAGCGACTAACATTGTTCAAAAGAAGAAATGGCGTTGCAGAGTGAGTGAACTCATCTAAAGATGGATTGCTGAGGTGGATGTTATATCGTTTCAATACATCACTTACTTTATTCGCTTGTCCGTAAAGTGTCGCATAAACCAAGATACGATTCCATAGGATAACAGATTCGAGTTCTGATTGCCTAAAAGATGTAATACTTCGGAGCATGCTTTCGAAATATTGCCAATGACGATATTCTTCGATATGTGACGGGTCTAAAGTTTTCTTCCGTCTTTTTTTAATAAATCTTCTATTAGAGTACCAAACTAAAGCAACAAAGAGCGAAACCAAAATATAAATAACTCCTAGGCCAGAACCAAGGCCCACAAATAAAAATATTGTTGCTAGTGTAGAAATAATAAAAAGTAAAGTAAATACCACATTCCCTGAAGTAATAAACATATTTTCTTTAATGGTAAAGTCTCGATATAGGTTAGGAAGACCGAGTGAGACAATCTCTCGATTCACACCTTCAGTTACACTTCTTCCATCTTGAACAAACTTCCTCCTGATACGCTGTCCTTCTTCACGAACAGAATTTCTTTCATAATTAGACTTAGCGTTGTTAAACTGTTTTCTTAATCCTTTCTCGTCAAGATAGTATCTAGAGAACATCTCGCGATCCGTGATTTCTATACGATCATCAAACAACATTTCAAGGAAATCAAACTCGTAGTCTGCTAAGCCCTCCTTTGGAATTCTTCTCAGAGTATGAACACCATTTTCTTGGCTATAGGCTATGTAGCCTCTATCGACAAGATCTAGAATTACTGCTTGAACCATGTTCTTAAATTTTAAATGTCCATTCTCTTCGCCAAGTCCTGTTTTATCAAATGATTGGTTATAAATACTTTTTGCTAAAACTAAAGGTGGTAAATCTTGAGGAGTTTCGTATATTCGTACATCGTATGGGAAGGAAGGCTCCTTAGTCCATCTCAAAACTTTCCAAAAGAAGAAAGAGCCGAGAATAAAGAAACCAACCATCACTTTAGGCAAAATCTTGTAAAAAACATTCTGATAGGTCGCCATTGTCTTACTAATAGATTCTTCCTTCTCTATAAACTTTCCCCTATATTTCTCATCACTGATATATGACAAATGACCATCTTTTAACGCAGACGTCATAGGCCAATAGGCATGTAACTCTAGCTTACCACCCGATGGCAAGTTTTCAACCCGAACACGATAACCGTTTGAAGTTCGCTCTACATCGGGAGTTTTTCCAAAATAGCCCGTATGAGCAAAGAGCTCCCCATGACTTGCATCTAGGCCTTCAACTTCAAAGTCAACATGGTTGATTGATTCATCCCAATCAGAGATGGGAAACCAGTTTAAAACAGCAATATCTGAATAGAGTGACAACATATTTTTTATCTGCCAGGTAACTTTTAACTGAACCTTATCACCATCAGAACCCGAATTGTAAACTTTTAGTTTTACACCGTCAGAAAGATTTGTTTCCTCCACTTGTATATCTTTCTTTTCTTGACCATTCACGGTTGCTGAAACACTAGGGTTTTCCGAAATCATGAATCCTTTAGGTACAGGATCAGTATATCCAAGTGTCACATATTGTCCATTATAGTCACTCTTAAAAACATATAGTACTTCCTGGGTGAAGGTCCCATTGCCATCATCATTTATAATTAGGTGCCCCTTGTAGGAAGCAATGTCATATCTTACCTCTTTTGCATGAACTGTTGTTGTCGGCAGGAGGATGGTAAGAATAACAATCAGAAACAAAAGAATTTTTTTCATCTGCGTCCCCTTTAATGACTAAAAAAGCAGTGCAACACCAAGTGTCTCGATGTGCCCTGCTCTGATCTGCTATTTAGGCTTGATAAACAATCTCACCGTCACAGATAGTGTATTTAACACTGCCCGTAAGTTCTTCGCCTACAAATGGTGAATTTGCTGCTTTAGACTTAAAGTCTGCTGTAACCTGACGTTTTTCCTTGTCTGCAAAAATCACAAGGTCAGCTGGTCCATTTTCAGCCAAATAACCAGCATCGAAGCCATAAAGATCAGATGGGTTGCTAGTCATTACTTTCAAGAGTTCTGTCAAACTTAAATGTCCTGCTTCAACTAAATTAGTCAAACCAAGAGATAGAGAGGTTTCCAGACCAGTCATTCCTGATAGTGCTTTAGTCACATCAGACACATTCTTTTCATCGGCATGATGTGGCGCGTGGTCTGTGGCAATGACTGAGATGACTCCAGATTTCAACCCTTCGATGACGGCCCGACGGTCAGATTCCAAACGAAGTGGTGGGTTCATCTTGGCATTAGCGCCTTTTGAGAGTAAGAGGTCTTCAGTTTTTGAGAAGTGCTGTGGCGCTACTTCAGCAGTGACTTGTGCTCCAAGTTTTTGAGCAAACTCAACGACTTTTACAGATTCAGCTTTCGACAAGTGTTGAATATGAACATGGGCTTGTGTATCATAAGCAATCATGACATCACGCGCAATCATACTGTACTCAGCTACACCAGTCGCCCCACAGATATGAAACTCTTTTTTAGCAATATTTTCATTGAAACCGAGAATACCATTAAGATCAGGATCCTCCTCGTGAAGACTGATAAAGGTATTATTCTCCTTAGCTAGCTCCATGGCTTTTTTGACAATACCAGCATTGGTCAATGGAATACCATCATCTGAGAATCCGACAGCACCGGCTTCAAGCAAACCCTTGAAATCAGTGAGGTTTTCACCATCAAAGTTCTTTGTAATAGTCGCAACAGACTTAACATGGATATTTTCCTTAGCTGCCGAAGTCAAGACATCTTTCAAAGTTTCCTTGTCTGAAATCGTTGGATTCGTATTAGCCATCATCACAACTGTTGTAAAACCACCTGCAGCCGCTGCCAAGGCACCCGTATGAATGTCTTCCTTATGGGTTTGACCTGGCTCACGGAAATGAACATGGATATCCACCAAACCAGGAGCAACCACAAGACCAGTGGCATCGATAACTTGGGCATCTCCAGCATCGATATTTTCAGCAATTTTAACGACTTTTTTACCGTCCACAAGAACATCAGCTTGCGTATCCAAACCAGACTTAGGGTCTACAACACGACCATTTTTAATCAGTAACATAATCTTCCAACTTTCTATTTTACTTCAACCAATCAATTGGGGATTGGCCTTGAGATACAAGGTAGGCATTGGCTTTTGAAAATGGCTTGCTGCCAAAAAAACCACGATAGGCCGACAAGGGACTCGGATGGGCACTCTCAATAATGGCATGTTTAGAATTAGTCACTAGCACTTTCTTCTTACGAGCATAGCCACCCCAAAGTATAAAGACTACAGGAGTATCCTTTTGATTAAGAACCTTAATAACAGCATCTGTAAAAGGTTCCCAAATCTGACCAGCATGTCCATTTGCCTGACCAGCTGGGACAGTCAGACAGGCATTAAGCAATAGCACCCCTTGCTCGGCCCAGGTTGTTAAATCATGATGACTTCTAGGACCAAGATCCTCCCCCAATTCTTTGAGAATATTAACCAAAGAAGGTGGAGCTGGAATCGTCTCAGGAACTGAAAACGAAAGCCCCTGAGCCTGATTAGGCCCATGGTAAGGGTCCTGACCAAGGATTACCACCCGAACTTCTTCAAAAGGAGTCTCTAACAAAGCATTAAATACCTTATCTCGTGGGGGATAAACCGTTCCCTGACTATAAACCTGATCCATAAACTGATTTATCTTTGAAAAATAATGATCCGGCAGTTCCTCTTTCAGAAGCTTGTGCCATGTCGAATGTTCCATAAAAACCTCTTTTAGATTATTATACACCCTAAATTATACCATAATTTGTAGATAATATTCGGAAAATACTGAAAAATACTATGTGATAGCTGTTTCTTCAATCTTTTCCTTTTAAAAAGGCGATTCATATTAACAATCAATGTATTACAGGCTTTAAGTAACTATTCTTTTGTGCTATAATAAATACTTATATTTAAACAAAAAGGTAAATCTATGACGACGTATGAAAATTTAAGGGCAGCCAGACGAGGGCCTATTGTCAGCATTGCAGCCTACTTACTTCTTACCATTGCCAAACTTATTGCTGGACACTTTTTAAACTCTAGCTCATTGATTGCTGATGGTTTTAACAACTTATCTGATATTTTGGGGAATGTCGCCCTACTCATTGGATTGCACCTGGCTAGTCAACCAGCCGATGCAGATCATAGATTTGGTCATTGGAAGATTGAAGACTTATCAAGCCTAGTTACTTCCTTTATCATGTTCGTAGTAGGCTTCCAAGTCCTAATTCAGACAGTTCGAAAGATTTTTTTGAGAGAAGAAACAGTCGTTGATCCACTTGGTGCCACTGTCGGTATCCTATCTGCTCTCGTCATGTGTGGCGTTTACTTATACAATAAAAGACTTGCTAAAAAGCTAAAATCCAGTGCTTTGATAGCTGCTGCTAAGGACAATCTCTCCGATGCCGTAACTTCTATTGGAACATCAATCGCCATTCTTGCAGCATCCTTCAACCTTACCATCATCGACTATATTACTGCTATTATCATCACCTTCTTTATCCTAAAGACAGCCTATGATATCTTCATGGAAGCAACCTTCAGCTTGTCAGATGGTTTTGATGAGAGGAATCTTAAGGCCTATGAAAAAGCCATTCTGGAGATTCCCAAAGTTACCAAAGTTAAAAAGCAACGTGGACGTTCCTATGGTAGTAATATCTATCTTGATATCGTTGTTGAAATGAACCCTGACCTCTCCGTCTACGAGAGTCACGCCATTACTGAACAAATTGAAGAAATCCTCAGTAAGCGTTTTTCTGTCTATGATACTGATGTCCATGTAGAGCCTGCTGCAATTCCTGAAGACGAAATTTATGGAAATGTCCTTCACAAACTCTCTCGAAATGAAAAGATTATACTGTCAAAAATCCCTGACTATGAAAATCTCTTAGCACCTGACTTCTACTTAATTGATGAAAATGGTCATCATCACACACGTGAGAAAGTCATTGCCAATCATCAACCACTTCTCAATAACTTTGACAGCTTCAAGATGACATCTGTTAGTCAAAAAACGAAATTAATTAGTTACGAACTGGGAGGCAATTTCCATACCAGCATCTGGCGCCGAAATGAGACATGGTTTATGATTTACCATCAAGTCACAGCTATAAAAGATAACGAGTAACGAGCAACTCAGCTCGTTTTTTTGTCATCAAAAGTATGTTATTTTTAAAACACTATAGATTCTAAAAATTGTATTAAAATATAAAATATTACGAAAACACAGTATTTTATATGGTATAATGGAAGTGTTTACCACTATCAAAT
>OKVG01000861.1_pt1 | contig 16627 bp, 9 predicted proteins | sample 1606981 | NCBI WGS metagenome assembly OKVG01 (sample SAMN03281018, study PRJEB24777) | human gut metagenome | isolation source: fecal sample PR128 from 1 month old male Malay infant, vaginal delivered... | reverse complement strand
CGTGACGAAGCACGTGGAATAAGAAGAAATCGTGCAACTCGTATGGGCCAACCAGGTCCTCCGTCTTCTGCTCAATGGAACCGTCTGCCGCGGATGGCAGCAGCTCAGGAGAAACCGGTGTGTCCAGGACGTCGCGCAAAACGTGAGCAATTTCGTCCTCGCCCTGCTCCTCATAAGCGTCGGCGCAGTAATCGACAAGGTATCTGACCAGCGTCTTTGGTACCGAAGCATTTACTCCGTACATGGACATCTGGTCGCCGTTATACGTTGCCCAACCAAGCGCCAGCTCAGAGAGGTCGCCTGTTCCAATGACCATGCCGCTCACCTGGTTGGCAACGTCCATCAGAATCTGCGTGCGCTCGCGAGCCTGAGCGTTCTCGTACACAACGTCGTGAACGTCCTGGTCGTGGCCGATGTCGGCGAAGTGCTGCAGCACAGAATCCACAATGGAAATCTCGCGCAGGTCGGCGCCAAGCGACTGCACCAGCTCAATAGCGTTAGTGTACGTGCGATCCGTGGTTCCAAATCCCGGCATCGTTACAGCTACAATGCCCGAGCGGTCATATCCCAGCTGGTCAAACGCTCGCACCGTGACGAGAAGGGCTAGCGTAGAGTCAAGTCCACCCGAAATGCCAATAACCACATGGTCAGAGCCGGTATGTGCCAGTCTTGAAGCCAAACCGTGAGCCTGAATCGACAGAATCTCCTCGCAACGTGTTGCGCGAGCGTCATCCATCGCAGGCACAAACGGGTGCGGATCAACGTACCTGGTCAGGGGCGTGCGGATTGTAAGCTCGTCGTCGTCCTCGCCCTCACCATCAAACTCCAGCGAGAAATACGTGGTCAGGTGCTTGTAATCCTCCGGCGTCGGAGCAACCTCAAACGTCGACGTGCGCCTGCGGTCGGCCGCCAGCGACAGCACGTCAATCTCGGACACGGCAATACCCTCGCCAAACACGCCAGAGTCGGCGAGCACTCGGCCATTCTCGACAACAAGATCATGGCCCGAGAAAACCAAATCGGTCGTAGACTCGCCCTCACCTGCACTGGCGTAAACGTAGCCGCAGATCAGGTGTGCGCTCTGCTGCGCAACCAGCTGACGACGGTACGCGGACTTGCCGGCCAGCGCAGGCGAAGCGGACAAGTTGCAGATCAGCGTGGCGCCGGCGACTGCGTGTGCGTTTGACGGCGGCATGGGCACCCAGAGATCCTCGCAGATCTCCGCGCCCACGACCAGCTCAGGGATGGTGTCGCACGCAAACAGCTGGTTGGTACCAAACGGCACCTCACCCAGCAGGCCAAAGTCCACGCTGGTAACGGTCTTAGGGCCAGAAACAAAGTGTCTGCCCTCGTAAAACTCGTTGTACATGGGCACGTAGCGCTTGGGCACCAGACCCAAAAGCTCTCCCCTAAAGAGAACAGCAGCGCAGTTGTAGAGCTTGCTGGCCACGCGAACAGGCAGTCCTAGCAGCAGCAACGCGTCGACGTCGGCCGTGCGAGCGGCAATGGAAATCAAGCCGCGCTCGGCTGCGTCCAGGAGGGCGTCCTGCCAGAACAGGTCCTCGCAGGTGTAGCCCGTGATGCAGAGCTCGGGCAGCACGACCACCTTGGCGCCGCGATTACCTGCGGCTTCTTCGATGGCCGCCAGGCAGCTCTCCACGTTAAACGCCACGTCGGCCACGCGAACGCGCGGCGTGATACTTGCAACTTTGATGAATCCGTCTTGCACAATGGCCTCCTTACATGCCGCTTGGGACAACGGGCGCCGCATCCGACGACCATGATCCCAGCTGCGCGTTGGGGTTTGCGTCCAAGGTCAATGGCGAGAAACCCTGTGTACGGTAGCTACGAAGTGCGCCGACGGCAATCATCGCGGCGTTGTCGCCACAAACCGACATCGGAGGTACCGTCACTCGAACACCCATACGACCAAAGGTTTCTTTATATGCAGCTCTAAGTGCGGGGTTTGCAGCTACGCCGCCACCCACGCAGAAATCGGAGACGCCCGTCTCCTCAACAGCGGTTTTAGCCTTTGCAACCTGCACGTCAATAACTGCCTGCTCAAACGAAGCGGCTAGGTCTGGCAGATTGATTGCTCTACCTGCGCGATTCTCGCCCTCAATGTAGGTAATAACAGCTGTCTTCAGGCCAGAAAGACTAAAGGAATAGTCACCGCTGTGCATCATCGCGCGCGGAAAATGAATGGCCTTAGGATTGCCCTGAGCTGCAAGTTTACTGATCACGGGGCCACCTGGATAGCCAAGGCCAAGCGCTTTGGCAACCTTGTCAAATGCCTCACCCACGGCGTCGTCGATGGTGGAGCCCAGGACCACGTAATCTCCCCAGGCACGCACATGTACCAGCATGGTATTGCCGCCCGAGACCAAGCTTGCCACAAACGGAGGCTCCAGGTCAGGCGTCTCAAACAGGTTGGCCAGCAGGTGGCCTTCCAGGTGATGGACGGGAATAAGCGGCAGGTCAGTGGCCACGCAGAAGCCCTTGGCAAACGCCACGCCTACAACAAGCGCGCCGACAAGGCCTGGACCTGCAGTAACACCAACAGCGGCCAGGTCAGACGGCACCAGCGTGTCGCAACCAAAGTGTGCGCCCGCGCGGGCCATGGTCTCCTCGAAAAGACCCACAATAGCCTCGGTGTGCTTGCGAGAAGCAATCTCGGGCACGACACCGCCAAAGCGGGCATGAAAGTCAATTTGAGTTGCAACAACGTTTGCGCAGACCACACCGTGTGAATCCATGATGCACATGGCAGTCTCGTCGCACGAGGACTCCAGGCTGAGAATCAAATCCCCCGCCTCGCGCAGTGCCGCAAGCGTCTCTTCAGAGCGCTCACCTGCAACAATAGGCCACGGACGCACGGACGCATGAGGCTCGGGGTTTCTGGCCTCAAAACCAACACCAACTGCTAGAGGCAACTGCGCTGTCATCAACAGCGCCGCACAATCTGGACCGTAATATCCCGGGCGACGACCAACCTCAGTAAATCCCAGCTTGCTATAGGCACCCTGAGCTGGAGCGTTATCCTCCTCCACCTCAAGAGTAATCGCGGATGCGCCCAGCATCTGAGCGTCGTATGCCACGCGTTCTACCAGCTTGGATGCAATTCCTTGGCGGCGACGCTCGGGCGCGACCACCACTTCTTCCACCTCAAACTGAGCTCCTGCCAGGCGACCACCCGCAAAGCCAATAACCGTTCCGCGATCGTGAGCCAGCCACCAGCTGCGCCCAACACCCGAGAGCTCGTCATAGAACGTCTGCTTTGACCAGGCAGAATGCGCAGCGTCAGCATACGTTGCTGCCTCCAGCTTCGCCACCTGATCCAGATCGTTTACCGTCATCGGACGAAGTTGCAGGTGAATATCGGCCAGCGCATCATCCACGCCGGTCAGGGCCACCGTTGTCGGCTCCTTTAGACCCAAACGCTTACGCTCCGACTCCTCCGCGTCCGAAAGTCGCGTGTAGATGGGCAGCACCAACGCCGGATCGCCCGCACCCGCCTGCTGATACTCAGGCATACACACCGCGCGTACCAGGCCTTCTCCTGTTGGGAACCACGTTGCTTCATCGGTGTATGTCGAGAAACCCGCGCACTCAAAACGCTCACGGTACTTCAATAAGCCATTGCCTGTGAGCGTGAGCTGGTCCTTATCAGTCCTGCTCGACCACTCCTCCACACAAGCGTCTGCCTTAAGGACGGTCTCCACCGGAAACGTTCTATGTGCTCCAGCGTCATCCAGCAGGTAGATGCCCGGATAGACCTCGCCGCGCATGGCGTCTGCAACAACACCAACGGTGCCGCGAACGCCCGCTTTCCACGCGCTAAACGCCATGGCATCAAGCGCGCTTGCGCCGTAAAGTGGCAGGCCAGAGCCGCATGCAATGCCCTTTGCAGTTGCCACGCCAATGCGAACGCCCGTGAACGAGCCAGGTCCTCTACCAGCAATAACAGCATCGACGTCAGCCATAGTCAGACCAGCAGCGTCAAGCGCATCCTGGACCGAGCCTACAAGCTCTACGTTTGCCTGACGACGGCACAGATGGTCCGTTGACGCTAGTACCTCTACGACGAACCCGCCGTCTGCGGCCGCCGCATCGGCATCACGCCTGCTCAGACGCGCGACCGTACATGCCAGCATGTCCGTCGACGTATCAACCGCAAGCACCACGTTTGTTTCATTTTTTATAGCAAGCATAAACACTCTTCTCGGCGTAAAAACGCCTTGTATCACGCCAATATTTCTTCTTTTAACCCTATAACTATAGCCCAAGACACACCCGTAAACAGCGCAAGTCCCAACCCCGCAAAACTTTTACGCAACGGCTGTTTAAACAGGAAAATATCTACCTTAAATCGCTTGAACTCTGTACTCAGTACCTACAAAATAGAGAGAAAAACTTTGTTGCTCAGGCTTTTGACGTTAGCCTGCAGAGATAGCTTAAATGAATCGAAAACGTACCGTTTTACATCATGAATTTTTTGTTAAGCTGGGGCCCCAAATTTATTTATCGATAAAACGCTATATACTTATATCAACATGACCGGTTCCGCTATAGCTTTTGCATAGTCCAGGGCCGGTCCTACTTTTTATAAAGGTGATTATATGTCTGAAGTTCATCTAATAAAAAGTTTTAAAACCTATGCTGATCAGGTCTGTATTTTAAAAGACCGAGGCATGATTATTGATGACCCGCAAAAAGCAGAAACAATATTGTCCACCATTAATTACTACAGACTGAGTGGATATTGGTATCCCTTTATGGACAAAAAACATAGTTACTTTAGTCAAAAGATTTCATTTCAGGATATTCTTGAACTATATAACTACGACATGCAGCTCAGGATGTATTTATTCAACCAATTATCAAAAATTGAAATTGCTTTCAGGACTTTAATTGGTCACGAACTGGGTGAATACGATGAACAAATTCATCTAAAACCAAACTTATTGGGAACTTGCGCTCTAAATAAAAAATATTACAACCAATGGATCAAACGTTACAATAAAGCTCTTTCCGACTCCAAAGAACAATTTGTCAAACATCATAAAAAGCATTATGGGGGAATTCTCCCTATCTGGGCCGCCGTAGAAATAATGGATTGGGGTATGTTGTCACATCTTTATCAAATGTCTCCCAATGATGCTCAAATTGCAATGTCTGAAAAATGTGGCCTAACTACAGCGCAACTCGGATCATGGCTTAAAAGTCTAAATGTTGTTAGGAATTTGGCAGCACATCACGCCCGTATGTATAACCGCGTTTACGACATCAAGCCAAAGTTTCCTCAAAATGAGAAATGGAAACCGATTGAAAATAATAAAAACCATATCTTCGGTTTTATGACAATGATTGAAGTGCTCATATCAGATTTCAATTTAGAGCATGGCGAAACAATCGAATCTATTCTCCAAGCTTTTCCACAAGATGAAGCAATTAGAAATCGTGTCATGGGAGTACCGTCTAATTGGAAATCAATACTGAATGACATTATCTCTAGCTAATGCCACAACAGAAAAAGGCAGCCCACTCAGAGCTGCCTTCAACGCGCACTATGTCTCCGCAGCACCTAGACTTCGTGCTCAGGCTCAGCTCCCTTTTCCTCCTTGAAAAACTGCATATCCAGAGCCTTAATAAACGGCAGGTAGATTGCCATATCAATCAAAATCAATACGAGCTGAAGCAAAGCGCCCTGCCATCCACACAGAAGAAATCCCGAGATCAGAGGCGGGGTACTTCCGGGCAGCATAATGCCGTTGCACAGAGGCACCAGCCCCGTACTCATGGTAAACCACGCAATCGCAATATTGATTGCTGGAGTAAAAATCAGAGGGATGGCCATAATGGGGTTCAGCACTATAGGCAGTCCGTACATGACCGGCTCGTTAATGCCAAAAATACCAGGCACAATGGAAATTTTTGCAATATCTTTAGCACGGCGAGAATTGCAGAACAAAAATATCGCAATCAACAGCGAGAGCGTTGATCCACCTCCACCAAACAGCGCAAAGAACGCATCAAATTCTCGGTTGATAATGTTGGGAAGCGCAGTTCCAGCAGCAAAAGCGGCCTGATTTTCCAGCGTAAGCGCAGTCAAAATCGGCGTAAAAATAGGGCTAGTAATGTTTGACCCGTTAATGCCAAAGAACCAGAAGATGCCCTGAATGACGTAAGCAATCGCCAAGGCCCACACGGTTCCGCCAAGCATGGTCAGCGGAGTCTGCAACATCGAAAAAATGCAGGTAAATGCATCTCCCCAAGGGGTAAGTGCAAACAAAACGCTAATCGCCCATACTGCGGCAAACGTGAGCGCCATCGGAACCAGAGCACTAAACGCAAGCGAAACAGACGTAGGAACGCCCTCCGGCATCCTAATAACCCAGTTCTTCTTGATAGCAAATCCAAAAATGGACACCGACAAAAAGCCTACGATAATCGCTACAAACACACCCCTCGCGCCGGTCCACGCAAGAGGAATGCTCTCCACCAAAAATGGCTGAGAAGCTCCCTGGGGCAAAAACTCAGTCACCTGAGGCATCAAAATAAACCAGCTGACGAGCGAAACCATACCAGCAGAAACTCGATCCTCTAAACCAAGTTGATCAGCAAAGTTGTAGCCAATCTCGAACGACAAAAATATTGCCATGAGCGAAACAGTGCAGGCAGAAGGGATAGCCAACAGCGAGAAAAGCGACTTGCCCTGAATCGTAGTGGACTTCAAGAAATCAACCCACGTAGGAATTGGCAAGTTGCCTACCAACGTAAACATTGATCCGATAATAAGGATTGGCATGAGCATGGCAAACGAGTCGCGCATAGTAAGAAGATATTTATTCTTACTCACCAACTCTGCCATTGGCATAAGCTTCTTCTCTAGGTCTTGCGCTACGTTCATATAGTCCCCGGCGTATCTCCTAAAATAACGATGTGAACCACAGGATAGAATCATATATCAAAGACAATTGTTACCTCCAAAAACAAGACCATTCTTTACAAAAACCTGGCGAGAAAATCACTCCTCTCGCCAGTCGACTAACCTATCAGTTCTTGCCGCAACCCGAACGTACTACTTGCTCGTTAACCGCTCGACGAGCTTGTTGATTTCCCATTCGGTCATGCCCGCATCGGTCAGATACTTTCGAGCTCCGGCTGCATAATCCGCGTCGTCGAGCGAACCGTACGTAGGCAGACCTGCGATGCAGCGAGCAATATCGTTGAACTTCACATCAACAACGGCATCATAACGAGCTTTGTCGTCCTTCTCGTTAATGCCGTAATAGTTGTCGTAGGTAATCATGTAGTCGTCGCGCATCTCGTCGTAGGATGCGCCGCAAAGTGCCTCGAGAAGGGCGCAGACAAAGCCCGTGCGATCCTTACCCTCGGTGCAGTGAATAAGGTAGGGACCCTTATGCAGGATTATCTCGCGTAGGCCAGCTGCCAGGCGATGGGCATATTGGCCGCCACGGTAATTGGCGTTGAGGTTAAGGGCCGCAACATTCCCCGCATCGTACAAGCTCTGGTGCCACGTAATGTCGTAGTCTGCATTCTGGTAATAGCTCTGGAGCTCTTCATTGGTGTCCGCGAGGTCCAAGATAAACTGCACGCCACACTTCTGAGCAAGATCTGCCGCGTAAGGTGCGCGATTGTTCCGATTATCAATAGGCGACGCCGAGCGATACATCACGCCCTCGGCAAGATTTCCACCCTTCATAGGACGGAAGTTGGCAAAGACCTCGTCACTTGCGTAGTCGGAGCGATTATTGGTGTACGTTGCATCCAGGGCCTTCTGAACCGTTGCGTACTTCTGCTTCTCGTGGAGCGTCACCGTAGCCTTATCTCCATCCTTAAGACCGGCGGATTCCCACAGAGGCTCACCATTATTTACGCATACATCAATGTAAGGATAGCCCGGATATGCGACAACCAAAGGCTCATTGGTTTTGGTGTAATAGCCGTTGTAGTACGGAATATCGGAGAGTTTGTATCCGTTGCTAAACGTAACGTCCACGCTGTCGCCGTACTCAAAGCCCAGGTTATTGAACTCGTCGATGGTGATATCCAGATAGCTGCCGCCAAACTTGGGCTCGTAAATTGCCTCGAGTTCCCCCGTTGTAATTGACGACTGCGTTGCTTGCTGGACAGGGTTGTTCTGCAGGAACGGAAACACATTGCACCCTACCAGCGCAAACGAGAGTGCCAACGTCATGAACACACTCAAGACCCTCGCAAAGCGTTTCTGTAACTGTTGCATTTCTCGCCCCGATTCTGCCGATACCTCATGTCACATGATTCCGCATGTCAAGCCCATAGTACTTTCACTATACGGCTGACGAAAAACCCCACCTGTCCAAATAGATGGGGTTCACATGAACGGTGTCGTTTTATCGGTGGGTGGAGAAAGGCAGTGTGGAACGACATCGAAATAAAAATGCTCAAAATTTAAATCAATGAATTATCTATAAAAGTAATACCATCTTCTTTTATTTTCTTCCAATCAGCTGCAAAATAAACATTCTGTGGAAAATCATTGGCGTCTAATACCTCGTAACAAAATATCCAATTCTCTCCAAAATCGATCGGATCACTTGCTAATCTTTTTGCCTCACTTATAAGAGTAGCCTTCTCAGGAAAGTCATATTTTTTTGCATACAAAAATGAAAATAATAGAAGTAAACAATCTTCAGAATCAATCACTTCTTGAATATTCTCACATAATGAACCAAATGAACTTTTAAAACGCATTGAATAATATAGAGAAAATGTTGACGTGAGAAAATCTTTACGATTTAATCCATCTGTAAATACTAGTTTTAAAAAGTTTTGAAGTTTATCTCCGTCAGAAAAAGATAAATAATTAGGAACTAAATCTTCCAGATAAGGGAGCAAATACGGATAAATATACATAAGGTGTAGCACTATATCGCAGAAATATCTTTCAGCATTTTTAGTCATTACATGGCCATTGATCATTTTCAATGCATACAGCATAGTAGACTGAGTGTTTTCTTCCTTTTCCATTAATTCTACTGAAAGATCTATAAATGCCCGCACTTCTTTATAATCAATTGGGTCTTCAGAGAATTTAAAGTCGTTTAAACGTCTTACCCATGACTCAACCATTGCTTTTGGCAACTGTTTTATTTCCGTCTTTTTTTGATTTAGTGAAAGTCCATACTTCCGAAGCTCTGATTCTAAAGAATATATAAATCTTTCTGCTTCAGGATAAGTGTTTACAAAGCAAGTATAGTCATCAATAGCACGTTTAAATCTAAAGCCTTTATTAATGAGAGTTTCATCAACAGGAGTTAGTAAAATTTCAGAAATCACGTTTGATGAGTGAGGGCCAATTAGTACTCCATGTGTTTCACCGTTAGTAGTTGACTGAAGCGCTTGATCGAGTTTCTCAGGCCATGTTTTTTGTTTGCCGTTGCGCGTGTGATTAGATTTTGCCTGTTTCTTTCCACGAATTACCCAATCAACGGCGTGTGTATAAATACTTGGAAAACACTGAGAAATATCACAATGAACAGCAAATTTCTTTCCGACCGCAATAGCAGGAATAGGGTCGTAATCCTCTTCCCAGTTACTATAATTCATGCTAAAAATAGCATTCTCTTGATGTAGCATGCGAATATGAACAGAATTAATCACGTATGGAAATACTTGAGAATGATTAATAAGATGATTCCTAATCTCTTCCCAATAAAGTTTTATAAGTTCAACCAGTTGGTTATATACAAATGGATTAGGAATACCAAAATTTCGATAACTTCCAGTATCCCTAGTATATCGAAAGGAAATCCAAGGGCACCATGTTTTTTTAGGAGTTGAAATGCTATTATACATACAAAAAATGAGAAACATTTCTGAAGTCAATACTCGTGGTAACCTATTAGCAAACATTCCATAGCCCAACAAGCCTCTATAAACATAATCAGCGTCAAGCTCATTTAAAAAATCAGAATATCTCTTCTGTATATTCGGATGGAATGAATCAGTAAATTCTCCCATAAGTACCCCAGTCCCTTCATAGTGACAATCAGCTTAATAACAATATTTTCAATGCAACTCCAAGCAACAAGAATCTATCTACAACTCAAAATTTCCCTATTTTATTCAGAAAGCAGCCAATCACTATCTGGACGACAAATCAATCTAGCATTCACATATGCCTGTTCCATAGTCAAAATTGTCTGTCCGATATATTTTCCTGAATCTTGCATTTCAACAACAAGAGCTGCGTCTGCATTTGATTCATTAATGACACATAGAGGCAATAATAAGCTCATCGTATCTTTACGTGGATAATATGAAGGGACGGCTGTTCTAAAGTTCCACTTCACTCGTCTTTTTGCGATATCAACAGCATCTTCTAAGCGATTTCTTAATGTTCTAAAAGTGCGTGAATCAGTTTCGACTAATTCAGAAAGCTCATCGTAAACTTTTTCGCGTACATCCATATTAGAATGCTCAATCTTTTGCAGCAAATCCATTGCTTCATCATTATCTCTCAACTCATTCATCAAGAAAGAGAGCGGTAACCTATCAATATTGTCGATTAAGATATGCTCATAATCGACATAAAGATCCTTGGAAGAATCGAAGAGTAAATCCTCTAATTTCTCAAAATATTGAGCTGTTGGTGGTAGAGAGCTGAACAGTCTCCTAATCCTCTTTTTTAAAGAACGATTATTAGCAGCTGCAAAACCACAGAATTTCCAATTGCTTTTCCCATTATATGGCTCGAAACAAACATAGATATCATCATACCGCTTGTCGACTAAACCACTATTAAATACAGCAAAAGTATTATCGTCTGAAATATATATTTTGCTTTCTTTTTTTAGTCGGAAAAAAGTATTGCATATATAATTTTTAAGTAAGCCATTTTCATATGTTTCGCCGTTAGAATTTTTAAATGTCCAGTTTTCATCAAGCGCAATATCAGAAAGCTCTTTTAAGAACTCGCCCCAGTCTCCCATCCACGCAAATTTTTCAATCTCTTTTCGTGGTAGAGTCTGCATAGGTTTCACGTAAGTATTTACGTGAACAACACTCCACTCTTTATCGCTAGAATAATGTGTGCCAGTATATCTTATTGAAACTTCGAGAGGAGTTTCGCCATCATCACGCATCAATGCAATTGGGAATACATATTTATCTTCATAATAACGAATCGAAAGATAATTCCGAGCAGCCTCCCAGCATGAATCGAGCAATTTATCAAGCTTATCATCATCAATATATCTGGAAAGAATTTGTCGTTGAGATGGATGTATTTCGACTTCTTCTGTAAATTTATTAGGGATTGAATCAAGTTGTTTTTGATTCAATTTATCTCTATATTCAAAAGACTCACTTGTTGATAACGCAATAGAATTAATCAAATCTACATCAATCATCATTTCCCCAAACTACTCTGACATGTTTAACGAATACAATTTAAATAAATGAGAAACTATCTCTTCCTCACTTGAGTCAATTGCAATTCCATAGGCGTTTATAACCGCTCTATCTAAAGTATTATGTGCGGCAACTAAATCCGGCAACATATAACTATTCTTTGGATCATACATCTCAGCCAACGTTAAACCAGCATACTGTTTTCTAATATCAATGACCGCTTTCGCGCATCTCTCAATTTCACTAATTTGTGATTTGGAAACATTTGGCCAAACAAAATTGTTGTACACGATACCAGCTGAATATCGATAGTCGCTTTTTAATCTACCGGCAACCGTCCTCATCCATGCGTTGTGAACAAGTGATTGTAGAACACCGAACTGATATAACGTAGCGTCTGGGATTAATAGCATGGCATTGCTACATAACGTATCTGGGCCAACAAAACCTACTGGAATATAATTTCTTCGTTCAGATGATGTCTCAGGAATAATAATAGAATGTCCCTTCGGCATCGTTTCAACTTGGAACCTAGTTGGCTTTTCTGCTAATTTTATTGTTGAAATGCGCTTACTCGCTAATCTAAAATTTCTTACCGCATCAATTCGTTCGCGACACTTCGGTAAATTTTTTAATTCACTGAATGAGAGATTGCCGAGCCATAAGCACCATCTACTTTTGCCGTTTAGGAATTCTTGTCCTCCAATAAAACGATAAAAATACTTTTGCGCCTCTGGCTCACATGCTAAGAACTCCTCTTTTTCTTGTTCAGTGAATAAATAATAACCATTGTCAATAGGTTGGTTTCCACTTTTCATCTCCTGAACATTACAAATCGGTTTTTTCCTATTCCATACAAAAACATTCGGTGAATCAACCAGATACGCATTTATATTTTTAGGGTATACAATAGTCTCAACAGAATCTGGTGTTTTATGAATATACAGTTTCTTTGGATGACCTTCAGCTGAAAAACCTACAATGATGCAAAAAACATGTGCTTTATCTGCTGCTTCATTATCCCAACGAAACGTGTTATGTGCGAAATCTATATGAATACCTAGATCAAAAATTGGTTTCCAAAGAATTGCAGCTTGCTCGCCTTGGCAAATAGAGTTTGTCGAAACAAGAGCGCAAGCTATTTTTGTATCTTTAATAAATTTTGCAGCCTTGTAATACCAAGCACCACAGTAATCAATGTTACCTGCATTTTTAGCACCTTCAAATACTGATAACAGTTCTGCTTTTTGTTCTTTTGACTGAAGTCGAGCTCCAACAAATGGAGGGTTTCCAACAATGTATGAAATGTCTTTTGGGAAAACATCTTTCCAGTCCATTGTGAGAGCATTTCCCTCTTTAAGATTAGTTAGACTCTTAAGTGGCAAAAAATCAAAATCATAATCAGAATATATTTCTTGTGTCTTTCGCAGCATCTGCTCTTCAGTAATCCATAGAGCTGTTTTTGCAACAGAGACCGCAAAATCATTTATTTCAATTCCATATAGCTGATTCAGTGAAACACGAACAGGATTTTCTTGGACAGATGCAAGGGCAGTCTGGCCAGAAATACTCGTTTCCTCAGAAAGCTCACTCTCAATAATTCTATTCTCAATTGCCCTCAACTGACGGTAAGCTTCTGTCAAAAAATTACCTGAGCCACAAGCGGGATCACCAATTGTAATGTTCGCAATTTTGTCATGTAGTTTATTTAAGGCTTGTTTACGTTTTCCAGAAGATTTCTCTTTTTCAGCCTCATTTAATTCAGACCATAATGCATCTAAAAATAAAGGTCTTAGACATCTTTCAATATTTTCCACACTTGTGTAGTGCATACCGCCAGACCTGCGGGTTTCTGGATTTAGCGTACCTTCAAATACACCACCAAAAATAACACCAGAAATTTCACGCCAATCAAAATCTTTTGAAGATTCAATTATTGCTAATGAAATCTCATCTGTCATTTGTGGAATGATAATTGACCGATCTGCAAAAAGTCCACCGTTCACATATGGAAATGCTTGAAGCTCGCTATCTAGGTACTCTTCTCTGTGGTTAACGGGAGTATCGATAACCTCAAAGAGATCAATTAACTTTCTTCTCAGCTTGCTAGAATCGCCTTCACAATAATTTCCAAATGCCTGGTGAGACTGTAATAAATCTGCATCCTCTGCATAAAGAAGAAAAATGATTCGAGTTATTAAAACATTTAATGATCTTTGCTCTTCCTGAGCCTCTTCATCTTTACCGTCAATATGATGATATTGCTTCGCTAACGCATCATAAAGCTTAGAGACATATTTTCCTGCCTCAACTGATAATTGCTGCTCTTTATATAGACGCCCAGTCTCCTCATTAGTTAAAAAAGAAAAAAGATGTAATTGATTTGGGAGTTCTGCTAGTGAAATTTCTTGTACGGAATCTTCTGGCCTTTCATTATCAAGGTCATACAAGCGGAATGTTTCAAAGTTTGATGTCATGAGCCATCTGGGACGCTCTGAGTAAGGAAGATTTTGGGCATACCAACGAGCCTGTTGATATGGAGTTTCAAGAGTCTTATTTCTAGGTTCTGGTTTATCGAGATCAACACCTACCGATTTCTGCTCGCACAAAAAGTGCCTATCACTAACAAAGACATCTATTCGCCTTCCTTGAACATGGCGTTCGAAATCGATAAATGTATCTATAGTATTTGTCTTAATTCCGAGCACATTAATAAGTAAATCCATCCAAAACTTTTGCGTATCTTGTTGCTCGTTATTTTTCCCTTGAGGAATATTGGAGATGTTTTTCTGCCAACGTGTTACAAAATCGATTGCATTTTTCTTGCTAACAGACATTCTCAACTCCATAATTCCTTAGTTAATATATAAGGCTATCTCCTATATAGTATAAATTTTTTCTTAAGATCTATAACCTGTAAACACAAAGTCTCGGTTAGCGATGTGGGCGATGCCTTGAATGGTGTCACCCTCAACGGAGCCACCAACAGCAAAGATAACGGGACCCACAAAAGACTCAAGCTTGCCGCCAAAGGTAAACGAGTTGTCGGTAACTTTGCCATTTTCGATATCAATTTGAACACCCATAGCGGTCAAAGAACCAGTGAGTTTCTCGCCAGAGGTGATGAGGACAGCGGTACCCTCTTTGGCTCCAACAGGAGAATCCATTTGAATCTTGTATGTTCCGTCGATCATGATGCCTCTATTCTGTCCAAGCGTCGTACCTGGTGATTTACTGAGTTGTAGCCGCTGGTTTTGTTAGAGCTTGGTTGAACAACTGCGCTAAAACCAGCCGCTGGTGGTACGCCTCTATTCTACCCAAGAACGGTGAGGGATAGATGTGGTTTCTCGCCAAGGGGTGATTTGTAGGAATTGAATGAAAGTTGGAAATTTTCCGAACGAATGTTTGACGGAGAATTTCTGGGGTATAGGGACAGTAGATAGTTCGCGCGGCACTTCTCGCCACGCTTGTAGAAAGGAACGTCCTATGGACATTTCACAGGTTAAGAAAGTTGTAGTTGCTGGCGGCGGCGTTTTGGGCAGCCAGATTGCATTCCAGACCGCTTATCGCGGCTACGAGACCACCATTTGGCTGAGGTCCGAGGCTTCAATTGAGCGCGCTCGTCCAAAGATTGAGCACCTCAGAGAGGTGTATCTGAACACTCTGGAGGCTATGAAGAGCGATCCTAAGGCGTACGCATACGGTCTCATTGCTCAGGACGAGATTACTCCAGAGAAGCTCGACCAGCTGAAAGAGCAGGTAGAGCGCGCATACAGCAATCTCAAGCTCACTTCCGATTGGGACGAGGCTTTTGGTGACGCTGACTTTGTTATCGAGTCCGTCGCTGAGAATCCAGAGCAGAAGATTGAGTTCTACACCGAGCTGGCCAAGCACCTGCCCGAGAAGACTATTGTGGCAACTAACAGCTCAACCATGATTCCAAGCATGTTCGCTGTAGCTACCGGTCGCCCTGAGAAATACCTGGCTCTCCACTTTGCTAACGAGATTTGGCGCAACCCAATCGGCGAGGTCATGGGTCACGCAGGCACCGCTCAGGAGAACTTTGACATGGTCGTCGCTTTTGCGGCAAGCATTCGTATGATTCCAGTCAAGGTTTTGAAGGAGCAGCCTGGCTACCTGCTGAACTCCATGCTGGTACCTCTTCTGGTCTCCGCTGAGCAGCTCTGGGCAAACGGCGTGGGCAACGTCGAGGACATTGATAGGGCTTGGCGCATTGGCACCGGTTCGCCAAAGGGTCCCTTCCAGATCCTGGACATCATTGGCCTGGTCACCGCATACAACGTTGCTCTGATGAACCCTGCAGCTAAGGATCCAGAGTCCGTACAGGGTCGCATTGTCGCCCTCCTCAAGGAGAAGATCGACAAGGGCGAGACTGGCGTTGCCGCTGGTAAGGGCTTCTACGAGTACAAGTAAGGCGCGTACAGGTTACGAGCGATTTCAACCCGGCATCCATTTCGTGTGGATGCCGGGTTTTTTGTGCAAAAGTGCTGCTAGTGGACGGGGTTTCTCGCCAGGTGGACAGCGGGCAACGAGCGCGGCGCGAGCTCGGCGGGAAACGAACGTCTGGAGGGCGCCTAAGTTCTGCAAAGAATCTGTAAATTCTGCCTGAGAACGTTAAAGAATCTGTGGATTTGCCTGATTTTGCCAAAGAAACTGTATCGAAAATACAGTTTCTTTGCACTTTTCAGGCGGACCTTTGAACTCAAGGTTGCTTTTCATGAGCGCTCTTCATGGGCGCTCTTCGTGGAACCTGATTTTCTCGCCATGTCTGAACGATTTGCCGGAAAAGTGCACCAAGTCTGAGTGTTTTGCCGGTTTTTCTCGCCATGTCTGAGCAAATTTACCCAGACATGATGATCTTTTCAGGCGCAGTGAAAGTAGACGATTTAGTGGCACAATAAATTCTCTGTAGGCAAAAAATCCTTCTCGCCAGATGACGAGAAGGGCTTTGTTTTTATTTACTGATAATTCTTATAAATAAGCTCTATCACTTATTGATTTTCTTTGGATTTCTTATCCTGCTCACTCTTTCTTTTCTCAAGAGCTTTTAAAAGTTCGTCCCGAGTTCTTACTAAGTATTTATGACATTTCTTTTGTATTTTTAACATTTGACGAGGGCTAATCTCATCTTTTTTAGTTTCTGAATCTTGCCCCTTTTCATCAGTCGACTCATTGCCCAAAGATTCTA
>OKVG01000860.1_pt1 | contig 16648 bp, 10 predicted proteins | sample 1606981 | NCBI WGS metagenome assembly OKVG01 (sample SAMN03281018, study PRJEB24777) | human gut metagenome | isolation source: fecal sample PR128 from 1 month old male Malay infant, vaginal delivered... | reverse complement strand
TGTTCAACGCAGCAGCAGGCGGCATGATTGGTGCAATCATCTGCGCAATCTTCTTCGCATTCCTGGAGAAGAACCTGCACAAGGTTATGCCAAGCGTTCTTGACACCTTCCTGACTCCACTTTGCACCGTTATCATCGGTGTTATTGGTTCTGTCCTGATTCTTCAGCCTGCAGGTGCATGGCTCACTCAGGCAATCTTCTTTGTCCTTCAGTTCTTCTATGACAAGCTTGGCGTCTTTGGTGCTTACCTACTTGGTTCTACCTTCCTGCCATTGGTTTCCGTTGGTCTTCACCAGGCACTTACCCCAATCCACGTTATGCTTAACAACCCAGAGGGCCCAACTCAGGGTATCAACTACCTGCTTCCTCTGCTGATGATGGCAGGCGGCGGCCAGGTTGGTGCTGGTCTTGCAATCCTCTTCAAGACCAAGAACAAGCGCGTCAAGAAGTACCTCACCGAGTCCATCCCAGTTGGTATGCTCGGCATCGGCGAGCCTCTTATGTACGCAGTTACCCTGCCTCTTGGCAAGCCTTTCATCACCGCATGCCTTGGCTCCGGTGTTGGCTCCGTAATTGCTTACCTCTTCCACCTTGGTACCGTTTCCCAGGGCGTCTCCGGCCTCTTTGGTCTGCTGATTGTCCAGCCTGGTAACCAGGTCTTCTACCTGCTTGCAATGCTTCTTGCTTACGCTGCAGGCTTTGCACTTACTTGGTTCTTCGGCGTTGACGAGGATCGTATTAACGACGTCTTCGGCGAGTAAAAACCGCACGTTCTAGAAACGTTTATCCCTCTTCTTAGGTATCCTAGGAAGAGGGATTTTTTTCTCGCCCGACGCCCGACTGGCTGCCCGTCGGTCTTCTCGCCCGGCGTCCAACTGGCGAGAAACCCGTCTTTTAGAAGCGTTTGCAATTTACTTGGAGGATTTATGCGCACCGGAATTTCACTGTATTTTGCCAGCGGATATGAGGCTAATGCTGAGGTTGTGGCAAAAGCACAGGCGGCCGGATGCCACTACGCCTTTACGTCTCTACAGATTCCCGAGGAAGAGGGGATTGATTATCGCACTGAGGCTCGTAAGCTCTTGGAACTTTGCAGGAAGGCGGAGATTAACCTCATTGCTGATGTTTCTCCTGCTACTCTTTCAAAGCTTGGCGTTCAGAAGTTTGACGAGCTTGCTGAGCTGGGCATTACGTATGTGCGTCTTGACTTTGGGTTTGACGCGGCGGAGACCGTAGAGCTCTCTCGCAAGTTCCACGTGGTCTTTAACGCTTCGACCATCACCAAGGACGACATTTCAGCATGGCGAGCAGCTGGTGCCGACTTCACCCGTTTTGCCGCCTGCCACAATTACTATCCCAAGAGCTACACGGGCCTTTCGCTTGAGCGCGTCGCACATATTAACGCGCGCCTTTCGGCGCTTGGATTTCAGATTTTCTCGTTTGTTCCTGGTGAGGTTTTCCGCGGTCCTCTCTACGAGGGGCTGCCAACTGTCGAGGAACACCGTGGGCTTTCGGGCGATGCACTTATTCAGGCGATGCTTGCTCTCTACGACGCTGATTCTGACGTGGTGCTTATTGGCGACCCAGATGTTACTGAGGCTACGTGGAAGCGTATCGGTCAGCTTGAGCAAAACTGTATTGAGCTAAAGACGGAGCTCAAGCCTGAATTTGAGTATCTGTATAATCGACTTCAGACCGATCGACCTGATTCCAGCTCGTATATTATTCGCTCGCAGGAGTCCAGGCTGTGGAAAGACGCTCCCGTATACGACGCAAAGCCCTCTGCCTGGGAAACTGTTGCTACCGGTGCCATCTTGGTAAGTAGCAAGGCATATGGCCGTTATGCAGGCGAGCTTTCGATTGCTCGAGGTCTTTTGGAGCTTGATGCTCGCGACAACGTTGCAGGAAGTATCTGCGAAGAAGATCGCGCTTTCTTGCCGTACATCCACTCCGGCCGCGGCTTTAGGTTTATCCGCAGGTAGCCAACGGTTTTCTTGCTGGTTGAGCTGATTACGTGAGCGCGCCAAGCACACCGCGGTTGAGCGGCGTGTATGGCGCGCCGGAGCGCGCGGGGCGTACTGGGCGGGCAAGGCGCTCGAAAACGCACGAATGTTCCTCGCGTGCATAAAGACCGCCTAATATGCACGAAAACTAATAAAGAAATTGATATGTCATTCAGAGGGTGCTGTTTTGGGTAAAAAACCCGTTTAGTTGGGGATAATTTTTTTGTTTTGTCATTTTGGCATTCACGTTTAAGCAGTTCAGAAATAATGTGAATGTGCACAAAAAATTTGTCCAATTAAAAGCGCTGGTAAATCGCTTGCATAGAAATTAGCCAATCCTGTATACCCCAACTAAACGCATTTTTTACCACTTTGCACTGAAATGGGCCATTTTTGGAACAAAGTAAGTTACTTCGCGCCAAAAAAGGCCAGTTGGCGCCAAAATGGCAGGCGACCAAGCTATGTGCAACCGTGTTTCGCACGAGCAATAAGCTTCCTAAATAGCAAAGGTTTTCCCACTCAACAAAGAATTGCCTGCTAAACAAACTGCCTCCTATTTCCTCAGTGTGGGAAATAGGAGGCAGCTCAAAAGTTAGTGTAACAACGCTTTACAGCCTGACGATAACATCCTCGGCTGGTTGGCGGCGCTTCTGGACAGGATCCATATCACGATAGCCCAGGCTAAGCATGCAGGAAACGCCAAAGTCGTTGTATTGGCCGCCGTCGAGAAGACCCTCTTCTTCCAAGATCTTATCGACAGCTTCGCGGTTAAAGCCCTCAATTGGGCAGCTATCGACACCAATCATAGCGGCCATGGTAAGCATGTTTGAAAGCGCAATGTAGGTCTGCTTGCAAGCCCAGTCAAAGGTTGCGCGCTCGTTGCCTACCAGGTTAAACATGTTCTCCTGGAAGTTTTTGAAAGCAGCTGCATAGGTTGGCTCAAAGTCTGCAGGAAGCTGCTTGATGTCGTGCATCATGTGCTTGACGTAAGCAGACTCTGCGTTGACGTTCTTGCGGGCAAGAAGAATAACCAGGTAGTGAGCCCCGTTGAGGGATGCGCGAGCACCATAGCATGGCTCGTAAAGTTTCTCTTTAAGGCGAAGTGACTGCTCAGAGGCCTGATCCTCTCGCAGATTAACAACCAGGAAGCGCCAAGGCTCCAGGCCGTAGGAGCTTGGTGCCAAGCGAGCAGCCTCGAGAATTACGTCGAGGTCCTCGTCGGAAACGTTTTTGGTGGGATCGTACTTTTTGGTTGCAAGTCTCCACTGGTAGGACGAGAGAACTTTGTTTGCAACGTGTTGTGCGGAACAGGCCATACGTGGTCCTTTCTTGTTGGTGGTGCGGCGGTGAACTGGGGGCGCGCTGTTTAGATGGCGTTGAGCTGGGTGACGCTACAAGCTGGGCGCTGCTGAGAGACGCGGCGCACGAAAACGCTACTCGGAAACGATAAAGCGACCGGGTTGTCCCAGCTCCCACGTACCCTTGAGGTCGGCGGCAAGCTCAAAGTGCAGCTTGGAAATGCCCAGGTCGTAGTCTTGAATAAGGTGGCGCTGGTTAGGCATAGACGCGCTTACCACGCCATCTGTCAGGTCAAATACAACGGGAAGCTTGTTGATGGCGGTTGGACATGCCAAAACCGCATTGATACCGCGGTTAAACCACTCGGGCATCTGCTCTGGCTCAGTTGGCTGGCCGTTTGCGGTCATAATCTGCGCAGGCTTTTTGGTGCGCAGGCGAATTGCGGTGCGAATGCCCTCCTGCTTAAGCGGAATCTTCTCCGGAGCGTATCCGATAGAGATGATAATGCCCAGCTTAAGGCCGTTATATTCGGTGCGAGCCACAGTCTTCCAGTCCATGGTCTCGGCAATCCAGCATGAGCCAATGCCCAGCTGTGTGGCGAGAAGAACGATCTTCTCGCCATAGTAACCGATGAGTTCACGAGCAATTGCGTCTTCACAATAACCTGCTACGTAGTGGTAAATGGGGCCGACAATAGACCTGTTTTTCATGTGGACGGAGGTGCCATCCTCGAGGTGAGGACCTTCGATGGTGAGGATTGCAGGGTGATCGGGTGCAACCTCTGCCATCTGGGCATTTGCGACGTCAATGGCTTCCTGGAGCTGAGAGAGTTTCTCTTGCTCAATAGGCTTTTGGTCGTAGGCGCGCAGAGAAATGCGCTGGTCCATGGCTTCTTTTACGTCCATCGTGGTCCTTCCTGGAGCAAGGTTAGAGCAGAGAGCCAAATCGTTTAACGTAGAGGCTCTTGATTATGGTGATAAGAACCATATACCCGCTCATGAGCGCCACTAACCACCCAAAGAACGACAAAGGCAGAGCAACAAGGCTCAAAGGCTGGGCAAACACGGGCAGATACGGAAGAGCGCTGACCACAATGATTCCTGCGGTTGTGAGAGCAAACAGTGAGGTAGAAGGCATGCTCTGAACAAAGGGGATTTTGTTGGTTCTAAGTGCGTGGAGAACAAAGGTCTGGGTCCACATGGATTCGATGAACCAGCCTGTCTGGAAAGACAGAATAAAGAGTGCTTGAGCTGCGGTATTTCCGGCTGTGACAAGCTCTGCCCAGGTTCCTCCAGCAAGCGCAGGGGAGACCACAAAGAACATAAGCGCAAAGGTCAGTACATCAAAGATTGAACTGACTGGTCCAATCCAAAGCATAAAGTTTGTAATCGAATGAGCGTCCCAAGAGCGAGGGCTTGAAAGGAACGAATCGTCAACGTTGTCCCACGGAATTGCGATGCAGGTAACGGTGTACGCGAGTCCCAACAGGAGCAGCTGGAGGGCGCTCATAGGCAAGAATGGCAGGAAGAAGCTGGCCACCAAAACGGACAGAACGTTTCCAAAGTTGGAACTTGCGGTTGCTTTGATGTACTTGATGGTGTTGCCGTAGGTTCTGCGGCCTTCTTCAACACCGTGCTCAAGTACCAGCAGATCTTTCTGCAGCAAGATGATGTCTGCGGACTCTTTTGCCACGTCAACAGCGGTATCGACGGAGATTCCTACGTCGGAAGAGCGCATAGCCGCAGCGTCGTTAATGCCGTCACCCATGAAGCCGACCACGTGGTTGTTGGACCTGAGCGCAGAGACAACGCGAGCCTTTTGCATAGGGGAAAGCTTTGCAAAGAGTTGGGTCTTCTCGACACGCTCTTTGAGCTGCTCTTCGTTGAGATTCTCTACGTCGCTTCCAAGTAAGAGCTCGTCAACGTGGATGCCCACCTTCTTGCAGACGGCGGCAGCAACGCCCTCGTTGTCACCGGTGAGTACCTTGACCTGCACGCCTCTCTGGTTGAGCTTGGCGATTGCCTCGCGAGCGCTCTCTTTTGGCGGATCCAAGAAGGCTAGGTAGCCAATAAGCACCATGTCGCGCTCATCGTCTACGCCAAACTCGCCGACGCCACGAGGGTCGCTCTTCTGAGCAACGCCAACCACGCGCATACCCTCCTGATTGAGCTGGTAGACGCGGTCCATAACGCTTTTGCGCTGGGCGGGAGTGAGCGGCTTAATCTCGGAGTCCAGGTCAACATAGGAGCATGCGTTCAGGACTTCCTCAACGGCGCCCTTGGTGATCATTTGCGTCATGTCAGTTTTTGTGTTTCTCACCACAACGCTCATGCGGCGACGCTCAAAGTCAAACGGGACCTCGTCGATTTTCTCGTACTCAATGCTCAGCAGGTTGGTGGGCAGCTCATCGTTTGAAGTCTTGATGATTGCGTTGTCAATGAGGTTGCGAAGGCCCGTCTGGAAGTAGCTGTTTAGATACGCATGGCGGAGCACGCGAGGATCCTCTTCACCCAGAATGTTGAGGTGGCGCTCAAGCACAACCTCGTCTGCGGTGATGGTGCCAGTCTTGTCGGTGCACAGGATGTCCATGGCGCCCAGGTTTTGGATTGCGGCCGGATTCTTAACAATAACATCCTGCTTGGCCATTTGCGTTCCACCGCGAGAAAGGCAAGTGGTCACAATAACAGGCAGCATCTGAGGGGTAATGCCAACGGCAACAGAGACGCTGAAGAGCAGTGCGTCAAACCAGTCGCCTTTGAGGAATCCGTTTGCAAAGAACACAATGGGGCACATGATCAGCATGAACGAGACAAGAACCTTGGAGACGGACTTAAGGCCCTCGTCAAAGCTGGTCTCGCCAGCGGGCTGCTGGAGCAGCTCGGACATGGTGCCCACGTAGGATTTGTTGCCGGTTGCAACTACCACTACCGTTGCACTTCCGGACTGAACGGTGGTGCCCGCGAACAGCAGGTTTGTGCATTCAGAGAGCGAGAGCGGATAGCGCGTTCCATCTGCGCGACGGCGAGCGTGGACTACACCAGCGGTTTTCTCGACAGGCTCTGATTCTCCGGTGAGTGCGGTTTCGTTGACAAAGAGGTCCTTGGCGTCTAGAACGCGGCAGTCCGCGGGGATCATGTCGCCCGAGGCTAGGCGGATGATGTCGCCAATAACTACCTGTTCAAAGGGGATTTCTTCTCCCAGCGCGGAGGCAATTTTGGGCTCTTCAGGAGCTTCGGGCTCGTCGGCGGGGTCTTCGGCATCGTCTGCGGCTTCATCTGCGGCGTATTCATCGTTGAAGTCCATGGCGGCATTTGCGGCGTCATCCGAGCCCTGGTTAACGTCCTGGTTGACGACCTGATCCGCATCCGTGTCATCAAAGTCGATGGGACGACGGATGACCCTTGTGGTTGAGGTCACCATCTTGGAGAGCGCGGCCGCTGCCGATGCTCCCTTGGAGCTCTGGACAAAGTCAATGATGCCGGAGATAAGTACCATTGCCGTGATGATGACGACGGTTGACGGGTCCTTCTCGCCATCTGCGGCAAGGGCCACGTTAGTGACGTAAGAAATGCCTGCGAGCGCAATCAATATGAAGGTAAAGGGGCTTGCAAAGCTTTTGAGCAGACGGATGATAAAGGGCTCCTCAGCGGCACTGGTGATAACGTTTGGACCGTTGAGGTCGTATTTTGCCTGCGCAATGTCAATGGCAAGGCCGTCCGGGGTGGTATGGAACTTACGACAGACGCTCTTTACCGAGTGAGTTGCGGCAAAGGTCAAGGACTGTCCAAGCTCTCCCGAGGTAGTCTGAGTTGTCTTTGTTTGAGCTGTCTTTGTTTGGGTTGTGCGCTTCATGATTGCCATGTGCACCTCCGATAATTAGTGGAAATAAGTGACTAACTGGTTGGTGTATGACGCAAACTGAAAGCGTTCTGTTATGTGTGGGACTTAAAACCTGCCACATAGATTCTCATATCTACAGGATTGCTCTATAAACCTGCAAATTTATATCCCTATAGGCTCGCGGTGCAGTAAAAATTAAAACTTTTGAATAAGAGGTTTCTTTATATCCGTCACACATAAATGAACAGGGTCAGCATCTGCTGTCAGACGTAAGCTGCTACTTCGACCAGGCATATAAAGCACCTCCTTGAAATAGGTGTTTTGCAAGAGCGGCGCCAACTGAAAAATTGAACGTCCGTCCACTCAAGCACTCTAAGAGTAGTTGGGTTGACGCGATTGGTCAAGTTATTACTATATACCCTATAAACAGGACATTTTTCAGTTGCACTGGCGAGAAGAACGTCGAGCAGCAACGTCTAGTGCCGCACCGAAAAGCCAAACTGAAACGTCACACACCGCGCACCTGCAAAGAAGGAGCCTCACATGGGCAAAGTGATTGTATTTGGAAGCCTGAACATGGATATATCCATCGAGGCAGATAAGATGCCCCAGCAAGGCGAGACTATTGGTGGCAAAAACCTTGTAACTAGCCCAGGTGGAAAGGGCGCTAATCAGGCTGTTGCTGCAGCTCGAATGGGCGCGGACGTTCACATGATTGGCGCGGTTGGTACTGACTCGTTCGGACAAGATCTCAAGCAGTCGCTTATTGGCTACGGAGTCAATGCAGAGCAGGTAAATGAGCTGTCTGGAGTCTCCACTGGAGTTGCTGTGATCGTGCGCGTGGGCGGCGATAACCGTATCATTTTGGACCACGGAGCTAATCATGCACGCACAGCTGACGACGTAAAAGCAGTGCTCGATCGCATTGCAAAGCCAGGAGATGTGTTCCTGACGCAGTTCGAGTGCGAGCTGTCGACCACGTTTGAGCTTATCAGATATGCACATGAGCTGGGACTCTATACGATGGTGAACCCATCGCCATCGGCTACCATGACCACCGGTCTTCTCGCCAGCGTGGACGTGTTGTGCCTGAACGAGATTGAGTTTGCAGACTTGTTTGGCGAGGGCAAGATCAGCCCGCTGGCAGATTCCGAGGCTGCAGTGCAGAAGGTGCTTGCAAGTGGCGTGGCAACTGCGGTGTTGACGCTGGGTTCCAAGGGTTCCATTGCTGCCGACACGCACGGCGTGTACCAGCAGGAATGTTACCGCGTGGACACTGTGGATACTACCTGTGCGGGCGACACGTTTATGGGTACGCTTGCTGCGTTCCAGGCATCGGGGCAGCTAGAGGGACACGATATCAAGCAGGCGCTTGATGTGGCTGCAAAGGCTGCGGCGCTTGCCACCACTAAGGTTGGTGCCCAGCAATCAATTCCAACGTATCATCAGGTAGTTGAGTTTTAGGTTAAAATTGCAGTGATTATTGCTCCATAATTTGCAGCTTACACGCAGTTCAAATGGCTCCAACCAAGTCCAAACGCAGTCTATACGCAGCTCAAACGTAACGTACACGCAGTTCAAACGCACAAAGGAGACTTATGACAACGCTTTCAACTAAAACGCGCGTCATCATTGACACGGATCCCGGCATTGACGACGCCATTGCGCTGGGATTTGCCCTGGCCGCAAAGGCGCTTGATATCAAACTTATTACTACCGTCAGCGGAAATGTTGGTATCGATAACGTCACCAATAACGCTCTCAAGCTGCTCAAATTCTGGAATCAGCACGTGCCTGTTGCGCGCGGCGCTGCCGAGCCACTGCTCAGAAAACCGATGGACGCAAGCGACGTCCACGGCGCTTCGGGCATGAGGGGCTACGAATTTGACGGCATTCAGCCAGACTGTCTGCTCGAAGAAACCGCACTTGAAGCACAACATCGTGTCATCATGGAGGGTGCTTCGGCTGGCGAGAAAACCACGCTGGTGACGCTTGGCCCTCTGACTAACATCGCACTGTTACTGAAAGCATATCCACAGGTCAAAGAGCATATCGAGCGTATTGTTATGATGGGCGGCGCTCTGACCCGCGGAAACCTTGGTGTCATGTCCGAGTTTAACGTCGGCGTTGACCCCGAGGCGGCAAAGATTGTCTTTGCATCCGGCGTTCACGTGGCCATGGTTGGCCTTGAGGTGGGCGACGCTGCTCGCGTCATGCCCGAGGACATCGAGAACATCCAGAACTCTGGCAAGAGTGGTGACATGCTGGTCAAGCTGCTGCTTAACTATCGCGTCCACTATCAGGAGGAGGGCTTCAGCATGTACGATCCAACAGCCGTGGCCTACCTGCTGGCGCCCCAGATGTTTGAGACCAAAGACGTGTTTGTGGACGTCGAATGCGCCGGCGCTCTGACAAGCGGTTGTACCGTTGTTGACCTGGCCGGATACCTTGGCGAGAAACCCAACGCAACCGTATGCGTTGGCGTTGACCAAAAGGCATTTCGTACTTGGTTTGTTCACCAGATCCAAAAGTGCAACGTCCTCGACGGCTCCGCCCCTGCGGTCGAAGGCGTGCTGCTGGACTAAGGCGCTGGTAGGACAGTGTGCTACTGGACCAGCTTGCCGCCGGGGTAGGCTGTTGCTGGGGCATTTCGCTGCTGGACTAAGGTGACCCCGCAAAATTCACAAGAACAAAGCCTCTTCTCGCCATTGAGAAGAGGCTTTGTTGTGCGTAAAAGTGCTGGTAAATTGATCTTCTTGTCAAACTCCACGCCGATAAAATTCCGCGCGGGATTCGCTTAGGGTATTAAAGCTCCTTGTAGACAGGGAACCACTTGAGGGCGTCAACTGCCTCTTTTGCATCGGCGATTGGCTCGCGGTTCAAGCCCTGCTTAATTGCTTCCTCTGCAACGCCGACGGCAATACGCTCGGAGAACTCGGTAATCTTGGATACTGGAGGAAGAATTGCAGCTCCAGGCTTTGTGGTGTCGACGATTCCGCCAAGCGAGTGAGCTGCGAGGGAAATCATCTGGTCTGTGAGCAGGCGAGCCTTTGATGCAAGAACACCTAGGCCAAGACCAGGGTAGATCAGAGCGTTGTTGGCCTGGCCAATCTGGTAGGTTACACCGTTCAGCTCCACGTCATCGGATGGAACGCCGCAGGCCACAAGTGCGCGACCATCAGTCCAGGTAAGCAGATCCTGGGCGGTTGCCTCCGCAAGCTTAGTTGGGTTGGATAGAGGGAAGACCATGGGACGCTCACAATGAGCAGCCATTTCGCGGATAATCTCCTCGGTGAAGGCACCGTGAACGGTAGAGGTACCAACCATGATTGTTGGGTGGACCGTCTTCACGACTGCAGCCAGGTTGGTGAGCTCATCTGCGTTTGCAAACTCAGAACGCTTGCGAGCAAATGGCTTTTGCTGAGGAGTGAGGTTGTCCATGTCGTCAAAGAGCAGGCCTTGGCGATCTACCAGGTAGAAGCGCTTGCGAGCCTCCTCGCGATCCATTCCCTGGTCCACAAACTCCTGCAGTACACGCTCAGCAATGCCGCAACCAGCAGTTCCTGCACCAAAGCAGAGATATACCTGGTCGACGAGTTTCTCGCCAGAAATGTTGAGGCCACCGAGGATGCCTGCGAGGGTGACAATGCCAGTGCCCTCGACGTCGTCGTTGAAGACAGGGTAGGTGTTCTTGTAGCGGTCCAGGATTGCAGCGGCATGAGAGCGGCCGAAGTCTTCGAAGTGCAGGTAGAGGTTAGGGAAGAGCTTCTCAACGGTGGTCACAAAGTTGTCAACAAAAGCGTTGTAGCGGTCCTCGTCGACACGCTTGTGGCGCTCGCCCAGGTACAGTGGGTCATCGAGCAACTCCTGGCGGTTGGTACCAGCGTCGATGACAACAGGCATGATACGGTTTGGATCAACGCCAGCTGCGGCGGTGTAAACCATGAGCTTACCGACGGAAATCTCGACACCGTTGGTTCCCCAGTCGCCGATGCCCAAAATGGCCTCTGCGTCGGTAACAACAATCAGGTCAATGTCTCTACCTGCGGCTGCGTTCTTCAGCGAGGTCTCAAGGTCCTCAGGACGATCGGCGGAGAGGAAGCATGCGTACTGCGAGTCAACGTAGCGCTGGGAGTACTGCTCAATGTCAGGCGCAATGGTTGGATCGTAGACGATAGGCATGAACTCTTCGACGTGCTTAGAGAACAGGTTATAGAACAGCGTGCGGTTCTCGGAGAAAAGCCTCATCAGGTAGTGGCGCTTGGTCTCGAGGTCAGGGTACTGTTGGAAGAGCACATATGCCTGCTCAGCCTGCTCCTCGATAGTCTGGATGTTTGGAGGAAGAAGGCCTACCAGGCCATATTTCTTGCGCTCCTCCTGCGTAAAAGCGGTTCCCTTGTTCAAAAACGGATCATTCAGTAGCTCAAAACCTGTCCTCATAACAACTCCCAAGTGCATTGTATTTCCAGGTACATTGACTGATGTAAAGCGCGTTTAAGCGCGCGGCATTAATGGCGCCCTCGTAGCTTTTCAGAAATAACAATAATCATTTCACGTTATGTTTTCTTGAGAAATTAAGGAATTTACTTATCGGCAAAGGCAAACGGCCTGAAATTGCAAGCCAAAACAACACTGGGACCGTACATATTGCGGCACAAAACTTCACCGGGGCGATACAAATTGACGCCAACTGCGGTTTTGTTGAACGCTTGGGGCGCAAGTGGTAAAAAATGCGTTTAGTTGGGGTATACAGTGACGGTTGATTTTTATGCAAGCCATCCACCTGCGGTTTTGAAACGGACAAAAATAACAAAATCTGGATACTTTTTGCTACCTGTACAAACGTGAGGCAGAAAAATCCGTGATTGCGATTTGATCCCCAACTAAACGGATTTTTTACCCAAAAGAGGGGTTGAATTTAGTCGGGTCAAATTTTTTATACAAAATTCCGTATAAACAAAGTTGATTATGCAGCTTTTGAACAGACGATTGAATGCTGTATGGGTGACTGGTCAACAGATTGCTGAAGGCAGTCAATTTCTCTACAGTTCGCTGTTATTTCACTACAACGGCGCCTTCAGGAAGCGCAATGTCCGCATCGGTTGCAATCAAGAGATTGTTACCTGGGGTTTTGGGAGTATCGGGCCACTCGGGCACATATGCGACGTGCGCAAACTCGTGTGCGAACACGTCCGCAACCTGGGGAAGTAGCGCAGATCCGTGATCTTCCAGCGGACAGCGAACATCGGCCAGATAAACTCCGCCAGACGCAAGCTTTTCCTTAACCACCTGCGCGCCGGTCGCTGTTCCCAGAGGTCCAAGCGATTTGCGACCAGCAAACACCTCGTTTACCAGCACGTTAACGCTGCCAGCTTCTGCGTCCTGCAGAACCTTCCAGGCATCGTCTTCGATAACACGCAGCTCACTTGATGCCACAGCCAGCGCTTCGTCCAAAAAGAAGCGCTCGCGCGCAAGTGAGACAATCTTCGGGTCAATCTCAATCGCCTCAACGGTAGCGCCGCGCATGTGCGTAGCCAGGTATTTTGGCAGCGAGAAACCTCCGCCGCCCATGACTACAATGTGACCCTCTGGTGCCACCTGCTGGATAATCTTTGCCATCATGCGGTGATAGTGGACGCAGAGTTCAAAGCGCAGCTCAGACGCAATATAGCTCACGGACTGGAACGTGCCATTAACGTTGAGCAACCTGATGGGCGTACCGTCGGCGTCTTCGGAGTCAAAAATCATCGTGAGGCCAAATTTTGTGCGCGTCACAAAAACGCCTCGAGCACGCAGAATTAACAGAAGTAGCTGGTAAATGCCAATAATGGCAAGCCCCGCTACGGTCGACCAGATAAAAAATGTCCAAAAATCATGTAAGACCATGTTAATTCCTTGTTAGTAAGGTTTCCCTCGGTTATACTAGCCGATACGGCGTTTTTTCTGAACGCTTTTACAGGAAAAGATTTTCTGGGGGTTTATATGATTTTAGGACTTGGTATTCCTGAGCTTCTGATTATTGTTGTCATTGTTATGGTCCTCTTTGGACCTAAGAACCTTCCAAAGCTCGGCAAGGCTGTCGGCGAGACCGTCAAGAGCGTTCGTGAGGGCATGGAGTCTGAGACCAAGGAAGAAGCCAAGGAGCCAGAGGCTGAGGTCGTTGAGGACGAAGAGTCCAAAAAGGCTGAGTAGCCCCATCTCACGCGTATAGACCGACTGACCCATCAACAGAAAGAACACGATGGACACTACTAAAGAGATTGTACTTACCCCAGAAGGCCGTCAGAAGCTTGTCGATGAGCTGGCTTATCGTGAGGGCGAGAAGCACGACGAGATTGTTGAGCGCATCAAAGAGGCTCGCGGTTTTGGTGACCTTTCTGAGAACTCCGAGTATGACGCAGCAAAAGAAGAGCAGTCTCACAACGAGTCCCGCATCAACGAGATTCGTCAGATTCTCTCTGTCGCAAAGGTTGTCGAGGGTGGCAGCAAGCGCAATGTTACCGTTGCAATTGGTACAACCGTCGAGCTTGCTGATGCAAAAGGCAAGACAACTAAGTATGTAATTGTTGGTACTACTGAGACTAACTCCCTTGAGCACAAGATCTCTAACGAGTCCCCAGCTGGCGAGGCTCTTATTGGTCACAAGAAGGGCGACGAGGTTGAGTTCACCACGCCAAACGGCAAGGTGAAGAAGTACACCATTACCTCTATTACTCGCTAGACTGGCACAAAAGATTTTTGGTCGCCCCGTGTCCGTCTGGCGCGGGGCGTTTTTACGTGGAGGATACATGTTCGAAGTAGAGAACAACATCGCTGGTAGCTCGTCTGCCGACGCAACCGAAGCCACCCCAGAGGCTTCCATCAACGACGAGCGCGCGCAGCGCAAGGCCCGTCGCCAGGCACTGCTTGATGCCGGCATTGACCCATACCCAATCAAATCCACCGTCACCGCTCACGTCGCTGAGCTGGAGGAGCGCTACGCTGACCTCGAGGACGGCCAGACTGGCGAGGAAGTCTATTCCGTCGCCGGCCGCGTCCGCGCCATCCGCAACCAGGGCAAGATCGCGTTTGTCGTGGTAGAGGACTATACCGGCCAGATTCAGCTCTTCTGCCGCATTAATGACCTTGACGAGAAGAACTGGGAGCTCCTGGGTCTTCTCGACCTTGGTGACATCATTGGCGCAACCGGCGCTATCATGCGCACGCGCCGCGGCCAGCTTTCCCTGGCGGTGACCTCGCTGGAGGTCCTCTCCAAGTCGCTGCGTCCTCTGCCAGAGAAGTTCCACGGCCTCACCGACCGCGAGGTTCGTTATCGCCAGCGCTACGTTGACCTCATCATGAACCCCGAGGTCCGCGACGTATTCCGCAAGCGTTCTCAGATTATCTCCATCATCCGCCAGTTTATGGAGGCAGACGGTTACATGGAGGTTGAGACCCCTGTTCTCCAGGAGATTCTTGGCGGCGCAAACGCAAAGCCGTTCATCACGCACTACAACGCTCTGAACACCGAGAACTACCTGCGCATTGCAACCGAGCTTCCGCTGAAGCGCCTGCTTGTCGGCGGACTTGAGCGCGTCTACGAGCTTGGTCGCCAGTTCAGAAACGAGGGCACCGACCTCACGCACAACCCAGAGTTCACTTCCATGGAGGCATACGCCGCCTACTCTGACCTGGCCGGCATGCGCGAGCTGTCCCAGAACCTCTTCCAGGAGATTGCCCGCAAGGCTTGCGGCTGCGAGGAGGGCCACGAGGTCATCACGTACCAGGGCACCGAGGTTGACCTCTCCGGCAACTGGCGCGTTGCATCCCTGGCAGAGATTGCGTCTGAGGTCACCGGCGAGGAGCTCTCCATTGACACCCCTGTCGAGAAACTCCGTGCAGTCCTGGACCGCTACGAGATTGAGTGGAACCCAGAGTGGCAGGCCGGCAAGCTGCTGTTTGAGATCTACGACGAGCTTGGCGAGAAGAGCATCGTAAACCCAACCTTTGTCTGCGATTATCCTGCAGAGGTTTCTCCGCTCACTAAGCGCAAGGCAGATGATCTTCGCCTGACCGACCGCTTTGAGCTCATTATCTGCGGCGCCGAGTACGCAAATGCATACTCCGAGCTCAACGACCCTGTTGACCAGGAGGAGCGTTTTGCTGCCCAGATGGAAGCTAAACGTCAGGGCGACGAAGAGGCCATGGAGTACGATTACGACTTCATCCGCGCACTTGAGTACGGCATGCCACCAGCGGGCGGTATCGGCTACGGTATCGACCGCATGATGATGCTCTTCTGCGATCAGCCTTCTATCCGCGACGTCCTTCTCTTCCCACAGCTCAAGCCCGAGAAACGCTAAGAGCTTGGAACTTTAGCTGCCCCACGCAGCACACAAACACATCAGCCCGGTATCCGCTCGTTGCAGGTACCGGGCTTTTTGTGTGCGGCGGCGGAGCCGCGGAGTTCGCTGCGGCGGTGTGCCGCGGAGTTTGCGACAGCGCGAGTTTCTCGCCAGGCGTTTGTGTGGTTCGTACGGAGGAGAAAAATCCAACGCGAGTCGTATGTTTGCAGAGCCTTCTGTTGGGTATAAATCAGAAATATATAGAGAGTTTTGAGAGGTTTCAGCACATGTTTGATAAATTCACTGACAGAGCGCGTAAAGTCATGAGCTTGGCTCAGGACGAGGCTCGCGGTCTTGGCCAGATGTATGTTGGTACCGAGCACCTGCTACTTGCTCTCATCAAAGAGGGGGAGGGCATTGCTGCTCAGGCTCTGGCTAAGCTGGAGGTCTCGTATGATGAGGCCCTAGCAACTGTAAAAGAGCTCACCACGGGCGCAGGAGACCCTATTCCTGGCGGCCACATTCCGTTTACTCCTCGCGCAAAACGCGTGCTTGAGGACGCGTACAGAGAAACCATGACCCACGGTCAGAGCTATATTGCAACTGAGCACCTGCTTTTGGGCATTGTGTCCGAGGGTAACGGTCGTGCTATGGATGCCCTACGTACTATGGGTGTCTCGGGCGATGCCGTAAGAAACGCTGTTGATGAGCTGGTTGCTCAGACTCCAGAAGATGCACCTGCTGGTCCTCGTATGGCAGAGCCTCGCATTGAAGGTGGCATCTTTGGCATGCCTGTTGGCGCTGGTCAGATGCGCCCTAACGCAAATGACGATGCTTCTATGCTGGAGCAGTTTGGCCGCAACCTTACTAAGCTTGCTGCAGATAAAAAGCTTGACCCTGTCATTGGTCGTGACCGCGAGATTGAGCGCGTCATGCAGGTTCTTGCCCGCCGCCAGAAGAACAACCCACTTATCCTGGGCGATCCTGGCGTTGGTAAGACTGCCATTGTTGAGGGCTTGGCTCAGCTCATTGCATCCGGCAACGTCCCTGACATCCTGCGCGGAAAGCAGGTTTGGACGCTTGACCTGGCAAGTCTGGTAGCAGGATCCAAGTATCGCGGTGAGTTTGAGGACCGCATGAAGAAGGTTGTTGCTGAGCTGGAGAAATCCAAGAATGACATCC
>OKVG01000859.1_pt1 | contig 16657 bp, 25 predicted proteins | sample 1606981 | NCBI WGS metagenome assembly OKVG01 (sample SAMN03281018, study PRJEB24777) | human gut metagenome | isolation source: fecal sample PR128 from 1 month old male Malay infant, vaginal delivered... | reverse complement strand
GCCGTTTTTCTGCCAATTCAACTACTTCGCTATCAGATACTGTAGCTTTTGCATAAAGACCAATGTTATCTTCACGAAGTTCAAGAGTTCCGTCTTGTTGGTCGCCCAATTTACGGCGGTGATTAAACCGCAATTCTACATTATCGTTGCGTTGTAGGGCAGAATTAAATGCACCAGTCGCAACTTTTTCCAAGAATTGACCTCTTACATCACGAATTGGCTTAGATAGGCGTTCAGTAACATTAACATACCCTTCAATCGTTACTGCTCCGTTTCTAACTTCGATTTTCACTTTCCTCACCCCCTTTCTCTGCTTTTAAGGTGGTCAGGTCGCCCATGATACCAGTATTAGGCGTATAAACCTTTTGGCTTTCAGGCCAGTACAATACATTAGCAAGGTTCATGCTTACGAAATCAATGCCCATAGGAGATAAATCTTCTCGTTCACGGACTTCATCAACATTAATCCAGTTGCTATCCAATGCAGTTTTATATGCATTGAATCGTGTCAACATATCCGCCTTTTGCAAGTCATTCATATCAAGGCTAAAGTATAAAGTTCCTTTTTCAGTTTCAAGTAACATAGAGCGGTTAATTGCTTCTGTAAAGCAGTTGACTATTGGCATGATAGTTGTTTTGACGAAAATATTGAATGCTTTTTCATCTGTGAATGTCTTATCGGTAAATCCAAATAATTTATACACTAGATCAGCATTGGTTTGCTTGGATTCATTCAACTGATTTTCTACGGCGGTACTATCAGCACTTTCAAAGGTAATGCCCTTGTTTAATACAATGACATCGCTTTGACCTAGCTTAGAAGTCATGTATCGCCAAGCTCTTTTGAGTGCCTCAAGGGCTTTTACTGTTAATCTGCCCTCTGATTTCAAGAAACCTTTACGAACACCCTTACTAATTACGCCATTTTCATAGGTTAATGCGTTATACATACTGGAGATATGCATGGCATTATCTTGTAAGAGACCATTACCATGAACGCCATCACTGCAGTTTCTCACGGCTCGCATAATGTTAAAATTGTCATAATACTTGCCATCAACAAGGAAATAGAGTTTTCTGTCAATTAATTGCCCATTATCCAGGCAAGATACTCTATATTTTGGCAAATATTGTAACGATTCAGCCGTGTTGCCATTCTTACCAATGTAACAATAACAACTTCCCTCCATGATTAAGTCATTTAGCATAGCTTGCTTGGTTTCATATGCCCCAAGGACGGCGTTTGTTTCAATGTTAAGTAGTTTTACCCTATCGTCGCCTTTAACTTCCGTTATGGCGTCATTTTCTTTACGATATAGCTTGATTGGTATCCCCGCTATGATGCCACTGATCAAATACAAGGCACTTGCTACCGCGGGAACAGATAAAGCCTGTTGCCGTGTAACAGTTGGGTTAGTCCCAAAGCTTGGCAAGGTTAAATCAATACTATCAGCCGTGTCTACATAGGCGTTTTGGTTTTCTTCTGAGCGCTCTTCTACGCCAATAATCTTATCTAGTAGTCCCATTTCTCATTTCACCCCCTTTCTTAAATCTGAACAACCCAATCCAATGCACTGTTCAACATATAATTTTGATGCAACAAATACATGGCATTGATGCCAGCGACTACCATATCAACTTTGCCTCGTGATTTTTTCTTATTCACGTAGCGGTTCATGTTGGTATCGTATACACATCTTGAGTTTTCAAAGTTAATTTCTAGGAGTTTATTGGACTTATCATAAGATAAATTGCCTTCTGCCACTAATTCAGCAAGCCACTTGGTAGCTGGATGCAACACACTAGAGTGTTGCTTGATTTCTACCATTGTGTATCCTGCCTCTTCTAGCTTTTGAGCAGTGGACAGAGCATTATATCTGTCATAACCAATACCCATGACTGTGACGCCGTATTTCTGCTCTATAGTCATGATGTATCTCTCAATAGCACCATAATCTACAGTACGATTACCACACGGGATGCAGTTGCCTGCATTAATGTAGTCCCGATACGGGATCCGCTCTAATTTAGACTTTTCATCGATTCTATCTTCAGGAATAAATGCAACTGATTGTAAGTAGGCCCTACCTTCATCCTCATCATAGGCAACCATAGATACGGCGCAGTTATCTGTTGTCATCGCCAGGTCAACGCCCAGGAACACTTCTCTGCCTTGCCAATCGATATGATCAACTGCCCCCTTTTGTAGGTCGGCTACATTGACAAAGCTTTCACTGCCCGCTCCACTGTAGATGATGTTGCAATGCTTTGTGATAAAGTTTTCCCTTTTGCTTTCAATTTCAATGGCCACCTGACGTTTAGCTTTTAAATCTTCCATGATTTCAGATACTTCTAGAGCCAACGGATTTGATTGTTCCAATACCTCGTCATTAGTAGCCCAACCTTTAGTGTCATCAGGCTCATATAACAAGGCGAATACTTTATCATCATCTACCGCTCCATTAAGCACCCTCTTGGCATAATCAACTTCATCTTCAAAAGGATTATTGAGTGTCGGATACTTAGTTGAAATGATAAAACCTAATTTATTGAGGATAGTCAGCTGACCTGACCTCATAGCCTCAATCGCATAGGTGTTAGGCAATGCCCCTGTTTCATCTACAAGGAATACACTAGGGAGCTTGCCGTCCAATCTACTAGTTGAGTAATTAAGCGGAATATATCTGTTCTCTGTGATATTACAGTGGATATAATCCCTTAGCATTTTGAATTTCTCTTTACCATTCATCTTGCCAAGCATAGCAGGGCTTGAACGAATAATTTCCTCAATCGCCGTCTTAATTTCACGAGACAATGAACCATCAGGCGCTACAGAATAAAACTTAGAGAATTTAGGCTCAATAAAGAAAAGCAAAATAAAAAGAACGGCTATTAAGAATGTCTTACCGTTCTTTCTACATATTTCCAATATTGCGTTTTCATATCTGCGTTTTTCGCTATGATCACGTTCAACAGTACACATGATAGCGATAATAAAAAGCCATTGAAACCCTGCCATACTATCATGGACTGTGCTATTGGCTTTTAACCCTTTAGGCATGATTAGCAACTTCAGTAATTCACCAATCGTTCTAACCTTATTATCGTCAATCTTATACTTGGTATCCTTGTTGTTAGCAATTCTTAGAAACTCTTTCACCTGTAGCTTTACAAACTTAGGTGCATTTATCTTTCCTTCTGCTACCTCCATGGCATACACATAAGCAGGGTGCTTTTTATTCATCAGTGTCACCGCCCTTCAAGATACTTAATAATGGGTCTTCGTCCTCTTTCGCTTTATTAGCAATCAGCGAACCCATCTTAGCTCTTGCTGTTGGGCTAAGCCCTAATTCAGCGCACAACTTCAAATATGTTCTAGTTAACCGTTCCATGTTTTGTGTGAACGCCGAATCAATAGCTAGTTCTGGATCATTGGCAACCTGTACATTCGCGCTATTCAACATATCGATAACAACACTTGCCTGTGTAATTGTTTGTGTATCCAAGCTGCTTAGTACATTGGCTCGTTTCAATACACCCGCAATAAATTCGAACACTTCTACTTGTGCTTTATTGAGATAAGACGGTGGACAAACATCCGCATCATCACCAAATGCATTTTCAACAGCTAGTCTTGCTTCCTTCTCTGCTTTAGTTAAGTGCTTTTTAGTTGTCTTTGCACTCTTTGCTCGTGCCATCGTCTCATCTCCTTTCTAGTATTTATATATATACGCGCGCACGTGTAATAATAGAGTTCTTATTCGCACGCACGCATGAGCGCATAGGGAAAATTTTAAAAAATGAGGTGAGCAGTACGGTCTCACGGCTTTTTGCAATTTTTCTTTTCCAAGGTAGGGGGGGTACTAATTATTTTCTTGAGATACTGGGCTTTATATTGTCCATGATCGCATTTATAGTGATGAGCCTTGCATACTGTAATTAAGTTACTCTCTTTAGTCCTCTTAGACCATGCCTTATGCAATGGTTCTATATGGTGAACGTCAAGAGGCTGCCCTACACTAATGTATCCGTCTTCATACAAACATATCCTACATAGGTGTTTGTCCCTATCTAATATATTAGCCCTACAGTCTTTCCACTCAACACTAGACCTAAACTTACGTTCTTTTATTCTGCTATCACTGGCATTGGTGTGTTCCTGTCTGTAGTTTCTCTTTGGTTTATTGGGACAATCTCCCTCGTGTATTCTTCCGCAATAGCTACAGGCTCGTAACATTTATTACCTCCAATAAAAAAAGAGATGACATTATTCATTTAATGTTAAAACGCACTTATCAACAAGTAATTGCTATATATCATAACCCATTGCTTTACGATTAATCTTATATACCACATCAACCGACAGCCCTTCACGAACAGCGACAACTTCCATACATTCTTCTTTGCTTAGTACGCCACTGTGTGCATTAATATGGCACTGCGTACATAACTGTATCAGGTTCTCTTTTATATCTCCTCCTCCACTTCCACGAGTATTAATATGATGTGGTTCAATATTTGTTACTGTACCGCAATACTCACATCTGTTTTTTCTACAGGCTTGTATCATCTTCCTATTAACAATTCGTTTGTGCTTTGGAAACATAAGCTCTCCTAATTCAAGCATGAAAAAAGGACACTGCAGCGACAGTGTCCTTTTCTCTATTCATATTGTAATTAATCGTGTTCATTTCTTATCGAAACTACTTACACATATAGTATATCAGATATGAATGTGTTAAAATGTGTTAATTTTTATTTGATTTGATAAATTCTGCAATTGCAGCTTCATGTCTATATCCTCTTGCATTATCTTCACTTGTACTTAACCTATCTGCTACTGCTTTCCAAGATTTTGCAAGAATATACCTCTGTGTCAACAATGCTCTATTAACAGAATCATGCATATTATTGATACAAATGTTAGCTTCTAGCCTCAATTTAATAAGTATATCCCACTGATTATTAACCGCATCACGTAGTTGCATCAACCTGGCAATCATATCTGATGTGTCATACGTCGTTCCACCGCTCAACTTCTCTTTACTGTAATCCGTTGCTGTTAATGTATAGCAATCATTTTTGTATTGTTCTAATTCTTCTTCTTTTGTTCGAAGCTCAAACTGTGCCTTTCTGACTCGCCGTAATAACTCTTTGCACTCTTGCTCCGTCATGCACTATTCTCCCTCTTTAAATGCGCCCAATAGGCCTTTAATTTTCTCTTCTTTCGTTATATTTGTTTTTCTATCTTCCTCTTCTCCGTTTTCAATAAATTTTAAAACTTTCAAATATGCCTTCTTCTTTGTTTCTTCGTACTCTCCGCAATATTCAATTTCTATGGCCAAGTATGCTTTAATTACTTCTACTGTCATGACTTATCTCTCCGTTCTCGTTACTACATATAGTTCATATACCGCATCAGCATACAGTTCTACCAAATCCTTATCCTCTAAAAGATTTGTTCTTTGGTAGTAATATACCCACAAATGCTCATAATATAACTTTGCTATCAGTTTACAAATTGTTTCTTCCTGTCCTTCTATATCCATCATTGGTAAGTCAATATATATACGTCTCTTATCATGAGAGATATATCCTTTCCCTCGCCCTGGTTGTAACTGCCACCGCCTCTCAACTTGAAGGAAACAAATTGTTTTACTATCAATGGTACGGTTCAATACTCCTAAAAATGACTGTATCCAGTGTGGTCTTATACCTTCTTCTCTAAATTCAATCATCCATATCATCCTTTACTAGTTCATCTACTGTCACATTTAACTCTTTGGCCAACTCACCCAATGTTGTTACTACGCCACTATCAACTAATTCTTTTATTTTTTCTGCTTTCTCTTTACTAATATGCATTAGATATAATCACCCACTCTGTATCCCGTTATAACACCAGCATCCATAAGATACTTCATCTGCTCCTGTACCTGTTTATTGATATTGTTTATAAAATCATCATTCCGCCCATCTTGTATTTGCGCTTGATAATCAAAAGGTTGTAAAAAACATTCATCCAATACATCAATTTTTATCTTGCTCGTTTTTTTATTTATGCTGACATTAAATGATATGTCGCTCCCTAATCCTCTACAGTAATACCATGAGTCTTTACTATAATCAGTAAATCCTATTTCACGCATTTTCTTGTCATCTAATACGTTTGCTTGTATCATGGCATTTTGTTTTTTCTTTGTTAATGGTACTTCAAAGTTTATTTTGGCCATAAAAACATCTTCCTTACCTCATTAACCGCCCATCGTTCTGCATCTTCTAATAAGTCTGTCTTTTTAAGTCCCGCATCATTAGCAATTACTTTAGCAATATAGCCCACATTGTACCCATGCAACTTACTTACATAGTAAATAGCCTTACTAATTGTCGTCGGATTATCTAAGTCGTATATATATATGAATCCATTGGACTTTCTTGCTACTTCTTCGTCTTCAATAACTAGGTCTGCTTGTGGCATATCTCCACCATATGGACTTATATATCTTGTCCTCATGACTCCTCCTAGAATGGTACGTCTTCGTCATTCCCATAATTTTCAAAATTGCTTTTACTTTTATTTGCTTTTGCCGATACGCCAATATTAAATGCAATTACCTCTGTAATGTATCGTTTCTTTCCATCTTTCCCCTCATAGGATCGTGTAGATAGCTCACCATCGACAAATACATAATCGCCTTTCATTAATGCACCATAATCTTCTGCATCATTCCAACAGACAATATGGTGATAACTAGGTCTATACTCATCACCAATCTTCTTATTTGTGGCCATGCTGAAACTCAATACTGGTTTTCCAGTTTTTGTATACCGTAATTCAGCATCTCCTACTACTCGACCAGCTAAATGTACTTGGTTCATATCAATCATTATTTTTCTCCTTATGTGACTTATTTCTACACTTGTCAGAGCAATATTTAGCTCCACCACTTAATGTTTTAAATTCTTTCCCACATACCACACATTTCTTATGTCGCATACCTGTAAATACCGTTTTTACCGGCTTATTATTTTGGTTTTCATGCAACACCTTCTTCCCATCCTTTGTATATGTGTATACCGGTTGCTTTTTTCTTAACTCTTTGTATTTTTCGAACATTTGTTTGTTATTTGTTGTTTTTATGTTGAATCGCTTACAGCACACTTTGCAATATATCATTGTCGCTGCTTCACTCTGTTTAATTTTTCCACCACAACACTTACATCTTGTTTCCATTTGTTACCTACTTTCCTGTGCTCCCATATCCACCTGTACTACGTTCTGTATCTGACAGCTCATCCACTACCAACACGCCATCACAGTAGTTCTTTTGCACAATCATTTGAAAATATCGTTCATTCTTCTTCAACACAAAGGCTTGATTAGATACATTATCAACAATTGCCCCAATCTCCCCTCTATAATCGGAGTCGATAATTCCCATTTCATTCGATATACGAATTGGCGTTTTAACGCCTGTACTAGATCGTGGCAGTAACTCTACATGGAATCCACTCGGCAACTCCACTGCTAACCCTAGCTTTACAATCTGTCCCCTAGCTCCCGCTAGAACAACTACATCCTCTGGCATATATAAATCTAGCCCTACAGACCCTGCTGTTCCGTTATCCGGTACTGTTACTGTCGTCAATCTTTTTACTTTCAATATGGCCATTACTTGTCTCCTTTCTTACTAACTACGCATAATGCTGTTATTAACATTCCTCATGTTCCACCGATTACCATTCCGATAATTAGCATGAGCATTTTTTTCTCCTATCTTTATCAATCGATAGAATCTGTATGGGTAACCCTCTTCACTAACACCTTCTACTACTGAATCTGTCTCAACATAATATCCTTGTGGTGCATTGATGCCTTCTCTCCAGGTGCTTGCTTTGAGTGTTTCTACTTTCACACTTGGCTTTTCTAAGTTCTTACTGCTTGACCAACGTCGATGGAATACTTCTTGTTTTTCTTCATAGCAAGCAGCTCGTTTTTCTTTTACAAAGTAATGGGCCAATCTACATGCGTCTTCTGCTTGACCATTGAATAGCATTAATTTGTGCATGCCATGTTTCCATAATTTTGCAAAGTCTTCTGCATATAGCTCAATTTCACTATTGATGATCATGTGAAAGTGAATGCGGGTCTTACCTTCTGCTACATAAATATATTTCAGTTCCTTCCCGCACTTTTTATAGGCTCTTTGCAATCTTTTGATGAAATTCTGCATATCCTTCTTAGCTTGCTCCCACGTCGGTTGCTCTTTATAGGTCAATGTCAGGTAGTAGTCATTGCTTTTGAAGTTGATGTCAATCAACATTCTTAACCTAGCTTCTGCTGCCTTCTCATTGTTCTTCTTGACTGCTTCCGAAGTTGGTTGTTGTTTTTTTACTCGTTTACCATTCCTTCTATAGGTCCTTGATGTATGATAATCGGTTACCTCTATCATTGATTTACCAATTACTCGTTTCCTTTTTCTCATAGCTTCCTCTGAAATGTCTGATTTGTTAATACGTTATATCAAGTTAAAAATAATCAGCTAAAACACTGATTATTACTGTATTTATCAACCATTTCATGCTATAATTAATTAGACCTTAGCTAAATGGCTAACGAAAAGGCGCTTAGTTTTACTAGGCGTCTTTTTTATATGTGCACCTCATTGCTCCTTGATTTTTACTGAGCCATTGGCACTCCCTACAATGTTCTATGCAAATAACGGCACCGCTTAATTTCGCACAATGCACATAAGCGGTGCTTTCTTTATTTAATTCATTGCATAGACCACATATCCGTCTATTTATACCCATGTTTTTCTATTTAATAGATATATTATTTATTACGGTCAGCTACTAACTCTGCTACCAGGCGTTCTAACCTAGCAATGCGTGCGTCTTTATCCTTGGCTTCCTCAATGTAATCGGAACCATGGCCGAACTTGAACGCAATGTTGGCCGTATACATTGGTTCAGAACCAATGGAAGCACCGAGGCCAATCATGATGCGTTCGTTTGGCCGATAGAACGCCCCCATTGCTACCGCGTTGGCATTGCGGTAGTAGCCATAGCTAACTGCATAACTAGCCTTGTCGTCCGCATTGAAATCAAGTGGGTGTAAACCGCTTAATGCTGCTGAGCTTGCCCCTAACTTATTCATACGTTGGTTAGTAGCGTGAATTTCATTTCCGATGTTATTTTGTCTATTTTCGAGTGCAGTAATACGGCCTTCATGATTAACTGTTGTATCATGCAATATTGCAATTTGACCTTCATGATCATTCACCACATCACCGAGCATATTCAAACCTACTGCAATGTCTTTGATATTATTTTTGTTTTTCGAAATTTGCTTTGCATTTGTTTCTACTTCATCAACAACCGCATACAATTGACTGCCATTGATTGCATCTAGGCTATCCGCCTGAACACGGCCAGCGGATACATTTTGTAATTGGCGATTATAATATGTAACACCGCCAGCACCAGCACGTTCACGAGAGCCAAAGGATACTACGCTAGATGGTTGTTCGCCAGCAAATACATGACGAGTACCATTGATTGTGATACCATCAACACCTACCGCATCATCTGTCACTGAATTAGTACCGATGGCTACTGCATTTTGTTTATCAGCAATGATATTATTGCCTACTGCCACCGCATCAATTGCAGTTGCTTGCGTATGTGTACCGATTGCCATGGCACCTTGTCCGCTTGTTTCAGAGTTAGCACCGATGATAGTTTGTTTCATATCACCAGTCATTTTGTTGTTGTAACCGATTACAGTTGATTGGTTGCCTTTGATATCGTTGTTATTAGCACCAATTACAACGCTATTTTCACCTGTTAAGTTATTTGTACGGCCAATGGCAACGCTAGATGTACCACTAACATATGCACCGTTGCCGATTGCCACAGTATCATATGCGGAAGTTCTAGCCTGGGACCCAATAGCGACTGTATATTCTGTTAAAGCTTCGGCATGGGATCCATAAGCGAAACTATTCCGCCCCATCGCTTTGGAGTCGTTACCTCCAGCGAAAGAGTTAGTGCCGTTCGCCACATTGTTCTCACCAAAAGCTACAGCATTATTTCCGCCGACTGTGTTTTGATACCCCACAACGCCGATGCTTTTAGCGCCGTTAGTAACGATGTTGTCTGTACCACCGATGAAATTATTGTCCGCAGCGAATACGGACGCTGTTAATGCACTCATAACCATAGATGCAACTACTACTTTTTTATTCATGATTTTAATCTCCTATGTTATAATTAATACGGATGTTCTATCTGCCCATTGGCTTACTTGAGTCAGTGGGCCTTTTTTGTGTTTAATTGGTCAATAATGCGTAAGCATTCATTTTTTACAAATGCCTTATTTTGAACAGCTTGACCGCTGTAATAATGGCTAGTGTCGAAGCCTATCCAAGTACCTAGTTTCAGGCCAAGATCACCAACGTAAGTACAGCCGCCGTGCATCTTGATATGATTCTCTACTAACCAATCTGCATCTGCATAACAATGGATGCCAATAATGCGGTGCTTCTCTTCTTCAGTCAGAAGAACATAGCCTCGTGGCCCATATAATCCTTTGCGGATTACCCAGTTATGACCTTTATACTCACCAAGAGCAATGCAGTCTCTTACTTGATTCTTGTACATGTCTCCTCCTAGTAGTGGTACAATTCAATCGTTTGACCATGGCGAATGCTCCCGCCCTCGATTCCGTTCATTTTGGACACTTCGTGGATATACTCCCGCATATCCATACCGTCTGGGCATGCCTCGCTAGCAATGTTCCATAAAGTGTCACCGCTTTTGACGGTATAGTCATACCGATACTGAATCGGAGTTGTTGAGTGGTTCATCACGAACCCACTAGCTACTGCCCCAGCTAGAACCAAAGCAATGAGTAAAGCTCCTTTTTTCATATCCTGTCTCCTTACCCAGCTATCTTCTTTGGCTGGTATGTTCTTACCATTCTTAAAACCCTGCCGATTGCCTCCGAATCTGCGTTTACTGGCATGTCGCATAAAGCTCTATAGGTTCGGCCATCTAATAAGCGATGGCATATCTTGATTACTTTTTCTTTTTTCATATGTTCTCCTCAATTTCTGCTATACTTTATGTGAAATATTTTGTCCGATATTTCGTAAAACCTTATTCGCTAGAATATTTAAATAGGATTTTTATCATGATTACATTTGAAGAGCTTAGTTCTGTTGACTTTGAAATATTGGAATTTATATATAACTCTCCTGGCCGTCAAGCTAGTGAAGATGTAATACTAGAATTATTTAAAAATTATGAATCCATTCATCTACGGTTATCTCAGCTTTCTAAACCAGACCATTATCGTTATGAGACTGGAATCTCCATACCTATTAATAACTCAAATTATCTTACTTATATTTATGAACCAGGTTCTATCCCTGACGAGCTAGGCATAATTCATCCAATTAATACTCACATAATCAAAATTACAAACTTAGGTGCTCGTGCTATAGAGGACTACCAATACCAAAGAAAATTAAAACTTAGAGATAAATGGGAAGAGCGAGGCTGGCGCGCTCTTTCTCTCATAAGCCTCATAGTCGCAATTCTCTCTTTCCTACAGTCTTTGCATATCATCGATTTATCTGTGTGAACAAAATACTGTCAGGGTTAATGCCAGTATGCTTAACGCAAATGTCACTGCCTCTATCTTGTGCCTCATTATGGATCTCCATAGCAATCCACCCTTTAATGCATTACTATTCTTTTTCATTTCTCTTTCTTTTTATCACACTTTAAGTGTAGCTATTTAGCAAAAAAAATATCCTGTACAGAGACAGAGTAATATTCTGCAAACCTAACTTTTACTTCATCCCTTGGCATTCTTCTTCCTTGTTCATACATACCAAGAGCTGAAATACTTATATTTAATTCTTTTGCAACTTCTTCTCGACTTTTTTTACCGCGTAGCTTAATTAACCTTTTAGCAATTACATTCAAATCAACCATTCAATCACCTCTCTTTCAAATCACACTAAAAGTGTAGCATCGTATTTTTTCCGTGTCAACACTTTATGTGTGTTTTTTGTGTTGAATTTTAACACATTGCGTGTTATCATCCAATTAAAGGAGTTTTATATATGGCTTTTAACGATAAAATAAAAAAATTGCGTCTCTCTCGTGGATTGACACAAGCAGATGTAGCAAAAGGTATTATATTACCTCGGAATAAAAAAATCAGCCCTAGCGCTATCGGTATGTATGAACAAGGTAGAAGGAAACCAAGTTTTGAGGTTCTCGAAGCATTCGCTGACTTCTTCAATGTTGATTTAAATACATTAAGTGATAGCTTTACATCCGCTAACCAACTAAATATAAACCTCAATCCTTCTAATAAATCAGTACGTATCCCTATCCTTGGCTATGTCGTTGCTGGTGTCCCTATCTCAGCTGTTCAAGATATTTTAGGCTATGAGGAAATCTCTAAAGATTTGTCCCTTACTGGTGAATTCTTTGCCTTACGTATTAAAGGTGATTCTATGGAACCTACTTTTACTGAAGGTGATATTATCATCGTTAGACAACAGCCTGATGTGGAATCTAATGAAATTGCTGTTGTCCTTGTTAACGGAGATGAAGGTACTGTAAAGCGCATTAAAAAAGATGACCACGGTATCGTGCTCATCGGTGATAATGCCCTAGCTTTCTCACCTAAATTCTACTCTAATGATGAGATTGCTAGTTTGCCTATTAAGATTGTTGGTAAGGTTGTTGAGTTGAGGAGATCGTTTTAACAAAGGAGTCTATTAGCTATGTTCTTTCCATTCATTACTACTGCGAATGATGAAAACGATGTGTTAAATAATATTGTTCATCACTTAAATACAACTCCATTTTTATTTATAGGTTCCGGTCTAACTCGAAGATACTATAATCTTCCAAATTGGTCTGATTTGTTAAAACACTTCTCAGATTTAATTCATAATAATGATGAATTTGCATTTGCTAATTACAAACAATTATCAAATAATAATTATCCACAGTTAGGAAGCTTAATTGAAAAAGATTTTAATAAGTCTTGGTTCAACTCCAGAAATATTTACGACTTTAGTGATGACTCTCTTTCGTCTATAAAACAAGGTGTATCTCCTTTCAAATGTGCCATTGCTGAATATATTAATTCCTTATCTGATCAATCATCTAAATATTCAGATGAAATTGCACTACTAAAATCAGTTCTGCAACATAATATCTCTGGTGTTATTACTACTAACTATGACTGCTTTATAGAAAATCTTGTTTCTGATTTTAAAATATACATTGGTCAAGATGATTTACTATTTTCATCTATCCAAGAAATTGGTGAAGTCTATAAAATTCATGGCTCTATTACTAATCCAAATAGCATCGTCATTAACGAAAATGATTATAACGAGTTTAACAATAAATCTAAGTATTTAGCAGCTAAATTACTTACCATATTCGTTGAATTTCCCATTATATTTATTGGATATTCTATTTCTGACCCAAACATTAAACAGATACTTAACGATATAGCAGCCTGTTTGAACGACGAGAAAATAAAGACACTAAGTGATCGTTTTATTATGGTTACTCGTGCTAAAAAAGATGAGCCTGATATAGACATCTCAAAAATGAAAATTGAAGTCAAATCTACTTATATTCAAATGATTAATATCAAATTGTCAGACTACTCTTTATTATACAAAGCACTAACTACTTTAAAGAGATCTGTTCCTGTTAAACTACTGCGTCTATTTAAAGAAGAATTCTATCAATATACTGTTACTAATAAACCTACTAAAAAAATGATAGTAAGTTTAGATAACAACAATATAAACCCAGAAGACCTAGTGTTTGCAATATCAACGCCTGCTAAACTATCTCGTTACGGTTTAACTGGTATTACATCTTCTGATTGGTATATGAATATATTAGATTCAAGTCTGGACGTCCCCGCAGATGACCTGCTAACGATACCTTATCCAAAACTCGTAAAATCTAATAATAAATTACCAGTATTTAAACTACTTGCCGAAGCTAAACAAGAATATCCTGACATTATTAACCAACAAAATATTCAGTCGCTCGATGATCTATTAAATAATACTATAAAGAAAAATAGATTACGCAAACATTACGAAAAGGATACGATAACTACCTTGCAAGAGAAATTTCCTTTTGAAAAAAGCTTGGGAGAGATATGCTATCTTCCACCATCAAATATAATCGTAGATCAATTAGAATCATTTCTAAAAGAAACCATCTCTAAACACCCTAATATTTTCGAGTCGCAATCTGCAACAGACTTTAGACGTTTAATCAGAATTTACGATTGGTTAAAATACTCTCCGAATGCGCAAAAGAGCCAGTAAAAGTGTTCATAACAACTATAAACAGCTTATACTGGCTCCTTTAGGGCGAGTTACAGGCAATTAAACGATGTCAAGAAGACTCTTGGCAAAGTATTTAACGTCTATACATGCATTATATCTATAACCTCTATTTAAGTCAATCTATATAAAATCCCCCACCCTGCGCCAACAGGATGAGGGAAAGAATTGAATACAATACCTAGAGCGGTACCGCATCAACTCGACAAATTGATTATATCACGGTTCACACTCTAGGTCAGCTTTGCTATACCTAAAAGGAGTGTGATTTTTTTATGCTTTCCACAAATGTAGGTATCTATATCCGTGTTTCAACACAAGAACAAGCTAATGAAGGCTACTCTATTGACGCCCAACGTGATAGGTTAACCGCCTATTGCCGTTCCAGGGCGTGGAATATCTACAATATATATATTGATGGCGGTTTCAGTGGATCTAATATGTCTCGACCAGCGCTATCACAGTTGCTAGATGATATAAAAGACAAGAGAGTCAATTGCGTTCTCGTATATAAATTAGACCGTCTATCTCGTAGTCAGAAGGACACACTGTATATTATTGAGGACGTATTCCTAAAGAATGGTATTGATTTTGTTTCACTCAATGAAAACTTTGACACATCTTCGCCTTTTGGCCGAGCTATGATTGGGATTCTCTCTGTATTTGCTCAACTAGAACGCGAACAGATTAAAGAGCGGTCAATGATGGGCCGTATCGAAAGAGCTAAGAATGGTCTATGGCATGGCGGCGGACATGAGCCTTTTGGCTACAATTACATCGATGGCCAACTCATCATCAATGACTACGAATCAGCTATTGTTAAAGATATATTTGAGCTCTTTAATAACAAGATTCCTATCTATCAGATTCAACAGATTATATCTAATAAATATGGCAAGGACTTTCATGAGTCAGTTATCCGTAGCACCCTTTCTATGGTCCTGTACACTGGCAAAATAAGCTATGGCGGAGAAACATATGATGGCCAACATGATGCCATTATTTCTACCGATACATTTAAATGTGCTCAAGATTTACTTGAAATCAGAAAAAAGAAATATCATAACAGACCTTTTAAAAGTAAAACATTGCTTGGTGGGTTGCTCTATTGTGCCCACTGCGGAGCTCGTTACCTGGCTAAGGGTAATTATAGCGGACGTGGTGCTAATCGCTCATACAGGCCCTATTACACTTGTTATTCCAGGGCAAAGTCTAACAAGAAATATATCATAGATCCTAACTGCAAAAATCCTAGCTATGCCGTCCCTGTGTTGGATGATATTATCCTCAATGAAATTCGCAAGCTCTTCACCTGCCATGATTACTTTGAAAGTATTGTACAGTCATCCACTCCACAGCCAGTACCCAATAACGACCTGGAAATAGAGTTACTATCCAAACAGATTATATCTATCCAAGGACAAATATCACGCCTCTTAGATTTATATCAGTTAGATGGCATTGGCATAGATGATATTCATGACCGTATCAACTCGCTACAAGAGGAGAAGGTCAAACTGCAAGAGACAATTACTAAACTCTCTACACCTCGCCTACCTGAAACAGAAAAAAAGCTATCCCCTAATGATGTATTGTCACTAAAAGATAGCTTTGAATCTATAATCTTGTCTAATGATGTGTCAGCTAAACAAAACCTTGTTCATACCCTTATTCAGAAAATCATCGTAAACGAAGAGGATAACTCTTTTGAAATCATATGGAACTTTTAAGCCGGTAAAGCTAGTCTTTATCGGCTTTTGTTCTGACAAGTTTTGCAATCGCCTCCACGTGAGAGGTTTGAGGGAACATATCTACTGGTTGAACCTTTACCACCTCATAGCCTAAAGGACGGAGGATAGCTATATCTCGGGCCATAGAGGCCGGATTACAGGACACATAAACCATACGCTTTGGCTTCATGCCCGCCGCTGCTATGAGGACTTCTTCCTTACATCCGGCCCGAATCGGGTCGAATACGATTACATCAGGTCGTTCGCCCTTCCTATAGAGCTTAGGCATTTCTATAGCCGCATCACCAACGATAAATTCCGTATTGGTATACCCATTAGCAGCTGCATTTTTACGGGCATCTAGGATAGCTGGTTCCACGATTTCTATGCCGATAACCCGCTTGGCCTTATGAGCCAAGAAGAGAGAAATAGTCCCCGTTCCACAGTAAGCATCAATGACGCTTTCACCACCTGATAGGTCGGCAAATTCCAAAGCTTTATTATATAGGACTGCTG
>OKVG01000855.1_pt1 | contig 16727 bp, 14 predicted proteins | sample 1606981 | NCBI WGS metagenome assembly OKVG01 (sample SAMN03281018, study PRJEB24777) | human gut metagenome | isolation source: fecal sample PR128 from 1 month old male Malay infant, vaginal delivered... | reverse complement strand
ATCGTTCATGCGGATTTGATTCTGGTAATGGAGAATGGTCAAATCAAGGAGCGCGGAAATCACGAGGAATTAATGGCTCAAAAAGGTTGGTACTATGAAACCTACCAAGCCCAACAATTATCAGAAGAAATGGAGGGAAAGCTCAATGAAAACATCTGAAGCTCGTGTGATGAAGCGGCTCTTGGCTTATATGTGGCGCTATAAATGGCTCACGGCTTTGGCCTTAGTCTTTACCCTTTTGACCAGCCTTTTATTGACAGCGATCCCTCTAGCGGCACGCTGGTATATTGACCACCTAGTGGATCCAACAGAAGCAGGTTCACCGGTCATGACAGCTTTTCAGTTTCTCATTCTTTATTATGGGTTATTCATTGGGCGCGTGCTGGCGACCTACCTGAGCCAATTAACCTTTGCGCGTGTATCCAATTCCATCGTAAGAGATATCCGACTAGATATTTTCCAAAATCTGCAAAGGCTGGGCATGTCCTTTTATGACCAGACAGCAGCAGGTTCGATTGTCTCCCGTGTGACCAATGATACACAGGCCGTCGCAGATATGTTCTCCACTGTCTTTTCAAGTCTGGTTTCATCCTTTTTACTTTTTGTAGTGACCCTGGTGACCATGTTTAGCCTGGATTGGCATTTAACTATTTGGATTCTGCCTTTTCTTCCTATCATTTGGTTTTCCATTCGACTCTATCGCAAGTTATCCAACCGCCTGGTCAAAATGACGCGTCAGAAATTATCAGATATCAATGTGAAATTATCTGAATCCATCGAAGGCATGCGAATCGTGCAGGCCTTTCGCCAAGAAAAGCGTTTGACCGATGAGTTTGAACGGATTAATGGGGAACATTTGGACTATGCCAATCGTTCTGTTGATGTCAATTCCCTCTTTTTGAGACCAGCTATGACCCTTTTACAGGTCCTAGCCTATGCGGTCATTCTGACCTTTTTCGGCCTAAATTGGCAGTCTTCTGGCTTTACAGCAGGTCTTATTTATGCCTTTATCCAGTACGTTAGCCAGCTTTTCCAACCCTTAATTGATGTTACCCAAAATTTTGCAACCTTGCAGACCTCTACCATCTCTGCAGGGCGTGTCTTTGAGATGATGGATCAATCTGACTATGAGCCCAAGCAAGCGGATAGTCTGAAAGAAATTGAGCGGGGAGATTTACGCTTTGACCATGTATCATTTTCTTACGATGGCAAACGAGATGTCCTAAAAGATATCTCCTTTGAGGTTAAAAACGGACAAACCATCGCCTTTGTCGGTCATACTGGTTCTGGTAAATCTTCCATTATCAATCTCTTTATGCGATTTTATGAATTTAATCGCGGACGGATCTTGATTGATGGAAAGGATATCAAGGACTACAGCCAGGAAGCCTTGCGCAAGTCTATCGGTCTAGTCCTGCAGGAACCTTTTCTCTATCATGGAACCATTGCTTCTAATATCCGGATGTACCATGAAAAACTGACAGATGAGGAAATCCGACAAGCAGCTGCATTTGTGGATGTGGCAGACTTTATTGAGGGTCTACCTGGTGGCTATGATCATTCAGTAACAGAGCGGGGGTCTACCTTATCGACCGGTCAGCGTCAGCTTCTGGCTTTTGCTCGGACCATTGCTGCCCAGCCTAAGATCCTCATTTTGGATGAGGCAACGGCTAATATTGACCAGGAGACGGAAGAAATGATCCAAAACTCTCTGAAGAAGATGCGCCAGGGGCGGACAACCATTGCTATTGCCCATCGTCTTTCTACTATCCAAGATGCCGATTGCATCTATGTTCTCGATAAGGGAAAAATCATCGAATCAGGCAATCACGATCAGCTCATTGCTCTAGGAGGAACGTATAAGAAAATGTATGACCTCCAGGCCGGTATGATGAAATAAGGACAAACAAGGTCTAAATGCAAATTTAACCTTGTTTTTCTTGCTTGAAAGCTGTAAAATAAAGAAAAGAACAGAAAAAGGAAGCAACAATTATGTCAAACGATCTCATCCTAATGGGAGTGGTTATTGTCTTATTTGGACTTTATTTCACCCTTCAAGTAGATCTTACTAAAGTTAGAAATCAATTCACCTACTATCTTCTAAAACCAGGTAGCATCTCCAAGGAACAAAAAGAGAAGTACCTCAAAGAACCAGAGATGGAAGCGATTCGCTTAATTCGCATCGACTATCGGATTGGCCTTCAAAATGCCAAACTGGTCTATGAGCACTTAAAGAAATAAAAAGACCCTCGTATAGTCTATACGAGGGTTTCTCTTTCAAAAAAAGGCGTCAGCTTTGGTAAAACGTTGGCAACATCTGCTGATTGGATTTTTGCTAGTTGATAGGGACAAGGAGTGATGTAGGCTGCTTCAAAGAAATCAAGAGAGAGTCCACTGTGTTTTAAGGAAGCAAGAGATTTGACCTGATGAAGATCTACTAGGACCCCATCGTGGGTCAGGGTCAGATGAGGTAGAAGAGGAGACTGATCCATCAAAGACTTCAGACTTTCTTCTTCCTCTTTTTTTCTGGCGAGGAGTCGCTTTTTATTGGTCAGATACATACCATTATCGATATAGAGGCTCAAAGCCTTTTGCATAATAAGGTTGCTATCATAGTCCAGAATTGTCTTATAGGTCAAGACAGGTTTAAGAAGGGCTTGGGGAAGGATCATGGAAGTAATGCGAAGAGCAGAAAAGAGATTGGTCGAAAAAGACTTGATATAGATAACTCGATTATTGCGATCTAGATAATGAAAAGAAGGAGCATTGCGGCCATCAAGATCTACCAAATAGTCGTCCTCGACAAGGTAGACATCGTATTGATCAGCTAGTTGCAAGATTACTTCTTTTTCCTTGGTGGAATAGCTATGCCCAAGTGGGTAGTGAAAACGGGGGATCGTGTAGAAAAATTTGATGTGGCCACTCTTAAAAATCTCTTCGAGTTCCTCGAGGTCAATTCCCGTTAAATTTCGTTGAATGGTCCGGTAGGCAAGTTGCTGCGAATCTAAGAGTTGATTCATCCGATGATAAGTCGGCTGCTCAATCAAGATCTGAGATTTTTTATTGGGAAAGTCAATTTGGCTGAGGATATTGAGTGCCTGTTGTGTACCAGAAGTTAAAACGATCTGATCCGCAGTCGTATAAATGCTTTCTTCCTTCAATAAGCCTTGAATCGATTGGCGTACTTCTGGTAATCCTGCTTGATCTGAAAAATTATTAAAGAGATAATTCTCACGACCAATCAAGGTTTCATTGATACAGGTCCGGAAATCTTCAAAAGCCTGATTGCGGTCTTTCTCTAATTTTAGTGGAAGATCCTCATGTTGGTCAGGTTCCTGCTCCAAAACATAATAGCCACTTTGAGGTTTTGCGTAGAGTAAGTGCTGGTAGGTCAAATCCAGCAAGGCCCGTTGCACCGTATCCTTACTACAAGAAAATTGATTGGCTAGCTGGCGAACGGAGGAAATTTTCTGACCGGTCACCAGTTCTCCGTCTTGAATGGCTTTTTTTAGAACATGAATAATTTCTTGGTATTTGCTCGTCTTCATTTTGACTGTCCCCATACAGTTTTTTTCTATTGTACAGAAATAATCACAAAAATACCACTCTGAGAATGAGTGAAGATCTTTTTCTTTTAAAAATCTTGTTTTCATAGGTAGAATGTAGTGCCGTACGACATTTTATGATAGAATGAAGATCGTAGTGTCTTCCGTAAATAGGGTACAGTAGCACACAGTGTATTGGGGTGCGGGATTGAACAGATGATTACCTGTATGGCTGGTACAAGACCTATCTGTAAGCAGTTCCGTATCTGTATGTGATGCATCGAATCAAACCTTCATAACCATAAACAAGCTACATAACTTTTTACGATCAATGAAAGAGGTGGAGAAAATGTAGGCAAATCTAGGTAAGTCTTTTAGAAACACTTAAAATATCAATTGAAAGAGGAAGAACAATGTTTAAAAGAACTTACAAACGCAATATTCCACTCTTAGCAGGTCTGGAATTCACATCTTATTTTGGAATCACTAGTTTCTGGATTTTATTTTTCATTCAAAATGGTCTTTCCTTGCTTCAGATCGGGCTATTAGAGAGTATCTTTCATGGTACTAGTCTATTGAGCGAAATTCCATCAGGCATGTTGGCGGATCGATTTAGTTACAAGACCAATCTCTATTTGGCTCGCATAGCCAGTATTGTGTCCTCTATCTTGATCTTACTTGGTCAAGGGAATTTCTGGATCTATGCAATGGCTATGATGGTCAGTGCCTGGTCCTACAATTTTGATTCAGGTACGAATACTGCTTTCTTGTTTGATTCGGCGGTAGAAGCAGGTCAAAAGGATCGTTATCTTCAGATTTCTAGCTTTTTGTCCGGAGTGGCTGAAGTTACCCGAACCTTAGGAACAGTGGTAGCCGGACTCTTTGTTCATGGGGCCTTGGCTTGGACCTATCATATTGCCATAGGTCTTTCATTACTTTCCATTCTCTTGATTTGTCTGATGAAAGAGCCAGAGAGCAAGAGAGAGGAAAGAAATAGTCTGACCTTAAAACGGATATTGGTGGTAGTGAAACAAGAATGGCAGGAAAAACCAGTCTTGTTTTATTGGATGCTGACCTATCAGCTGGTAGGGACCATTATGTGTATGTTTTATTTTTACTACCAACAGAAAATCAGTGACCTAGCCAGTTGGCAAGTTTCACTCATTATGTTGATTGGTAGTGGATTCAATCTTCTAGCAGTTTATTTAGCTAGTCAAATTGGGAAGAAATGGAATAGCAATCAAGTCTTTCCAATTCTGGTTGCACTGACAGGCTTGGCCTTGCTGTTGGTAGGTTTGAAGACTCCATTCTCCTATCTGAGCGTCTATCTCTTGACCAATGCCCTTTATGCAGTTTATCAACCTATATACTACAATGATTTACAAGTTTATTTGCCTTCCAGTGTGCGAGCAACCATGCTGAGTATCAATTCGATGATGTTTAGTCTCTCTATGATTGTGATTTTCCCTCTGACTGGTTGGTTCATCGATACTTGTGGATTTGTAGCTGTTTTCCTTGTACTAGGCCTTGTGACCCTCCTATCTTTCCCTCTCTTACTGATTGGATTGAGGAAAATGGGCAAGCTATTAAATAAGGGGACAAAGACGGAATAAAAGCTCCATACGTTCATTTGTCCACCTATGTTAAAATAGTACATATCATGAAATGATGGGGGAATCATCTGATGTAAACAAAAAGATTTGAGAAATCATGTCATTTCTCAAATCTCCAATGCTAGTATTGATCCCCAAAAGTTAGACAAATAATGTAAAAAGGACTTAGTTCTGTATTGCACAGGACTAGGTCCTTTTGGTTTGTTCCTACTTCACTGATTGTGTTAGGAATCAAAATCGCCTATGAGAACCCGTCTCGGTAGTTTTTTAATAGGCTAGTCTGTATTTTACCTAATCTCTCCTTCATAGGAAGAAGTCGGACAGCAACGACTCTTTCAGTTGCTTTCATAAAAAATACCCGAAAAATTAGATTTTTTCTATCTAACTTTTCGGGTGTGGTTTAAAAGACTAGAGGCTGTATTACATAAAGTAAACGATGGCTAAATACTGAAGGGCAGAAGCTGCAAGGATGAAAAGGTGCCAAATCATATGGAAATAGGGTTTTTTCTTGGCATAAAAGCCAGCTCCAACCGTGTAGCAAAGTCCTCCCATGAGCATGAGCCCCCAGAAGATAGGGGTAGTTTGACTAACAATTTGGGGAATAATAAAGATAACCAACCAGCCCATGATCAAGTAAAGAGCGAGGCTGAATTTTTCATTGACTTTTTTGGCAAAGATTTTGTAGAGGATACCAAAGATAGTGGTGCCCCATTGGATTAAGATAATGCTGTAGCCCATCCAGTTGTTCATCAAGGTGAGGACAACTGGCGTGTAACTGCCTGCGATCGCAATGTAGATCATGGAATGGTCGATAATGCGAAGCACATACTTTTGAGGGGAATCATAGGACATGGCATGGTAGACGGTCGAAGACAGAAACATCAAAAAGAGGCTAATGACAAAAATAGAAGTCCCAAAAGCACTAAGAAGACCGTGTTGCTCAAAGCTATAAACAGCTGAGATTGGAAGCAGGATGAGCATAAGGAGGGCTCCAACAGCATGGGTTACGCTATTGGCGATCTCTTCTCCAAAGGATAATTTTTTACTTAGTTTCATGGTGTAGTTCATTAGTTTCTTCCTCTGTTTTTACTGGTTGAATATAAGATAGGGTTTCAAGATAAAGTTGAACGGTCTGACAGGCAGAGCGAATAATGGGTGCAATCGGCTCTTTTTGTTCATTGAGATAAGCAACAAAGCTATTATAGAGAAGATCTGAGCTTGCCTGGTCCTGTAAGAAATTTAAGGTAGAAGCGATCTCCTGAATAGAAAAGACTGTTTTTAAGGTTGTAATAGCGATCAAACGAGCCACCTGTCTACGCTGGTATTTCTTCTTATCTGGTTTTTCAACATAGCCATGTTTTACGTAATTATTGATCATGGCAGCCGTCAAGCCCTTGTCAGAAGAAGAGAGGACAGGTGCACAGGTTTTATTGACATAAAGAAGGACCTGATCAAGATAGAGATCTAGCTCAGGTAGTTGCTCCCACGTTGGATAGGAAAAAGTGGACACTAAATCTTCACCTTTCTTTTATCTAGTTTTGATAACTAGATAATAACATTAATAAAAACTCCTGTCAAGGAATTTTGAAAAATATGGTACAATAGACCTATGAAACTATTAATTCCATCCGCTAAAGAACTGAACGAACAGGCTCGTATCGTCGAGCCCCAACCCTTGTCAGAGAACACAAAAACCATTCTCCAAGCTTTGAAGCAATTCTCGCTAGAAGAATTAGCGACCTTTTACGGGATCTCAGAAGAAAGAGCCCTAGTAGAAAAAGAAAGAATTGAGGCTCTGATAGATGGGAGTGCTAAAACCTATCCTGCTTTGGAACTGTTTGATGGCCTCATGTATCGGAGCATCGAGCGTCAAGACTTATCTAAAAAAGAGCAGGTTTATCTGCAGGAGCATTTGTTGATCACGACTGCTTTATACGGTGTGCTACCTGCCTATGAAGGGATTGCTCCCCATCGCTTAGATTTTATGATGAAGCTAAAATCAGCTGGAAAGTCTCTAAAGTCACTCTGGAAAGAGGACTATGATCAGGCACTAGAAGGTGAAGAACATATCTTATCTCTCTTGTCTTCTGAGTTTGAACAAGTCTTTTCAAAAGCCATACGTGAGCGAATGATTCGGATCAAATTCATGGAGAATCGTGATGGGACACTGAAGATTCACTCGACGATTTCAAAAAAAGCACGTGGAGCTATGGTGACAGCTATGATGAAGGAAGAAATCACTCATCTAGAAGATTTGAAATCATTAGACGTAGCAGGTTTCTCTTATTATGAGGATTTATCGCAAGAGAAAGAATGGGTCTTTGTGAAAGAATAAATAAAAATATTCCTGAGAAGCGTCAGGAATATTTTTTGATCTGTTAGATAAAGAGAATGCACGATGAAAACTCCAAAATAGAGGATTTTGGAGTCAGAATCGTCTTGAGCAGTAGGCTTAGGCGATGTGTTTGAATTTCTTCAAGAGTTCTGTCAACTCAGCTTGCTCGCCGCTATTAAAGACTTGCATCAAGCGTTGAATATTTTTAATATGATCTGGAAGAGCTTCTTCGATCTTTTTACGACCGGCATCGGTAATAGATACAACATATGCACGGCGGTCTTCTGGATCGGTTTCGCGTGTAATCCAACCATCGCGGACCATATTGCGAATAACCACAGTCATATTTCCAGAGGTCGCAAGAATGCTATCAATCAGATCTTGAATGCGGAGATCGCCCTTGCTGTACAAGGTCTCAAGAACAGAGAATTGAGTTGGTGTCAACTGGTGCTTTTTAAAGATATGAGCCTCAGACGCACGGATCAATCGTTCCGCCTTGTGGAAGACGATCATGGTTTTTAAATCTACGTTTGCTTCTTTGAATAATCTCTTTAAATTTTCCATATCTATATTTTATCAATAAATAGTGTTTCTGTCGTTTAATTTTATTTTCAAATTAGTTACAAAATTGTGACAAATTTATTAAACTATGAACAAAAAATATACAAGCTGTTAATTTTAGTTTGTTTCTCAAACAATTTTATACTAAAACATTGTAACAGGTATGAAATATTAGTAACAATTCTTTCTTGAAAATCTATAGAATTCTAGGTAGCTTTGGTGTATAATGAGGGAGTGAAACAGAAAAATTATCTTTTTATCATATGGCAACATATAATAGGAATCTGTGTCTTAGTTCTGACAGTGCTATTTTCTTGGCTATTTCTTGCTGAAAAAACTTCGGATCGCATGCAGGATCAAATGGAACAAGCAAGAAACATAGCGCTGTCGCACTCTTCGATGGCTACAATTGATACGGAGAGTTTCTTCCATGGCAAAGAAGCATATCTTTCCTTTATTGGAAAAGACCAGGAGGGGCAAGAACTAGCGGTCTTGGTGGCGGAGGCAGATGATCAGGTCTATGCTTACCCTTTAAAAGAGGGGATCAGCCAGAAAAAAGCAAAGGCGATTGTGAAAGAGAAGAGCAAAGACGCGATTGATCGGGTAACTTTTGGACGCTTTAAAGGCAAACCGATTTGGGAAGTTAAGTCTGGAAGATCTTATTATGTGGTGGATTTCAAGACTGGGAAAGTAACCAGTGTTTTTTAGGATTTGAGGAGGAAATATGAAATTATCAAATCGTGTATTGGAAATGGAAGAAAGCGTGACTTTGGCTGCAAATGCGCGTGCCAAAGCTTTGGCAGCTGAAGGTCGTGATATCTTGAGTTTGACGCTTGGTCAACCTGACTTTGCGACTCCAAAAAACATTCAAGAAGCAGCAGTCGCATCGATCGAGGATGGTCGGGCTAGCTTTTATACGGTAGCGTCTGGACTTCCAGAATTGAAGGATGCCATTAGTGACTATATGAAAGAGTTTTATGGCTATGCTGTCAGCCGCAATGAAGTAGTGGTCGGCACTGGCGCCAAGTTTATTCTTTATGCCTTCTTTACTTCTGTTATCAATCCAGGTGATGAAGTCATCATTCCAACACCTTGCTGGGTTTCTTATGTGGACCAGGTCAAGATGGTTGAAGGAACACCCGTTACTTTCCAAACAACAGAAGAAAATCACTTCAAAGCAACGGTTGAGCAACTGGAAGCAGCACGGACAGATAAGACCAAGGTTGTCTTGCTAAATTCGCCATCCAATCCAACAGGGATGATCTACAGTAAAGAAGAACTAGAAGCGATTGGGAACTGGGCTGTTGAGCACGACATCTTGATTTTGGCAGATGATATCTATGGTCGTTTGGTCTATAATGGCAATACTTTCACGCCAATTTCTAGCTTGTCAGAAGCGATTCGCAAGCAAACCATCGTGATTAACGGAGTTTCCAAAACCTATGCCATGACTGGATGGCGTGTTGGGTTTGCAGTGGGGGATCCTGAGATTATCGGAGCTATGGCCAAGGTGATCAGCCAAACAACTTCTAATTTGACGACAGTTTCCCAGTATGCTGCCATCGAAGCCCTAACCGGAGACCAATCTTCTATTGAGATCATGCGCCAAGCTTTTGAAGAGCGCTTGAATACCATTTATCCTTTGTTAAATGAAGTACCTGGTTTTGAAGCTATCAAACCTCAAGGAGCCTTCTATCTCTTTCCAAATGTAAAGAAGGCCATGGAGATGAAGGGTTACACGGATGTGACGGAATTTACCACAGCAATTTTGGAAGAAGCTGAAGTAGCTCTCGTCACCGGTGCAGGTTTTGGTGCCCCTGAAAATGTTCGCTTGTCTTATGCGACAGATTTGGATACCCTCAAAGAAGCTGTTCGTCGACTCAAGGCCTTTATGGAAAATTAAACATATCGGATCCTTAGCTTTGAGCTGAGGATCTTTTTCTTTAAAAAAATCAGCTTTTCACAGGTAGAATCTAGCACTGAAAGCCTCTTTATGATACAATAAAGAAGATAATGTCTTCGGACAAGTTTAACGAGAAAAGGAAGATGAATGATGACAAAACGGATTACTATCATCGAAGTAAAAGACTATGTTGGTCAAGAAGTGACCATCGGTGCTTGGGTTGCTAACAAATCAGGAAAAGGGAAAATTGCTTTCTTGCAATTGCGTGACGGGACTGCCTTTTTCCAAGGTGTAGCTTTTAAACCAAACTTTATTGAAAAATTTGGGGAAGAAGTGGGAATTGAAAAATTTGATACTATCAAACGCTTGAGCCAAGAAACGTCAGTCTTTGTGACAGGGATTGTCAAAGAAGATGAGCGCTCAAAATTTGGTTATGAGCTGGATATTACAGACATCGAAGTCATCGGTGAATCGCAAGATTACCCAATCACGCCAAAAGAACACGGAACAGATTTCTTGATGGACAACCGTCATTTGTGGTTGCGTTCACGTAAGCAAGTTGCTGTGATGCAAATCCGTAACGCCATCATTTATGCAACTTATGAGTTCTTTGATAAGAACGGCTTTATGAAATTTGATAGCCCAATTCTTTCTGGAAATGCAGCAGAAGATTCTACAGAACTTTTCGAAACAGACTACTTTGGAACACCAGCTTACTTGAGTCAATCAGGTCAGCTTTATCTTGAAGCTGGTGCTATGGCCCTTGGTCGCGTCTTTGACTTTGGTCCAGTATTCCGTGCTGAAAAATCTAAGACTCGTCGTCACTTGACTGAGTTCTGGATGATGGACGCGGAGTACTCATACTTGACACATGATGAGTCACTTGACTTGCAAGAAGCTTATGTTAAAGCGTTGCTTCAAGGTGTTCTAGATCGTGCTCCTCAAGCCTTGGAAACCTTGGAACGTGATACAGAGCTCTTGAAACGTTATATTGCAGAGCCATTCAAACGCATCACTTACGATGAAGCCATTGATCTCTTGCAAGAGCATGAAAATGATGAAGATGCAGATTACGAACATTTGGAACATGGGGATGACTTCGGCTCACCACACGAAACGTGGATTTCAAACCACTTTGGTATACCAACATTTGTGATCAACTATCCAGCTGACATCAAGGCTTTCTACATGAAACCAGTTCCTGGTAACCCAGATCGCGTGCTTTGTGCAGACTTGCTTGCGCCAGAAGGTTATGGAGAAATCATCGGTGGTTCTATGCGTGAGGAAGACTACGATGCCCTTGTAGCGAAGATGGAATCACTTGGTATGGATCGTACAGAATATGAATTCTATCTTGACCTTCGTAAATACGGTACAGTACCACACGGTGGATTCGGTATTGGTATCGAGCGTATGGTAACCTTCGCAGCTGGAACGAAACACATCCGTGAAGCGATCCCATTCCCACGTATGTTGCACCGTATCAAACCTTAATAGACGTAAAAACGCCATTAGGCGTTTTTAACTTTTATCTGGTCCAAAAACTATGAAAGGAATTTCTATGCTGAAAAGAGATATCATTGATGGAAAAGAATATGAGGATGGACAAGGGTCTTTGATTGTAGATCTAGACCACACCATTCAACAGATGCTCAAGTCCTCTTATCCTGAAAGTCAAATGGATGATTTTATTACTTACAAAAATTTAAGCCAATATTGCATGGATTATCTAGGTCAGATTATTGACAGAGCCAATGATAAGAACGAAGCGATTAAACAGCAAGTAACTGCTGTTATGCCTGAAAGTGAGCGTCCCTTTAACGTTGAAGATCGCTTGACGGCTAGCTATACCTTTGGTCAGCGGGTGGCGGATTCAGTTGCACGCTTTGGCGGGTCTTGGACATTTATTATCAGTTTCATTCTTATGATGGCAATTTGGATGTTGATGAATGTCTTGCATCCTTTTGGCTGGAATTTTGATCCTTATCCTTTCATTTTGCTCAATCTTGCCCTGTCTACGATTGCAGCGATTCAAGCTCCTTTAATCATGATGAGTCAAAATCGTGCGGCAGATTATGATCGCCTGCAAGCACGAAATGACTTTAACGTCAATATGGAATCGGAACGAGAAATTCGTTTGCTCCATACAAAGATTGACCATATGGTGCAACAAGATCAGACGGATCTACTAGAGATTCAAAAATTGCAAACCGAATTGTTGGTTTCTTTGTCTAATCAAGTGACCCAATTGCGTCAAGAGATGAACCAAGCTAAAGAAGAAGTTGACTGATCAATCATATATCCAGATAAAGAGAATGGGGAGACGATGACATCATTATTGAAGTATTTTAAGGGCTATCTAACGGAAACTATTTTAGGTCCTGTATTTAAACTATTAGAAGCTATCTTTGAATTGTGCGTGCCTTTAATCATTGCCCACTTAGTCGATCAGGTCATTCCGAAAAAGGAAACGAGCGGAGTGGTGATGATGGTTGGTGCTTTGTTTTTATTTGCTAGCTTTGGTGTCGTCGTTGCCATTACGGCTCAGTATTTTTCATCTAAAGCAGCTGTCGGATTTACCCGTGAGATGACCAAGGATTTGTATGATAAGATCTTGTCCCTTTCAAAGGAAAAACGAGATAGAATCGGTACATCTAGTTTGGTAACCCGTCTCACTTCTGATACTTATCAAATCCAGGTTGGGATCAATCTCTTCTTGCGCCTCTTTTTAAGGGCGCCGATTATTGTCTTTGGCTCTATTATCATGGCCTTTACGATCAGTCCGAAATTAACCCTTTGGTTCTTGGGGATGGTGGACATTTTGACGCTGATTATTGTTATCATGTCTCGGATTGTCAATCCGCTCTTTGCTAAGATTCGGAAAATCACAGACAGGATGGTCACGGTGACGCGTCAGCAATTTCAAGGTATGCGGGTGATTCGGGCCTTTGGACAACAGGCTAGTGAATTAGAAGATTTTAGAGAGGTCAATCAGGACTACAAAGTCTGGCAAATTCGCGCTGGTATCTGGTCTAGTTTGGTTAGTCCCTTGACCTTCCTTGTGGTCAATACGACCTTAGTCTGTGTTATTTGGCAGGGACAGTTGAATATCTCTGCTGGTCTTCTGACTCAAGGGATGTTGGTCGCTCTGGTCAATTATTTATTGCAAATTTTAACAGAATTGATCAAGCTGGCTATGCTGGTCACGTCTTTAAATGTCAGCTATATTTCAGCCAAGCGGGTACAAGAGATCTTTTATTTGAAAGAAGAAGACCTCCTAGAAGCTTTGACAGAGGAAACCGCAACAGAACAAGAAGCGATCAGTGCAGAGGAAGTTTCTTTCACCTATCCAACGGCTTCAAGCCCAGCCCTAGAGGGAATTTCCTTTGATCTTGACCAAGGACAGATGCTGGGAATTATCGGTGGTACAGGATCTGGGAAGTCCACCCTTGTTCAGTTATTGAGTCATCTGTATGCTGTTAGTCAGGGAAAATTAGCCCTCTATCATCAAGGTCATTCTCCTAAAAGTCTCAAGGAGTGGCGGGAGTGGGTAGCTGTTGTCCCGCAGAAGGCAGAGCTCTTTAGAGGAACTATCCGCTCCAATCTTTTATTAGGGATGGAAGGAAAGGTGTCTGAAGATGATTTGTGGTGGGCTCTAGAAACGGCTCAGGCGGCTGATTTTGTCCGTGAAAAAGAAGGACAGCTGGATGAGCCGGTAGAAGCCTTTGGTCGAAATTTTTCAGGTGGCCAACGCCAGCGTTTGACCATTGCGCGTGCTCTTTTGAAAAAGGCCCCTTTCTTGATTTTGGATGATTCGACTTCTGCCCTGGATTATTTGACGGAGGCTCGTCTCTTAAAATCTATTAAGGACGAATTGAGTGACACAAGTTTGATCTTAGTATCTCAACGAACCAATAGTCTCAAGTCGGCTGATCAGATTTTGGTCTTGAATAAGGGGCATCAAGTAGGACTGGGAAATCATGATTTCCTCTTGTCCACGAATGAGATTTATCAAGAAATTCATGATTCACAACACGGGAGGGAGGAAGCATGAGTCAAAAACGTTCTAGTTATTTAAAACGTCTGTTTAGAGATTTTGCTCACCATCCCGGTCTCCTGATTCTAGCCAGTATCGGGACAATTGCTCAAGTAGCCTTAACGGTTTGGTTACCGATCTTGATTGGACATGCGGTTGACTTGGTCATCAATCCTCAAGGAATGAAAGTCTTATTGCCAGTTTTGATCCAAATGGTGCTGATTATTTTGGCAAATACCTTGATTCAATGGATCAATCCTCTTCTCTATAATCAATTGGTCTATCGTTTTAGCCAAAACCTAAGGGCAGAAGTGATGGAAAAAGTTCACCGCTTGCCCTTATCTTATCTGGATAAGCAAGGGAGTGGGGACTTCGTCAGTCGTCTCACGACCGATGTGGAGCAACTCAATAGCGGGCTTCTCATGGTCTTCAACCAGTTCTTTGTTGGACTCTTAACTATTCTTGTGACCATTGTAACCATGGCAGAGCTGGATTTCTTTATGATGGTAGCGGTTCTGGTCTTGACTCCTTTGTCTCTTTTGATTGCTCGTTTTATTGCCAAGCGCTCCTATACGCTTTTCCAAGAGCAGACCAAGGCGCGTGGCCTGCAAACTCAGTTGATCGAAGAGTCTTTGACGCAAGAAAGTTTGATCCAGTCTTTTAACGCTCAGGATCAATTCCGTAAGTCCTTTAAGGAGACTAATGAAACCTACGCTAAGTATTCCCAATCTGCTATCTTTTATTCTTCTACTGTCAATCCTGCGACTCGCTTTGTGAATGCCTTGATTTATGCAGTGGTGGCTGGATTTGGTGCGGTTCGAATCATTTCAGGTTCTCACTTCACAGTTGGTCAATTAGTGACCTTTCTCAATTATGTCAACCAATACACCAAGCCATTTAATGATATTTCCTCTGTCTTGTCAGAACTCCAAAGTGCCCTTGCCTGCGCAGAGCGCTTGTACAGCGTATTGGATCAAGATGAGATTGAGGAAACTGGTCATCAATTTTTGGAAACGCAGAATGTTAAAGGAGCGATTGGCTTTGAGCACGTCACATTTGGCTATGATTTAGGACGGACCTTGATCAAAGATTTAACCATTCAGGTTCCAGCCGCTAGTAAGGTAGCGATTGTAGGGCCTACAGGAGCAGGGAAGTCGACCTTGATCAATCTGCTCATGCGTTTCTACCCTGTGAACTCTGGGATGATTACGATTGATGGGGTGCCGATTACGGACTACACCCGTGCTTCCTACCGCCAACAGTTTGGCATGGTTCTACAAGAAACCTGGCTTAAGGTTGGGACCATTCATGAAAATATCGCCTTTTCTCGTCCAGATGCGACCAGAGAGGAAGTGATAGAAGCAGCCAAAGCAGCCAATGCGGATTTCTTTATCCGGCAGTTGCCACAAGGGTATGATACTTATCTTTCAGATGCTGGAGAGTCTTTGTCCCAAGGTCAACGCCAACTCTTAACGATTGCGCGTGTTTTCCTTTCGGTTCCTAAGATTTTGATCTTGGATGAGGCGACATCGTCCATCGATACTCGGACTGAAGTCTTGATTCAAGACGCCTTTCATCAGCTCATGAAGGGACGGACCAGCTTTATCATTGCTCACCGCTTATCGACCATTCAAAATGCCGATATGATCCTTGTCATGGTGGATGGCGATATTGTTGAGCATGGCACTCATGAAGAGCTAATGCAAGCACAAGGTGTTTACTACAAGATGCAGACAGCTCAGCAACAGATTAGTTAAAATGAAAAGCATTTTCAGATTTGATAATGCTTAGATTGAAGATAAAGACATATTCAAAACTTTCCTTAGGTGAGTACGGACGTTAGGTGAAATTATCCAGTGGATGATTTCAGCAATCCAGGAAGTTCCATGACTTAGTTTTGAACCTAAAGTTTCAAAACTCCCGAGTGCTAGAAACTGATTTGTTTCTAGCACTTTTCTCACAGCGGAAAGTTTCAATATTTTCTTGATTAATTTTAAAAATTGAAAATCATTGTTGTTCCTTTTAGAAACGCTTTACTTATTTTATTTTAAAATAGTTAGTCCACATTCTAAGCATTTTCAGGTTTGAAAATGCTTTTTTAGTCTAAAAAAAACATCTAGCAATTTTGCTAGATGCTTCAAAAACCACTCGTTAGTTTATCTTTTTAAACGTTTAGAACCTTGTCCAAGAATTCTTTCAAACGTGGGTGTTGTGGGTTGTCGAAAATTTGGTCTGGTTTGCCGTCTTCGAGGAATTCACCATCTGCGGTGAAGATGACACGGTTGGCTACTTGGCGGGCAAATCCCATCTCGTGGGTGACGATAATCATGGTCATCCCTTGCTTGGCCAAGTCTTTCATAACGTTCAGTACATCTCCGACCATCTCAGGGTCAAGGGCAGAAGTCGGTTCGTCAAAGAGCATAATATCTGGATTCATGGCGAGTCCACGGGCAATGGCCACACGTTGTTTTTGACCACCGGAAAGACTATTTGGATTGGCATCGGCTTTATCTGCGAGTCCAACTTTTTCCAATAATTCCATCCCGACTTTTTGAGCTTCTTCTCGGGTCATCAGTTTGTGCTCTACTGGCGCAAACATAATGTTTTCAAGGACGCTCATGTGAGGGAAAAGGTTGAAGTGTTGGAAAACCATCCCGATATTTTCACGGACCAAATCAACATTGGTTTTTGGATCGGTTAGATCATATCCATTTACGGTAATTTGACCTTTTGT
>OKVG01000847.1_pt1 | contig 16817 bp, 15 predicted proteins | sample 1606981 | NCBI WGS metagenome assembly OKVG01 (sample SAMN03281018, study PRJEB24777) | human gut metagenome | isolation source: fecal sample PR128 from 1 month old male Malay infant, vaginal delivered... | reverse complement strand
GGCTCAGGTGATCGTGCCCAAGCGCAAGCGCTGTCTGGATGAGATCGATCAGACCGTGCTGTTGGTGACCGCGCGGGTTGATGACTGGTGAGATCGCCACGCACTTCGACGAGGTTTGTGGGGGTGACGGCCTCCACGCACACCATCAGCCGGATCACGGAGAAAGTCACCGGTGAACCCACCTAATGGGCGAGCAGGCCGCTGGATGCGATCTATCCGGTGATCTTCGTCGACGTGATCGTGGTGATGGCCCTGACGGGGCAAGTCCGTAACCCCCGTTCCATGCCGTGAAGGACGTCACGGTGAATCGGGCCGCGCCAACCTCGCCATCTGAGCTGGCGACGGCACAGCGGGTGCTCGGTTCTGGCTGCAGGTACAGTTGCGCCTCGATTCGGTGCACTGTGCTTGTCAGCACGGTTCAGGAAGTGTCAACCGCTGGCCCTGCCATCGTTTGCGCAGCCACCGGTCGTGTGAGGCAACGACGACGGTGCCAGGGTATTGGACGAGTGCATCTTCGAGTGCGGTGACGAGGCTGAGCGAAAAGTGGTTGGTCGGCTCATCCAGCAGCAGGATCTCTGGCGGGTCAGCCAGTACTACCGCGAGGGCAAGGCGACGTTGTTGGCCGACGCTGAGTTCCTGCACACGTCGGTTGTGGTCTCGACTAGCGATCAGCCCGAAGGTGCTCAGTGGCATCCGTGCCGCACGTTCCGCACCGACCAAATCTGTGTAAGCGTCGAGCACCGTGCGTGTGGGACCGCGATCGTAGGGGTCAGGTAGAGCGGTTTCTTGCGCAAGCAGCTGTACGCGGTCCACCGGGGTGCGCGTGACCTGCCCACTGCTTGGTTTCAGCGTGCCGGCGAGCAAGCCGAGCAAGGTCGATTTCCCTGATCCGTTCGGGCCGGTGATGAGCCATTTCTCGCCTCGGCTGATGCTGAGCGACGTGGCCGGGAGCCGATCTTTCAGAGCCGCGTTGACGGTAGTGAGCACGGGTTCGAGGGCGCCGATGGTACGCGGCTCGCCGGCAACCGTGAGCCCCTGGAACTCAAGTTCCCGGGGTGGCTTTCGGATCTGGCGGTCTTCGAGATCCGTCAGGCGTGCGCGAGCGTCGTTGACGCGGCGAGAGATGACCTGCGCGTTGCGGTCAGCGTAGAACTTCTTCGCCTTGCGCACCTCGGAACGCGGGCGCCAATCGGAGTGTCCCACCATCTGCTGATCCTTCACCGCGGCACGAAGCCGGGAAAGCTCGGCTTGTTCATCGCGATACTGCCGTTCCCATCTCTGCCGTGCTTCAGCTCGTGCGGCGAGGTAGTCGCTGTAGCTGCCGGTGAAGCGGGTGAGGCCGATCCCGGTTCCCGTGCCGTCGTCAACTAGCGGCTCCGCGACCGCGTGCGGGAGTGGCGACGGGTCGAGGTCGAGCAGCGACGTGGCCGTCTCATCGAGGAAAGCCCGATCATGACTGGCAATAAGTAGCGGCCCTCGCCACGCCGTGAGAACGCTGACGAGATATGCGGTCGCGGCATCGTCAAGATGGTTCGTCGGCTCGTCCAGGAGCATCACATCCGGTGCGCTCAGCAGCAGCCACGCCAGAGCGAGCCGAGCTCGCTGTCCACCGGAGAGCGTTCCTATCGACCGGTCGCGGTCGATTCCCCCGAGCCCGAGTCCAGTCAGCATCGCTGAGACCCTCGCCTCGATCTCCCACACCCCAAGACGCTCGGCCGTTTCCAGGGCACCCGCATAGGCGTCGGCGGTGACTGGATCATCGGGGTTGTCCGCAAGCGCGGCACCGAGCCTGCTGACCTCTTCGGCTGCGCGTCGCGACGGGGTAACCGAAGTCTCGATGGCATTCTCGATGGTCTCAGCTGCGGAGAACGGGGACTCCTGATGAAGCAGCCCAATCACTGGTACATCGGCATCCGGTGCATTCACGGCGACCGTTCCAGATGTCGGCTCCAAGAGTCCGGCGAGCACCCTGAGCAAGGTTGATTTCCCCGACCCGTTTTCCCCGAGCAGCCCCACCCGGTTACCAGCAGGTACGACGAACGACAAATTTGTGAGTACCCGCCGATTAGAGTAGGAGAACGAAAGACCGTCCACTCGCAGATGCGAGCCCGTGGCAGTGAACGACGATGAAGCAAGTACGTGAGGCATGAGCAAAATCCCGAAGACGTGACGAGAACCTGCCGGGCAGACGGCCTCGGACGCAGGTCAGGGAAACGCTCAAATGGTCACGACTCCAGTTTACCGAGGTTTGTCATCGGATCAACCAAGCCGGAACCCGTGGGCGGTGCGGACCATCCCCGACGCCAATTCCGGCGATCGGCGGTTCGCAAGGTTGGTAGCTGGGTTCGGTCATCGCTGCCCTGGGGCATGGTGGACGCGTGCCTGGTTTGCAGGTTCGTGTTGTCGCTGTATCGGGCATGTGGTTTCGGGTCATGGCATTCAGTACGCGTCTCAACAAGACGAACAATCCCGAGGCCATCTCGCTGATACTGATTCAGTATCGGTAAGTTATGCAGGCTAAGGCTTGATCTAGGAGGTGGTCCGGGCTATTTAGCCACGCGTAAACCAGCTTATGTCCAAGATCACGACGACGGCGACGATGCTCATGCAGGCGATAGGGGACATCTGCTCACGCTTCATCAATGCTGATGGTCGGCCCTGCAGTCCGGAGATCGATGTGAGAACGGTCGGCATTCAGCTGGATGAGCTGCGCCTCATACCAACTCGCATCCTGGTGGCGGGACGCGCCGAAAGACTGAGGCGCTTCACACAGCACTCCGGACTGGGTACGCCACGCATCTGGTTACCGACAGATTTAGTGCACGCCGATTGCACGAACGTATGGGTGGCTGACCCAGGCCCCGAGTTTCTGCCGTCCCGTCAGAGGACGCAGTCTGCGTGACGCGCCTGCCTCTTCCGGATCGATCTGTGTAGGCATCGCTCTGCGTCTTCTCTGTAACGACGCGGGCCTCGTCCCACGTGGATCGCTGGTTTGTAGATGTCTCCATCTGCCCCCAAAGATGAGGAAATGGTCGGAACCGTGTGTGAATAATCCATCGTGGGCAGCGGTGAGCGTCGTGCCTTCAAACGCTCTGATGTTTGCTGGAGAGGTCCGAAGGGGACCACGTCAAGGTCGTTGAGGCTAAGTAAGTTACGGGCCTGAGCTAGTTCCGTACGACTTCACCGTCCGGCAGTCTCACGGCCGTGACCGTCATGAGAGCGGTGACGGCCGTGAGCGCGGCGAAGGTGACCGGGTGGATTCCGTCAGTTACCGCGACGAGTAACGCACAAGCCGCGACGCCAGCCGCACTACCGAACTGGGTGGCGAGTCGTCCAGCAGTACTCGCGTGGACGATCTCGTCGGCGTCGAGCTGGTGGTAGGTCGCGGACATACAGAGCACGGTGAGCGCTCCGAGGCCGCCGCCCCAAGAGGTCGCGTTTCGGGAGCTGTCTCATGAGGAACTCGTCGCAGTGCTGCCAACCTCGCATCGTCTGGCGCACCGCAAGCGCCTCAGACTCGCTGATTTGGTCGATGAATCCTTTGTCGATTTCCCAACTGGATCGGCCGGACGTGCCCAAAGTGATCTTGCCTTTCAGGCGGCAGGATTGCATCGCGACGTCGCGTTTGAGGCCATGACCACCGATCTGACGATCGGCATCATTCGCAACGAGCTGGCGGTTGGGCTGTTTTCTGCCCATGTCGTCGCACACGGCCCCGACGTGGTCGCCCTCCCACTTGCGGACGGCCCTCGCAGGGTCCAGTACCTGGCCTGGAACGAGTTCAACCCTGGCCCCGCCACCCGTGCGTTCCTTGAGGCCATCACTCCTGCTCAGCCAGAGGCCGGGGCCGACTCGTCGGAGACCTCGTGACGGGGCCCCGGCGGGAAAGCGCCCCGACACAGCAACACCGTCACCACAGCCGTAAGTGTCACAAGGCTGGCCGTCACAGCGATTCCTGAGGTTCCCGTCCTGGCAAGCAGGGCTCCGCCCGCCAGCCCACCACCCGCGCCAGCTGCATTGAACACCGTCACGAACACCGACTGAGCAGTATTGGTGTTCTCTCCAGCGCGATCAGCCAACGCTGTCTGGAGCAGGACCGGTGCCCCGCCAAAGGCAATTCCCCAGACGATGACGTCAAAGACAGGCAGCGCAAGGCCCGGAGCGCCCATGGTCCACACCCCACCGGCGACGGTCATCGCCACCAAGCTCACCACGGTCGTGGTGCGCAAGGCGCGATCGATCACCGTCCCGACCAGGGTTATCCCGGCGATGGAGGCCAAGCCGAACAGCGCCAGTCCGATGTCGAGACGCAGACGTGAATGTTCCAGAAGCGGCACGGCGTACGTGTAGAGCATGTTGTGGGCAAGGATCCACGCGGCCGTCACGCCCAGGATGACCCCGATATCCGGCTGCCGGATCACGTGTACCAGCGGTGTGCGTCGTCCTTCTCGCTCCCCGGAAACGTCAGGAACCGCAGCAATGACCCATACGACGAGGCTGAGGGCTGTCGCGGAGATCACGATGAACACCCAACGCCAATCCATCACCGAGGCGGCGAAGGCTCCCAACGGAACACCGGCAGCCAGTGCGATCGGTTGGCCGACGCCGGTCACCGCCAGTGCGCGCCCCTGCAAGGCGGGTGTGACCAGCCCACGGGCGTAACCCGTGAGCACTCCCCACACAAGAGCGGCGGCTGCACCAGCCACCAGGCGCGCACCGAGAATCACGAGATACCACGGGGCAATCGCCGTGATGAAGTTGAAGATTCCCAGCGTCGCTACGGCTATCAAGAGGACCCGCTTGCGACTCATGGCCCTTGTGGCTGACACCAACGGAATTGCCGTTACGACCGACCCGACCGCGTACAACGTCACAAGCTGTCCTGCAGCCGACTGCGACACTCCTAGTCCGGCAGACAGCTCAGGGAGCAGCCCTGCCGGAATGGTCTCAGTGAAGATTGCCAGGAAACCAGACGCCGACAGAGCGAGGAGGGCGCCCCAAGGCAGGCGGTCGGGCAGGCTGGCGGTCCTCATGCGTTCCCCAAGGGATCGCGGTGTTGCTGCACCTCAGCCAAGACGAACCGGTCCGTGTCGCCCATGCCTGCTGTCAATACCTCGCCCAAGAGCTCCGACAATAGGTCAGATGACGGGAGCTCGAGGCCATGGGCGCTGGCCAGTGCGCGGCGTCCATCGTCACCGGCCCGTTTCACCAAGCTGGCAGCCTCAGACAGTGACTGAGTCACCGCTGCGATCAGCACTTGTCCCGCTACCTTGACCACATTGGCCTGGATCGGGTCCTCGCCAACCGGCCAGAGTCCCGCACTGATCGCTTCAAGGAATGGCGTCACTCGCTCGAGATCCTCAGACCGGCCCGCCGTGATCAGATTGAGTTTGCTCGCCCTGGCTACCGGGACACCACCGAACATCAGTGCCGCTACGTAACCGACCTCATGCGCTGCGTGGGCATCGGCGGCCTCCCGAGCAAGGGCTGGACTGATCGTCGCCAGATTCACATGGATGCATCCCGCTCCCATGGATTCAAGGGTTGCTTCACTCAGGAAGACCTCCCGGACTGCGGCGTCATCGGACAGCATCGACAACACCGCAGGAGCGCTGAAACCGTCTGGTGGATCCATGGCACGAGTGGCACCCACGCCGAGCAGCGGCTGAAGGCACGTTGGATTCTGATCCCAGACGCCTACAGAAAACCCTTGCTTCAACAGGTTTAACGCAATTGGCGTCCCCTATTGCCCCTGTGATCGCTACCACCACATCCATATCCAGCTGCCCTTCATGATCGTTGTCAGTCGTCATACGGATACTGACGTCTCCAAGAGTGGACGCAGCAGTATTGGTGATTCCAACACATGCTGCTCATGGCAGCTATGCACAGGGGACATGAACCGGGGGGTGGTCTATGCCTGAGAGTAAGGCAGTCCCGTAGCGCATGATCGTTTCGCTCAACGGCTTCGCGACTCGGTTTGGAGGGCCAGGTCACCGGCTGCGTAACGGCGAATGCGGTACCAGTCCAGATCGCCACAACTGGATCGTCACCGAATCGGCTCATTGCCGTGGCACTGATTGCAGTTCCAACAGTGACGCCCAGCGTGATCACCGAGGGCGGACTAGTTTTCCGGTTCCGCCCACCTCGGTCACCCGAGTGGCCAGGGCGGAATTCATGGTGACGCCTGCTAGGCCGACCACAGACAACGAGAACGAAGGTTGTGGAGATCCTGTACAGTGTTTTCTTGCGAAACGGCAGTCCTGCCCGGCATCGATGAGTTCCTGATAGTGGGCGACTTTTGCGTCGAATGCCCTGAGAGCGTCGTCAAGTGCGCGGCGACGCGCCTCCAGTTCGGCATTGGTCTCGGAGAGCAAGGCAATCCGACCGCCATGGTTGGTGGCCCCTTCGCCGATGAGTGCGACGAACTCCTTCATCGCGCGGGTCGTCATGCCGGTCTCAAGCAGACGGGCCAGCAGCAGAACGAGGTTGCGGTCAGCCGGGGCGTACCGACGCCGTCCGTCGACGCCTCGCCCCACGGGCGGCACCATGACTTCTTTCTCGTACCACCGGAGGGTGTCCATGCTCAGGCCCGATTCGGCGGCCATCTCGCCGATGCTTATCCAGTCCTCGCTCACGGCGTTGACGCTAATGTCTAGAGCGCACTCCAGCTCAAGCATGCCTTAGTCCACCGGAAGAGTTCCGCCCGATCAGTGGGTGCTTTGTGCTTCAGGTTGAGGCGAACGAGTCTGATCTCACCGTCACCCGGTGTGACCCATTCCTCTTTGTCACACCCGTGCCGAAGTCAGCTCACAGCCAATTCTTCTTGTGGAAGATCACGTACAGGATCACACCGCTGGCCACCATGCTGAGCAGGCAGTAGAAGTATCCGTATCTCCAGTGCAGTTCTGGCATGTAGTCGAAGTTCATGCCGTAGATCGAACCAATGAGGGTGGGCACGACGAGGATGGCCGCCCATCCGGAGATGATCTTGACGTCCTCGTTGGAGCGTTGGTCGACCAGCGTCGCATTGACCGTCAGGATCTGGGTCAGCAGTTCCCGAATGTCAGTGATCTGGGAGGAGATCCGGGCCAGGTGGTCGGCAACGTCAGCCAGATAGGCCTGCAGCTCGGGTGGCACCTGATGCTTGGCGGACCCGGCGCGCAGGGCAGCGATGATCGGGATGAGCGGGTTGGTGGCGTGCTGCAGGTCGATGGCCTCACGAGACAGGCGGTAGATACGTTCGGGGGCTGCGGAATCCCCACTGAAGACCTGCCTCTCGATCTGTTCGATGTCGAACTGGATGCCGCTGATGACGGGGAAGGTCTGGTCGACGACACCGTCGAGGATGGTGTAGAGCACCGACTCCGGACCGTGGCGCAGCAGCTCCGGGTCACTGGGAAGACGCGGAGTCCACCTCAGGCTCGACAACTCGTCAGGGATGCGCTGCACGATGACGACGACGCAGTTGCGCTGCTTGATGACCTCGGCCTCGACGAAGGCCACATCCTCCATTGAGTCGATGTAGAACGGCGGGTGCAACACCAGGAACAGGGCATCCCCGTGGCGTTCCAGCTTGGGACGCTGGTGGCCTTCCACCAGGTCCTCGGCCAGTAGTGGGTCGAGGCGCATGAGGTCGACAAGGCGCTTGATCTGGGTCCGGTTCGGACTCTGCTCGACGATGATTCCCAGACGCTCGGGGTGGCCGTCCAGCCAGGACAGCGTCGTCTCGACGTCAGCCTGGTGTTCCGGGTCGGCCGGGACTCCCTGCTCGAACCACTTGATGTCGACGATGCCGGGTTTGGTGTCGGCGATTGGCCTGGTTGCCAATGGTGATGCGCCACCATGGGTGCGCGCACTCGTCGTGACACCCTTCCTTGGCTGGGGTGTTGCTGCCATAGATCGCCTCCTCCGTCATCTGGGCCGCAAGCCTACTGCGTACGGCGTCGATCTCCCTCACGACGACGGTCGTCGGGGGTATCGTCGTCAACGTACATGCCAGGAGTGTCGAGGATGATGTTCGTGCCTCCGGCCGCGTCGGACAGCTCGTTGGGTGCGAGCCACTTGGCGAGGTGATAGACGCCGACAGTGACGATGGTGCCCAGGGCGATGCCGCCCAGGGTGAAGGAGTCGCTGAACTTCAGCGAGACGTCACCGACGCCGATGATGATGCCGGCTGCCACCGGGACGAGGTTCACCGGATTGCCGAAATCGACGTTGTTCTCCTTCCAGATCTTGGCGCCCAGAAGGCCGATCATGCCGTAGAGGACGACGGTGATGCCGCCCAGTACCCCACCGGGAGTTGCCGAGATGACGGCACCGAACTTGGGGGAGAAGCCGAACAGGATCGCCACGACCGCAGCCACCACATAGGCGGCCGTGGAGTACACCCTCGTCGCTGCCATCACACCGATGTTCTCCGAATAGGTTGTCGTCGGGCCCGCGCCGAGGAAGGTGGCCAGCATGGAGGTCGCACCGTCAGCGGCGACCGCTCGTCCGACCTGGTGATCGAGGTTCGTGCCGGTCATCTCAGCAACTGCCTTGACGTGACCGGTGTTCTCGGCGATGAGGGCGATGACGACCGGCAGGGCCAACAGGATGAAGGCCAGGTGGAAGGCAGGCAGGTGGAACCCAACGACGTTGGTGGCCGCGTAATGGGATCCGTTCTGGGCCTGGGGTAGGTACTTCCAGGTGTCCAGGTTCGTCACCGGGGGCAGGCCGATCCATGCTGAGTCATGCACGGCTGACCAGTCCACTCGTGGGGCGACGGTGCCGTCGGCGTGATGAAGCGGACCGAACACCAGATCCTCGATCCACGACAACACGTAACCGATGACCAGGGCCAGGAAAATGGCGATGCGGGAGACGAATCCGCGCGGTCCCACCGACAGTGCGATGACGAGCAACATGACGATGAGCGCGGTCCACTGATCGGTGGGCCAATAGGTCTTGGCAACCACCGGGGCGAGGTTGAAGCCGATGAGCATGACGACGGCGCCAGTCACCGTCGGAGGCAGCACCTTGTGCACCACCCGCGAACCAGCGGCCTGGATGATGATGCCGCAGATGAAGAGGGTCAGGCCCACGCACAACAGGGCGCCCGAGACGTCATTGGGTTTGCCGCCGGAGGCGTAGATGGCCGTCGCCACGCCGGGGAAGGCTGCCGAGGAACCGAGGTAGGACGGCACCTCATGCTTGGTGACGAAGATGAAGACGAGGGTCGCGACACCCGACATCATCACTGCCAGTTGCGGGTTGAGGCCCATGAGGACGGGGAAGACGAAAGTTGCCCCGAACATCGCCACCACGTGCTGGGCTCCCAGCCCGATGGTTCGTCCCCATCCGAGCCTCTCGTCGGGAGCCACCACCTCACCTGGCTCCAGTACACCGCCGTTGTGCAGCTTCCAGATCATGGGCGTCCTTCCGGGTTGGTTCCCTTCCGGACCCTCAGCGTATCTGCTCGACGAGCAAATCCCCGTCGGGCGTCCGATGACCGACTCAGATCCAGGAGCGGAACCACATCCGTGCCAGCCATGCCTTTCGGGTCATGAGGCTGTCGGTGAGGATGGGATAGATGAAGGCGAAATCGGCCGCGACCAGGGCCATGACCGTGCCAACGACGATTGCACCGATGCGGCGTCGGCTGGTGGCCTTGGCCGGGCCAAGGATCTGACCGAGCCAGATCGCCAGGATCGTCACTGTGAACGGAATGATGCAGATGGCGTAGAAGAAGAACAGCGGACGGTTGTCGTAGCGGAACCACGGGATCCACGTCGACATCATGGCGACGATCGGCAGGGTGAACCGCCAGTCACGGGCGAAGATCCACCAGATCACCGCGGCCACCAGGGCGATGGCTGCGAACCACCACAGCACAGGGGTGCCGGTCGCGGAGATTACACGCAGGCAGGTGTCACCGACGGCCTCGCAACCCTGCTGGCCCGGCTTGATGTCGTTGACTGCGTCGATTCCGAGCGGTCGCTGGTTGATCAACCATCCGGATGGATTCGAGGCGTAGACGTGGGTCTGCGTCATCATGTACGAGCCGGTGTGGAAGTCGTACATCTGCTGGTGGTAGTCCCACAGCGCGGCCAGGGGTTTCCCGATCACCTTGGACAGGCCCGGATCAGGGTTCGGGCCGGCCCAGGATTTTCCGAGAACCATGTGTGGGTAGACCGAGAGCCACCGCGCCCACGTGGCGATGTAGCTGCCCACGGCCACGACGACCATGTAGACGAAGGCCGGTACCCCGTCGCGCAGGAAGGACCACCAGGCCTTCGTACCCGCACCGGCGAGCCGGCGTGCCGACCAGTCCCAGATGACCGAGATGATGCCCATCGTCGCCAGCACGAACATGGAATTCCATTTCGTGGCGCAGGCCAGACCGAACATGACTCCAGCCACCAGACGCCACGGACGCCACCCCTGGGCTGGACCGAAGACCCCGTCGAGATGGGGCTTGCCGACGGCTCTCAGATGATCAGCCAGATGATGACGGAACCAGTCCCGGTCAGCCGCCACCGCAGACACACCTGCCACCAGGAAGAAGGCCTGGAAGATGTCGAGCAGTCCGACCCGGCTCATGACGAAGGCCAAGCCGTCGAGGGTGAGCAGGATGCCGGCAATGGCGCCCACCATTGTGGACCGGGAAAGACGTCGAGCCAACCGGATCGTCATGAGGACGAGCAGGGACCCGAAGACCACGGATGCGAATCGCCAGCCGAAAGAGTTGAAACCGAACAGTTGCTCCCCGATCGCGATGAGCCACTTTCCCATCGGTGGATGGACGACGAACTCGGCGTCGGGTGTCCAGGTGTTCGTGATTCCTTTGACGATGTCAGCGTTGGCTTTCGCTGCGTCAGGCCAAGTGCCCTCGTACCCCTGCTGGAGCATCGTCCAGGCGTCCTTGGGGTAGTAGGTCTCGTCAAAGACGAGGTTCTTGGGGAAGCCGACATTCCACACCCGCAGCAAGAAAGCCAGTGCGGTGATGAGGGCCGTGACGACCCAGCTCGTGTACTCGTCGCTCATTCGGCCGTCGTCGAGACGCTCGAGGGTCGACAAGGATCTTCTCGCTGCTGCCACATCGCCATGGTAGAGGGTTGGTGAGACGCCACCGTCGGTCCGGCATGGGACGATGGTCGAGTGAGCCAGACACCACCGGGACGAGTCATCCTTGCGGGCACCCCCATCGGGGACCGTCATAGCGCCTCGCCGGCCCTCATCGAGACCTTGCGTGACGCCCGCATCATCGCTGCCGAGGACACACGTCGGTTGCGCGATCTGCTGCGCCGCCTTGACGTCGAGACCTCTGCCCGCGTGGTGTCCTATTTTGAGGGCAATGAATCGGTCCGAACCTCCGAGCTCATTGAGTGTCTTCGTGACGGGGACGACGTCGTTGTCGCCACAGATGCGGGGATGCCCTCGGTGTCCGACCCGGGATACCGGCTCGTCACCGCCGCCATTGAGCACGACATCGTCGTCACCTCGGTCCCCGGACCCACCGCCGTGACGACAGCCCTGGCCATCTCGGGAATGCCGACCGACCGGTTCTGCTTCGAGGGATTCCTGCCGCGCAAGTCGGGGGAGAGGCGTCGTCGCCTGGCTGAACTTGCCGATGAACCGCGCACCACTGTCGTCTACGAGGCTCCCCATCGGCTCGCCGATCTGCTCGACGATGCCGCTGAGATCCTCGGCACCGACCGACGCGCTGCGGTGTGCCGGGAATTGACGAAGACCTACGAGGAGGTTCGTCGCGGCGGTCTGGCAGAGCTGGCTGAATGGGCTCGTGAGAACGCCCGCGGCGAGATCACCATCGTCATCGAGGGAGCCAGGGGGAACTCCGTGAGTCTTGACGAGGCCGTCGAGATGGTCGCCGAGCTCACCGACGACGGAATCAAGCCGTCCAAGGCCGTCGCCCAGGTGGCACGGGCCACCGGTGTCGACCGACATGAGCTCTACGACGCCGTCCAGAATGCCTCGACCGACCAGGAGGAATCGTGAACGAAGCCATCCGTGAGGTACTGGCCGAGGCTGGCCTGCCGCCCCTGCCCGAGCCATTGGCCGCCCCTCTGGTGGACTCCCACACCCACCTCGACACGGTGGCCGACATCGTCCACCTCGATACCGCCATCAGCCTGGCCGCCGCCCGTGAGGTCGGGGTGACCCACATTGCTCAAATCGGGTGCGACGTGGAGGGGTCCGAGTTCGCCGAGGAACTGGCGCGAACCCATAAGAACGTCATTGCGGCGGTGGCGATCCATCCCAATGACGCCGCCCGTCTGGGGCGCAAGAAGATCGGCGCTGCCCTCAAACACATCGATGACCTCGCCAGCGCCGGCGACCATGTCCGGGCCATCGGAGAGACTGGAATCGACCACTTCGGCACGACCGACGACGAGGGGCAAGCCCTCCAACGAGAGGTCTTCGCCGCCCACATCGCCATGGCCCATGAGCACGGTCTCACCCTTGCGATCCACATGCGTGATGCCCGCAACGGTGGTGAGGGAGACGGTCCGACCCAGGGCCGACAGGCCCATGACGACGTCGTCGACGTTCTCGACTCAGAAGGTTGGCCGGAGCGGGTCATCATGCACTGCTATTCCGGTGATGCCGACCTGGCTCGGATCTGCCTGAGCCACGGGGCGTACCTGTCCTTCTCCGGGACGATCACCTTCAACTCTGCCGGCCCTCAGCGTGACGCCTTGGCGATCGTTCCCGACGACCGCATCCTCGTCGAGACCGACGCGCCGTTCCTCACCCCGGTGCCACGCCGCGGCAAGCGCAACGGCCCTTACCTGCTGCCGCACACCGCCCGTTTCGTGGCACAGCAGCGTGGGTGGGATGAGACGCGCGCCTGCCAACAGCTCACTGACAACGCCTTTTCCGCTTATGGAGGTGCCTGGTGACCGAAACCGGATTGCTCGATCCCGCGTCGATCCGACGCATTGCCGGTCAGATCGGCCTGAGACCGACGAAGACCCGTGGGCAGAATTTCGTCCACGACGCCAACACGGTGCGTCGTATCGTCTCCCTGGCCCAGGTGGGTCCCGACGACCGTGTCATCGAGGTCGGTCCAGGCCTGGGATCACTGACCCTCGGCCTGCTTGAGACCGGCGCCCAGGTCGTCGCTGTCGAGATCGACGAGGTACTGGCCACCCAGCTTCCCGACACCGTGGCCGAGCGGACGCCAGAGGCTGCCGACAGGCTGGAGGTCATCCTCTCCGACGCCCTCGACGTCGATGCCATCCCCGGCTCCGATCCGACCGCGCTGGTGGCGAACCTGCCCTACAACGTCGCTGTCCCGGTGCTGCTGCACATGCTGGCGATCTGTCCGCAGTGGTCGACGGGTGTCGTCATGGTGCAGTCGGAGGTGGCCGACCGTCTGGTGGCCGCTCCCGGATCCAAGATCTACGGGGTTCCCAGCGCCAAGCTGGCCTGGTATGCCGTGGCGACCCGGGTGGGAAATGTCCCCCCGACGGTCTTCTGGCCGGTGCCCAACGTGGATTCCGGGTTGGTCCGGATCACGAGGAGACGTCCTCCTAAGATCGACGGACGAGCCCCTGAGACCACTCGCTCCCAGGTCTTCCGCGTGATTGACGCGGCCTTCGCGTCCCGTCGCAAGATGCTGAGATCCGCACTGGCTGGACTGTGTGGTGGTTCGGCGGCTGCCTCCGACCTCATCGGCGCTGTAGGGATCGACCCGACGGTGCGCGGAGAGGCCCTTGACATCGTGGACTTGACCCGTGTTGCGGAGGCGTTGGCCCAGGCCGGCGTCCTCGGCGATCCGGGTCAGGTGTGAACTTCTGCCGGTACGGTAAGCACATGATGATGGACGATCCGTTCGACTTGCTCCGTCCCACGACCGTGACGGTGCGGGTCAGCGCCAAGGTCAATCTGGCGTTGGGGGTCGGCAGCCTCGCGCCTGACAGTTTCCACCCGCTGGCAACGGTCTTCGAGGCGATCGGGATTCACGACGAAGTGACGGTGACCCGTCGTGACGACAAACGCATCACCCTCACCGTCTCGGGAGAGGATGCCGACCAGGTCCCCACTGACGAGACCAACCTCGCCTGGCGGGCCGTGGAGATGGTGCGTGAGGAATTCGCCCTGGAGCGGGGGGAGCGCGATCACGGCGTCGATATTCACATCGACAAGTCCATTCCGGTCGCCGGAGGCATGGCAGGTGGGTCCGCTGACGCCGCCGGAGCCCTGCTCGCCGCAGCCGCCCTGTGTCGTCTTCCCGATTCTCCTGAGAGTCTGCAGCCGCTGGCCGCGCAGCTAGGCTCCGACGTGCCCTTCTGCCTCATGGGCGGGGTGGCGCTGGGCCGAGGGCGAGGGGACCGTCTGGCTCCGGTGATTTGTCGTGGCCGTCATCACTGGGTCATCGCCACCTCGAATCAGGGACTGTCCACCCCAGCCGTCTACCGACGTTTCGACGAGATGGGCGGGAACCCCGGGGGAGAGCCAGTTCCTAACGACCTCATCTCAGCCCTCACGCGGGGAGATCTCGACGCGGTCGCGGCCACCATGAGCAATGATCTTCAGGCCCCCGCTGTTGACCTGCGTCCCGAACTCGGCGAGGTGCTGGAAGTCGGGAAGGAAGCTGGAGCTCTCACCGCCCTCGTCTCGGGTTCCGGACCCACCTGCGCCTTCCTCGTGCGCGACTCCGCCGGGGCCAAGAAGGTCAGCGGGGCCGTGTCCGCCCTACCGCAGGTCAATCGCACCAGGGCGGCCCGCGGCCCGGCCTCCGGTGCTCAGGTGTTGCCGGGGCCGGTGGGGAGCTTCGCATGACGACCTCCCACCAGCACCAGGACCCGAAGGACGCCGTCGACGTCATCATCGCGGCATGGGCGAGGGAGCGACCCGACCTGCCCGTCGAGGTGATGGAGGTGTGGTCGCGCGTCACCAGGCTGGCACGTCGCCTTGATCGAGACCGGTCCAAGGCATTCTCACAATGGGACCTGGAGGGCTGGGAATTCGACGTCCTGGCAGCCCTGCGACGCTCCGGGGAGCCCTATCAGCTCAGCCCCGGACAGCTCCTCAGCGAGCTTGAGGTCGCCTCGGGGACGATGACGAATCGGATCACCAGACTGTCAGACCGTGGCCTGGTGTGTCGTCTGCCTCACCCCAAGGACGGTCGCGGGGTCATCGTCGAGCTCACCGATGCCGGACGAAATCGGGTCGACGGAGCTCTGGCAGCCTTGTTGGAATCCGAGGGACGTCTCCTCGACTCGATGGACCCGCAGGCCGTTGAGCAACTGGGCCGGGGACTGCGCGCGGTGCTGGCTCGTCAGGAAGAGCTGGACTGATCCTCTTCCCGCTCGCTGTGGCGGGTGAGACGCGGGTTTTCCGACACCCGTGTCAGCCCGTTGAAGGCCAGGTCGACGAGGTGAGCGGCGACGACTTCCTTGGCTGGTGCCCGGGTGTCGATCCAGGCCTGTCCTGCCATGCCCACCATCCCGGTGAGTGCCGGGGCATAAAGGGGTGAGAAGGAGGCGTCGAAGCCGTGACGGTTGAAGTTGTCGGCGAGAATCCCTTCCGCCCAGGAAGCGACGTCAGAAAGGATCGAGGCGTAGGAGCCGGTCGTTGATCCGACCGAGGAATCTCGGGAGATGATGCGAAATCCATCGGGGCGATCATCGATGTAGTCCAGCAGGGCCAGCACCGCGGACTCCAGGGTGCGGCGTGGTCCCTGCTTCGGGCGGGTCATCGCGGCATTGAGGGAATCCTGCAGCAGGCGCACCTCCCGATCGACGACAACGGCGTAGAGCCCGTCCTTGGACCCGAAGTGCTCGTAGACGACGGGTTTCGAAACTCCTGCGGTGGCAGCGATCTCCTCGACGGAGGTGCCCGCGACGCCGTTGTCGGCGAAGAGACGACGCGCCACGCTGATGAGCTGCTCGCGGCGCTGTCCGCTGGTCATCCGGGCCCGTGGGTGCCTGGAAGATCGGGATGCGGGCGTCGACGTCATAGCATCGAGCCTACTCAAGCCCGTTGCGTGGCCGAATCGCGGTCCATGCTCTAGGGTTGGGGGGGACTCGGTTTGCCGAGCGTTCCCCGGTTGGTCTGTCGGCAGGGCCCGCCTGACTTTGAATCAGGATCAGCGACGCAGGTTCGACTCCTGCCCGGGGAGCTCATCGACCCTGTCGTACCTCCTCACGGTGCGGTGCGACCGCGTGACGGCTACAGTTGGCCCTGCATGCCGCATCCGAACTGGGAGAGCACCGTGACGTCCAGCCCGTCCACTGACCGAACCGAGATCGACGGAGTGGCCGCCGTCATCGTGCTGGCTGCTGGCGGTGGCACCCGCATGAAGTCCTCGAAGTCCAAACTGCTCCACGAGGTTGCCGGTCGACCCATGCTGTCGTGGGCCGTAGGAGCGGCACGCGGACTCAACCCAGAGCATCTCGTCGTGGTCGTCGGACATCGTCGCGATCAGGTAGAGGCCCATCTGGCTGATGACGCCCCCGACGTCACCACCGCTGTTCAGGCCGAGCAGAAAGGCACCGGCCACGCCGTCGCCTGTGGTCTCGAGGGGCTGGGCCAACTTCACGGCGAGGTCGTCGTCACCTATGGTGACGTCCCGATGCTCACCGGAGAAACCCTCCAACAGATGGTCGAGGTCCACCGCGAGCGTCGCAATCTCGTCACCGTCCTCACTGCCGAGGTCGATGATCCCACTGGCTATGGGCGCATCCTCCGCGACGGAGAGACCGTCGTCGGGATCGTCGAGCACAAGGACGCCGACGAGGCTCAGAGGGCCGTTCGAGAGATCAACTCCGGCATATACGTCTTTGACGCCGAGGCCCTGCGTGACG
>OKVG01000814.1_pt1 | contig 17652 bp, 15 predicted proteins | sample 1606981 | NCBI WGS metagenome assembly OKVG01 (sample SAMN03281018, study PRJEB24777) | human gut metagenome | isolation source: fecal sample PR128 from 1 month old male Malay infant, vaginal delivered... | reverse complement strand
TGATCATAAGCCTCTTGGATGATTCCATTAGGGGTAAAATCGCCTAATAGGTCCATCACTTGGTCTGCTAGTTCTTGTCGGCAAATGATAGAAATTTCAATCCACTGCATACTTGGTCTCCCCAGATTATCCACATATCATACGTTTTATATTTTAGCTTATTTATTGAAAGTCATCAATTTTTCCTGACCTAAATCGTCTTATAAGATATCTCTTAAGAGACCATAACTTACAGCTTGTCCCAAAGATACTTATCTTAGTATTCATAATGAATACTTGTAAAAATAATATAAGAAAAGGTCTATAGAACTTCCCTAGGAAAGTATCCATAGACCTAAATCTGTGTTTATTAGAGCATATTAAGTTGTAACGAAAGCTTACTCAAAAGCTTCTTTAATCTTATCAAAAAGACCCTTTTTAACATTCAACTGATCAACTTCTTCCTTGCTTTCTTGTGCGAAGCGGAGGAGAAGTTCCCGTTGTTTGTCATTGAGCTTTTTAGGGGTTTGAACCCTTACCACTACATGGTGGTCACCACGGGTTTTAGGATTTCTGAGGTATGGAATCCCCCGCCCCTTGATGCGGAAGGCAGTCCCTGTTTGAGTTCCTTCTGGCACCTTAAGTTCTACTAAACCATCCAAGGTATTAACCCGAATAGTAGCACCCAAGGCAGCTTGTGCAAAGGAAATATTTACATGAGACACCACATCATTACCAGACCGCTCAAATTCTCTGTGATTACGTACATAAATATATACGTAGAGGTCACCTTTAGGGCCACCTAATTGTCCTGGTTCCCCTTCACCAGCTACGCGGAGGCGAGATCCAGTTTCCACACCAGCAGGAATTTTTACGTCAATGGTTCGTTCCATCATTTGTTCCCCTGTGCCTCGGCAACGGGAACATTTCTTTTCGATTTTCTTACCAGAACCACCACAGGTGTGACAAGTACGAGCAGAGCGCATTTGGCCAAATGGAGTATTTTGCACTACATATTCTTGGCCAGACCCATGACAGGTTGGACAGGTGTCCACCTTAGTACCTGGTTCTGCACCAGTACCATGGCAATGGCTACATTCTTCATGGCGATGAACCTTTAGCTTAATAGCCTTACCAAAGGCCGCATCTTCAAAGCTAATGGTTACATCCTCACGAAGGTCAGCCCCCTTTTGAGGGCCTTGTTGGCCACCGCCACCTTGACCACCGAAGAACATATCAAAGATATCTCCGAAGCCACCAGCACCACCGAAGCCTTGACCGCCGCCAAAGCCACCAAAGCCGCCCCCTTGGAAACCACCAGCCGTGTTGCCTCCACCGCGGGTGAAGGCATCATGGCCGAATTGGTCATACTGGGCTTTTTTAGTCTCATCAGAAAGAACTTCGTACGCTTCGTTGGCTTCTTTGAACTTTTCTGCTGCTTCAGGGTTGTCACGGTTTACGTCAGGGTGATATTGACGGGCCTTCTTACGGAAGGCCTTTTTTATTTCATCTTGAGAGGCATTTTTATCGACCCCTAGGACTTCATAATAATCGTGAGCCATAACTTACCAGCCCTTCTTATTTTTTATCTTCGTCGTCAACAACTTTGTAGTCAGCGTCCACTACATTGTCATCGCCTTTAGCGGATGCCTCCTCTGCAGTAGCACCTGCTTGTGCCCCTTGTTGTTGTGCAGCTTGTGCTTGTGCGTATACTTGTTCGGCAATCTTGTGCAATGGTTCAGTCAATGCTTCAGAATCTTTTTTGATTTCTTCAATATTGCCAGCTTCGAGGGATTTTTTGAGTTTATCCTTAGCTTCTTCCACTTGTTTCAACAAGGCAGCATCACCTTTACCATCCAAGTCTTTTAAAGCTTTTTCTGCTTGGTATACGAGGGAGTCAGCATTGTTTTTGATGTCTAACTCTTCTTTACGTTTCTTATCATCAGAAGCATGTGCTTCTGCTTCTTTTACCATGCGCTCGATTTCTTCATCTTTCAAACCGGAGGAAGAAGTAATGGTAATGTTTTGTTCTTTTTGAGTACCCAAGTCTTTTGCCTTTACGTGTACGATACCATTAGCATCGATATCAAAGGTTACTTCGATTTGAGGAACCCCACGTGGAGCAGCTGGGATACCGTCAAGGGAGAAACGACCCAAGGTCTTATTGTCTGCAGCGAATTCGCGTTCCCCTTGAAGTACATGAATATCAACGGAAGGTTGATTATCAGCAGCAGTGGAGAATACTTGAGATTTAGAAGTTGGGATTGTAGTGTTGCGATCGATGATACGTGTGAATACACCACCCATTGTTTCAATACCAAGGGACAATGGAGTTACGTCGAGGAGCAATACATCCTTAACTTCACCGACCAAAACACCGCCTTGAATAGCAGCACCAATAGCTACACATTCATCAGGGTTGAGGTTTTTGTTAGGTTCTTTACCCAATTCTTTTTTGATTGCTTCTTGTACAGCAGGTATACGAGAGGAACCACCTACGAGCAATACTTTATCGATATCGGATGCAGACAAGCCGGCATCTTTCATAGCTTTACGTGTTGGTTCAATAGTCGCTTCAACAAGATCACGTGTCAATTCATCAAATTTAGCACGAGTCAATGTCAAATCTAAGTGTTTTGGACCACTTGCATCAGCTGTGATGAATGGCAAGTTAATGTTTGTGGAAGCTACGCCAGACAATTCGATTTTTGCCTTTTCAGCAGCTTCTTTCAAACGTTGGTCTGCCATCTTATCAGTGGACAAGTCAATGCCTGTATCCTTTTTGAATTCTTCAATCAACCAATTCATGATGCGTTGGTCAAAGTCATCGCCACCCAAGTGGTTATTACCGGATGTAGCTTTAACTTCAAATACACCATCGCCCAATTCAAGGATGGATACGTCGAAGGTACCACCGCCCAAGTCAAATACGAGAACCTTGCCATCTTCTTCTTTATCTACACCATAAGCCAAAGCCGCTGCTGTTGGTTCGTTGATGATACGAAGAACTTCCAAGCCTGCGATAGCCCCCGCATCTTTAGTTGCTTGCCGTTGGGAGTCTGTGAAATAAGCTGGAACTGTGATAACTGCTTGGGATACAGTTTCACCTAAGTAAGCTTCTGCATCAGCCTTAATCTTTTGTAAGATCATCGCAGAAATTTCTTGAGGGGTGTAGGATTTACCTTCAATGGTAACCTTATAATCTTCACCCATATGACGTTTAATAGAAGCTACTGTATTTTCAGGGTTAGAAACAGCTTGACGTTTTGCCAATTGGCCTACCAAACGTTCACCGTTTTTAGCAAAACCAACAACAGAAGGAGTGGTACGAGCCCCTTCTTGGTTAGTAATTACGACTGGTTCGCCGCCTTCCATAACCGCTACACAAGAGTTAGTTGTACCTAAGTCAATACCTATTACTTTTGCCATCTTACATGACCTCCTAATAATCTAATCTATATACTAGGGATGTATCCCACAGTATCAATTCTTTTCATGCACCTCGCCCACAGCTTAGTGCACGCTACTATTTACCGTTAGAAACGACAACCATAGCTGGACGGATAACACGACCATCTACTTCATAGCCTTCCTGGAAGACTTGGCAAACCACATCCGCTTCATATTCATCATTATCTACCCGTTGGATAGCTTGATGTAAGTTTGGATCAAATGGTTTACCTAGGGATTCAATAGGCTTCAAACCATGCTTTTCTGTGGCCGCCTTAAGATTGTTATAAATCATAGTAAAGCCATCTAAGAAAGTTTTTGTATCCCCTTCAGCTTCTACAGCCAAGGCCCGTTCGAAGTTGTCCAATACAGGCAAGAGATCCTTCAAGACATCGCCTTTGATAAAACCACTTAACTGCTCTTTTTCTTGGTTGGTACGACGACGGAAATTGTCAAAGTCAGCTTGCAATCGTTTGTAACGATTTTCAAATTCCGATTGAAGGGCAGCCAAATCTTGATTCATGGCTTCATCATCTTGTACTGCTTCTTGCGTAGAATCAGCCGAATCTGTAGTATCAGCAGCTTCTAGTGTCTCTTCTTGAGGCTCTTGTTGATTTCCTACTTCTTCATGTAGGTTCTTGTCTTTTTCCTCTGCCATAGGTTCCCTTTCTATATATGTCATACAAAAGATTGAATACCTTATGCATTTTAACCAATAAATTGGGTAATCAAATTCTGATTACATCCTAATAGTATCATAGTAAAATCCAATGTCAATAGGAAAGGTCAAAAAGTCAAATAGATTTTTATAGATTATTAGTCAAAAAGACAGGATACATATTCCTTAAGCCCTTGCCCCTACTGGATTTTCCCTCATCCATAAAAATTTTAAAAAAATTGTAATAAAGTCAAAAAAAATCAAATTATTACTGATAGCTTTATTTGGAGATGAAATAATAATATTATTTAAAAGGCTTAAATAATTTGCCTAGAATTTTACCGGTGCGTGGCAAATATACACTCCTATTATCACCTAAATTATCAGGACTAATATTAAAAGGATTTACATTGAAAAAAGAATCTTTAGAACCATTTCTAATCAAGTTAATTTCTTCTACTATATCGCTATAGCTTAGATCAATTTGTACAGTATCTTCAAAAGGCCACGACATAAGACCTACTATTCCTTTTAATTCTTCCAACAATTCTACATTACCTGTCCTCACACCCAAGTTGAACCACTCATTTACTTCATCATTTGTAACTTTGATTTTTCTATCATGCAATAATTCTGCTAATTCCCCAACAGCTTGTGCAATACCATTTGAAATCGCTTTTTTTAGCCAACATACACCAGACTCAAGATTATAAAAATTATCTTCAAGATCATCAGAATAAATTGCCCCTAGTGCACATTGAGCTTGACCACTATCTTGTTCTGCCGCTCGCTTATACCACTGAATCGCTTGTTCCAAGTCTCTTTCCACGCCATTACCATTTTCATATAGATATCCTAATTTATATTGAGCACTGGCATTACCACCTTCCGCAGCGTCACTATAAAGTCGTATTGCAACATTTATGTCCTTATTCACACACCGTCCTATTTCATAAAAGGTACCTAACGAAAATTTAGCTTTATTATTCCCCAAATCAGCTGATTCTTTATAAAGTTTCAGTGCTTCTTCTGAATTTTTTTGGAGGATTTCACCTTTTTCATACATCTGCCCTAACAAGTACATTGAGTTAGCTTCCCCATTTTGTGCAGCTTGTTTAAACCAATATGCGGATTCCAAGAGGTCTTTATTATCAGAATTTTGCAAAATGCATAGTTTTCCTAAATTATATGCTGCCATAACTTCGCCATCTTGGAATGCTAGTTTAAACCAATAAATTGCGGTCTTATAATCCATATCGACACCACATCCTGTCGCATACATGGTAGCTAATATAAATTCCGCATCTCTGATATGTCTCTCTGCAGCAGCCTTAAACCATCTAGCTGCTTTACTAAAATTCTTATTTACATAGTAACCTTGGTAATACATTTGCCCTATATAATATTGTGCCGCAGCAAGCCCTGCTTCAGCTGCTGGTCTTAAATACTTATAAGCCAATGCATAATCTTGATCTAAATCTTCACCCCAGAAATACAAAATACCTAAAGCTTGTGCTACTCTAATATCACCATTATCTAGAGCTTTTTTGAACCAGGCTGCAGTTATACTATCACATACTTTTACCTTCTCAGAATATCCATATGTATTATCGTAAATTTCAAATACTGTATCAGGTTTTTCGCAGTTATTTATACTTTTATATCCAAAAATTAAATCATTATCATCTAATTCACAATTATCCGATAAGAAATATAATAGTTCGATAAGAAGGTCATAATAAGATACGTCAATATCTATATTAATTCTAATGTGATCCTTCATATAGTGCTTCACAATAATGTCTCTTACTTCAGCGCTATTAGCGTTTCCACTTAATTCAACAAAGGCATGCAAAAAATAAGACTCATTATTCTCTAATGAATTTAACTTAGTTAATACTTGCGAAGTCATCGAATCTGACGGGGATAAGCTATCAATTACATGACCATTGTTATTTAAAAAATAAGCAAGGATATTAGGTCGACTATATATTTCACGTACCACTTCATAGTAATTAATCTTAAAATCTGTTTGTATATCTAATCGTTCTAGAATGGATTTCAACAACATTAATTCAGTTGTACTCCATTCACCTTTTGTGATTTCATAAAAATCTCGGGCTAAACAAATCATTAAGCTAATTAAATCTAATTCTTTATATTCAACTCCCTCAAACTGATTATGACGAATTGTCTCCGCCCAATTCAAAAGATTAATATTTCTTTCTACTTTATCTAAACGAGCGGATAATTTAAGTAAATTATCTTCTGTATATTTTAAGAATCTATCTAACCCAGCATACACAGCATTAAACTTATCATCTATACTTCTTAAAGATGCATTGAGTTTATTATTAACTGCAATCAACAAATCATAGGTCAATAAATTTTGTTCTGATAATATATTTAATATTTGTTGAGAGGCATATTGAACAATTGATTGTTGTCGATTAATATCATATTGAACTTCCTTATTAGTTCCTAAGACATCTCCCAAAATTCTCATCATAAAAGGCTTATTATCTAATGTATCTTGTAAATAATTAACCTCTGTTAATACACCTACACATTCAAAGGTCAACTTATTCAATTGCTTCCTACTAAGACGATTTAAGGATATAATCTTCTCTATTGATTTATCAACAATTTCTAAACCATCAATTGGGTCAATTTTTTCTATATCATATGCTATCCTATCATTTTTCATAGCAATTAAATCTCCTTAAATTTATCTATAATTTGTAGCCGTTTTTTTCTAGATTTAGCTATATCAGCTCGTGTATTACGATCTTTAATTAACCCTTCTTGTAGGATTAACTCTTTCTGTATTTCTAAACTCTGAACCTGTTTTGTAACATACCAGGCTTTGTCACTAGCTTCTTTCCTGATATTAAGAATGCCTAATTCTTTAGCAATTTTCTCTGTATCTATTGATTTAGAGTTAGTCAAATAAGATAAATTATTTTCACACTCAATATTTTTCATTATCTCACCCATGGCCATAAAAATTTCCTTATCTTTTGGTAAGAAAATTTTCACACGCCATGAAATAATTTTTTGTATGTTTAAATCTAAAATATTATTAGCAAACCTAAATCTATCATTACTAGCATACATTTCAAGAAGCGCTCCTTTAGCTAACTCTCGATTTAATTCATCTAATACAAGCTTAACTTCTTCTTGAGAAAGCAGATATTCTTCAACTAATCTAGGAAATACTCCTTCCAAGATTTGCACCATTTTTTTGGCGTCATCTTCTATAAAAGTATTGAGTAGTTTAGAGGTTAACTTGCCAGTTATAGACCCACCAATAATTCCACCTGCAAGGCCACCAGCAGGCCCCAATGTAACCCCAACAGCTGTACCAATAGTTTTCCCTACAGAAGAACCTGCAGCCGCGCCTACCAAACCTCCACAGAGTCCACTCGCAACTTCCATAACTTGCTTAAATAATTGTTGAGCCGAAACTCTACCTCTAAACATTTCTATACATGTAGGCCCGGATATAACAAGAACTAATACAGTACCTGAAATAATATTACTCCTTATAAGTTTCGGTAAATTATTGCTTCCTGCAGCTCCATTAATTTGAGCACCACTATTAAGTCCTTCAAGCAAATATTTTCTTATATTGGAGGGCAATAGTTTAACCAGCTTAATGGATGGTGCTAGCAATAAGTTATTTACTTTTGTTCTCATAAGTTGAGCCGTAAGAACAGATGTTGTAAAGGCAAGTCCACCCGCTTGTAGTCCTGCATAGAGAGCTTTCTCCAAAGCTACTTTTGAATCCTCGCCACTCCAAAGTTCTTTCGCAAAAATAATAGTAGCGGTTATTCCCATTGCATTAGCTGCTATGACAACACCATTTACAGCATCAAAAGTAAGCGATTCAATGGTTCCCGCTTTCGAAATCTGTACAGCCTGTTTATAAGTTACCCTGCCTTTTCGTACTAATTTTTCAGCATCATCCGGATTGCTTACACCTGGTACTTTTCCATTTTCTATTTTTTTCGCATATGGGAGATTGCTTCCGAATATTGATCTAATGGGACCTCTAATTGCATCGCCTTACCATTTGGGAAGATTTGTCAAGGACATAAACAAAATTTTTTTGATAAATTTATATCTTCTCTGTTTCTCTCTTGATTAGCTTTAGTATTTTATCCTTGTATGTTTCCCCTGTACCTTGCTTGAAATGTAGGTTTACGGTGTATTTTGTTTTTCCAATATCCATTATTAACTGTTTATGTTGTGGTTCTTTTATTACTCTTTTTTCTTCTTCCATGTGTCCTCCTTTCCGTTTTTAAGCAAAGAAAAAACAGCAAACCTTTTTGATTTACTGCTTTCGTATTAGCTTTTATTGAATTGTTAGTTTAGCAAGCTAAAAATATCCTACTTGCAATACTCTTTTATTTTATCGGCATATTCAGTCAAAAGATTCTTTGAATAAATTTTTTCATTTCTTGAATTTCTGACCTCTTTCCAAAGAATAGAAGCTACTTTTAATTTGTTTGAGTAGTTGCAACTATTTTCGTCTGCACAGAAATCCTTTAAAAATTGATTCCATTGACAAACCGAATTATCATACTTTGCATAATCTGATTTCCCATAATAAACTTTTAGCATATCTTGAATTGTAAAACTCAAATCATTTTCTCTTTTTACTTTTCTCCAAACTGTTGCCATATCAGCAGTAAATTTAAATGGTGAGATACCTGTTAAAACAGCGAAATATTCTCTGAACTTTGCATTAAAAGAAAAACCACATTCAAGTAATGGTGTATCTAAAGTAATATTTTCCACTTGCTTCTTTTCATTTTTTATTGATGATTTTTTAATCAAATTACCCTTAAAGTATTGCTCAATAATATAATTGAGTTCCTGTTTTGTACCTCTATATTCTAATCCTAATGACTTGCATATCTGTGAAAGTTCTTCACGATACCAATAGTATTTAGTAAATTCATCAAACGATGTAATTTTGTCAAACTCAGGTCTACTTTCTATCAATTTTTTATCTCCTCAAAACCAATTTACTTTTTCATCTCTAAATAATGGTGTTTCACTCTCTTTGTAAGGATTGTAGTTGTTGAGTTCATCTTCTTTTGCCTTTCTGCGTTTCTTAGTTTTGTAATCAAGGCATATTGTTTTACCAAGTACAGTGTGTCCCATATATTCTCTTTTTTCTAAGATATAACCTACTGTGGTCGGTGTCCAAAAATACGGGTCTTCTATTCCTCTTTTCTTTGAGCTATGGTTATTTTCGGGATAATGTATTTCTGCATAGGCTGACGGAATAAGGACTTTATCTTTGGTTAGTATATCTGCTATCTGTGTTACTCCATATCCCTCTATTACAAGCCTGTAAATGCGGTTTACGACCTTTGCACTCTCTTTATCGACAAGTAACTCCTGTTTGTTCTTAGGGTTTCTATAATAGCCGTATGGAACGCTTGGTGATACTCTTTTACCCTCTTCCATTCTTGCTCTAAAGATAGATTGTATTTTTCTTGAGGTATCTCTTGCATACCATTCATTCATAATATTTAGAAATGGGGTAAAGTCGCTTTCTGCTTGTTTTTCACTGTCTATTCCGTTATTGATGGCGATAAACCTTACTCCCTTTTCTTTGAAAAGTATTTCGGTGTAAAAACCTACTTTGAGGTAGTCTCTGCCAAACCTACTCATATCTTTTACTATCACAGTAGATACTTTGTTTTCTTCTACTGCTTTTATCATTTTTTGAAATCCCTCTCTATCAAAGGTTGTTCCGCTTACTCCATCATCGGTATAGTGATAGATATTTACAAAGCCGTTTCTTTTGGCATAGCTTTCAAGTAGTTGCTTTTGATTGGTGATGGAATTGCTTTCTCCTTGCATTTCATCATCTCGACTTAAACGCTCATAAAGGGCTGTTTGTCCTGTTCTTTTCGTATTTGACATGAGAATTACCTCCTTTCCAAGTTTTTGTTATTTTCTCTGTCCCTAAAAGGTTAATCCTTTTGGATCCATGTACCGATATATTCCATTATGATCAAATGCTGCATTAACACTTGCACTAGCATTTTGACAATACTTTGTCTGAATGTATTGACCGTTTACTAATCTATCTGCACCATTTTTAGCATTATCTCCTCCAATTATTTGACCATCTTTACCTAAAATATTATCTATTCTATCATTTGCCTGCTCTGCAGCGAATCCATGACCTTGCTTGGCCCGAAATTTAGCTATGTTTTCTCCCATTGCACCAACATTAGTCTGTGTAGTAAAATCTGCTTCCATGCTTCTTTGCAAGGGACTTTTTCTTTTAATTTTATCTGTCATACTAAACCTTAACCCCTATAACACAAACACAACCAGCCTATAATTTCATTATATTATCACATTACCATTTAATTGAATAATAAATAGTATGGATATACTTAGCTATAATCATAAAAAGCCCTTACTTAAATAAGTAAGGGCTTTTTATATATAGAGGAAACCTCTCTACAGACTAGGCTAAGGAAGCTAACTAAGGACTCACTATAAACTAAATAGGTAGACAAAAATAGGCATAGAAATGATACAGAGAAGCAGGGACATAATATTGATAGCTCCCGCATATTCCGCATCCCCTCCATAGACCTGGGCGAATTGGACCACCGTCGAGGCAGATGGCGTTCCAATGGCCAAAAAAGTAATGAGGAGAATGTCTTGGCCATGGTCTACAAGGGAAGCTAAGCCCAAACTTTTAAAAAGAATTAGAAAGAGAGCTGGCATGAGGACTAGTCTAAAGAAGACCACCTTGTAGACCGCCAGCCGACCAATAATAGCTTTGAGATTCATACCACCGACGATCATACCTGTTACTAACATACAGACAGGGCCAATCATATTGCCGACAGATCCAAGGATATCATTGATTTCCTTAGGGTAATGAATTTCCAAAAGTAAAGATAGTACGCCAAAAGCAATAGCCACTAAATGGACATTAGTCACCATAGACCGCCAGTCAAACGTTTCATTCTGGCAAAACTGGAATTTACAATGGGTCCAAAAGAAGACTATCTGAATGGCCATAAAAGCAATGGAATAAATAAGCCACTCTGGGCCCAAGATGGATACCACGATTGGGATGATTAAGTTGCCCGCATTGGAATAAATGATGGACATCCGTTCCACCACGTTAAAGCCCAAGGTCACATGGATAATCTTATTAATAGCTAAATAGAGAAAATGAACACCAAGGGCTAGCATAGAGGAATAGAGTAGCCCTGCTTTAACCTGGTCTGTAAAATCTACCTGAAAGGCATAGAGGATAATACAGGGACTCACGATATAAAGGGCTACCTTAGAGAGGACGATAGAATCGTCCGCCTTGAGGATGCCAGATTTTACAATCCCATAGCCCATACCCATAATGATGAGCAATTCCAGTATTTTATAAAATAAAAGTAAAGAAATCATAGGACAGAAAAACCACCTTATAGGAAAGCACCTTGATCAAAAGTTCCCTCTAATGTTCATGCTTCCACATAGCAGGATTTACTAAACGAGAGAAAGATCCCTTATTAACTAAGAGATAAAGACTATCTGATGCTCGATCCACTATATCATCTAAATGATTGCGAACCTCTTGAACCAACTCCGGTGGTGAATCGACCTTGGGGACAAGATCAACCTGATCATGTAATTCGCTTAGGCCGAATCGGGAGAGGCCTGCTGTTTCCATACAGGTTCTCTCCTCTTTCTCATCTATATCTAGGTGGACGGCAAAGAGATGATTAAGAGGGAACTGTCGTTGGGCTGCTGCCGCCTTATCCACCCAGTCCGCCGTATGAAGGTGCTCCTTAGATTCATCATAGAGACAAAGCATGGCCCCCACTAGGTCCTTAGCAAATTGCAATTGCAACCAGTAACCATGAACACAATAGGTTCCTAAGATCGCCATAGAAATGGTAAGTGTCTTGGTCTCCTTGATGATTCTCTCTTCTATATCCTTAGAAAAAGTATCTTTCTCCAGTTGGTAACAAGCCTTCCAATCCCAGTCTTCCCAAAAGATTTCAGCCCAATACTTCATACCCTGGTAGTAGATTTCTACAAACCAGGTATCAGACTCTTCGTTATAATATGCATCATTAAGGCCATAGCCACCAGTTAAAGGCATCTCGTAGAAGGTATTCTCCGTAATTGTAAAATTCTGGCAATCTTCTGGCAAAATGCGGAAGAAGGAATGCTCCTTCCAATAATGCTGATCTACCATGGAATCTCCTAACGGCGATGGGTCTTATCTTGTGGTACAGTTTGTTTTACCGTATCCAAGAGTTTATAACCAAAGGCTTGTTTATCCTTATCCCAGAACATATCATAATAAGACTTGGTAATGGTTACATTCTTGCCATCGTGGTTAGCATGGAGGGATTCGCCCATAAGGATACCATGATGAACACCTTTGATTTCCTTATGATCAAATTTGGTATTGGTACCTGGCAATTGATCATTGGTTAAATAGGTTGTCCATGTTTTGCTTGTAGCATCGAAACCTACTACACTTTGCTTTGAGACAGGCATCTTTTTATTCTTAATAGCTTCTTTAATAGCCACTAGGTAGAAAGTCTTATTAGGTTCTTGATCATTCACCATAGCCATTACGCCTGTATTTGCTTGGTTACCATTGAGCGGGAACCATTGATCTTGCCCTTGACGAGAAAGTGTAAGAGCAGTGGACTTTAATACCACTTGAGTTGCTTCACCAGGTGTATTAAGCTTAGTAGACTTAGATACTACATCTTGGTTTAGGCTATTAGCTCCAATTTTAGCATCAACCACTTGGAATGAGGATGCACCTACAAGAGAAAGGCCCATAGTAGCCAAAGAAGTAAGCACCAACATAGTTTTTTTCATATTCATGAGAGACTCCTTCCCCATCAATTAGATGGATACAGATATTAATATATTTACAATAACAAAGTACAAAGATGGAACCTCTAAGAGAGGTTCATTTAATAAATTAGACAGGGACCTTAAAAATTCCTACCTCATAGGCTATCACATAAAAAAGAGGCTCTTCATCCTAACCATAGATTCTAATCCCTAATAAATTGTTCAAACACATAGTTACCATGCTTAGCTCCTAAGGCTGTCAATGTGTAACCCCCTGGCACTACTTGTAAGAGACCTTGTTCACAAAGTTTCTCAATGATTGAACCAAATTGGTCCTCTACAGAGGTGCCAAATAAGTCTCGAAAGCTTTGGGCTTGAATCCCCCAGGCCGTTCTGAGACCTAAAAAGCAGAAATCTTCCTGACCGCGATTCTGATCTATCGTCTCCACAGACTGAGCTGGTGTCAAACCATCAGAAAGAGCCTTATTATAGTTAACCACTGAGGCAGTATTAGTTATGCGCTGTCCCCTATAGAAGGAGGAAGCTCCTGCCCCAAACCCCAGGTATTCATCATAGAGCCAGTAGCGTAAATTATGGTGACTATAATGCTCCTGTCGAGCAAAGTTTGAAATTTCATAGCGTTCAAACCCCTTAGCTGAAAGGCCCTCTATCATGGTGTCATACATGGCATCCACCTGGTCTAAATCGGGGAGGCTAATAGAGCCTTGATCCACTAAGTAACTGAGACGGGTTCCTTTTTCTACTTGTAGTCCATACATGGATACATGATTAATAGGCAGGCTAGCGGCTACCTCTATATTATGGCGCAAATCCTTCTTAGTCTGCCCTGGCAAGCCATAGATTAAATCCAAATTCAAGCCTTTAAAGCCAACAGCAGCCGCTAAACATATATTGTCTATTGCCTCCTTAGCCGTATGGCTACGACCAAGGAAGGTCAGCGCCCTATTATCAAAGGTTTGTAGGCCAAAAGAAATCCGATTAAAGCCCAATGAACATAAGGCCTTCAGTTGATCACGCCCATAGTCACCGGGATTTGATTCAAGGGTGATTTCTGCCTCTTCCTGGACCTTAAATCCTTTATAGATAGCTTTCATAATAGCATTGATAGCATCTATGGGTAGAATACTAGGAGTTCCTCCACCAAAGTAGATGGTAGAAACTGATGATCCATCTGCCCGTTTACTAATCTCCCCTATAAGAGCATCTACATAGGATTGATGATAGGCATCTAAGTTAGGATAGGCAGGGAAATCACAATAAATACACTTAGTATGGCAAAAAGGAATATGGATATATAGGCCCAAATCTCCCCTTCTACCAATGTTCTTGTCCATTAGTCATCTACCTTCAAAATAGCCATGAAGGCCTCTTGTGGAATTTCTACAGAACCGACAGACTTCATCCGTTTCTTACCGGCCTTTTGTTTTTCCAAGAGTTTACGCTTACGAGAGATATCGCCACCATAACACTTAGCCAAAACGTCCTTGCGCCAAGCCTTTACCGTCTCCCGAGCTACGATTTTATTGCCGATAGCCGCTTGGATTGGGATTTCAAACATTTGTCGAGGAATCAATTCCTTGAGCTTTTCTGCTAAAGCGCGTCCTCGGATTGCTGCCCGATCCTTATGGACAATAATAGACAAGGCATCCACCGGTTCTCCATTAAGTAAGATATCCATCTTAACCATAGGAGAAGTTTTGTAACCAATAAGTTCATAATCTAACGAAGCATAGCCTTTAGTAGCAGACTTCAAGCGATCAAAGTAGTCATATATGATTTCTGATAAAGGCAGGTGATATACGACGGATACCCGGGTTTCATCTAAATAATCCATGGACTGGTATTCACCACGTTTATCTTGGGATAATTCCATAATAACGCCAACGTAGTCCTTAGGAACAATAGTGGTTGCCTTTACATATGGCTCTTCAATGTGTTCAATTTCTGTAACATCCGGTAAGTCAGCTGGATTATCAACCACTAGCTCCTCCCCATTAGTCTTAAAGACATGGTAGGATACGGATGGCGCAGTTGTTATGAGGCTAAGATTATATTCACGCTCCAACCGTTCTTGGATGACATCCATATGGAGGAGTCCTAAGAAACCACAACGGAAGCCAAAGCCGAGGGCCAAGGATGTTTCTGGCTCATATTCCAAGGCTGCGTCATTGAGTTGGAGTTTTTCTAATGCGTCTCGTAGATTTTCATAGTCCTTAGAATCCGTAGGATAGAGGCCACAGTAGACCATAGAAACCGCCTTGCGGTAACCAGGTAATGGTTCAGCTGCAGGGTTTGTAGCCAAGGTAACCGTATCCCCTACATGGCAGTCTGCCACCTGCTTGATGGAAGCAGCAATACACCCTACAGAACCGCAGGCTAATTCTTGGACAGGCAAGAGATTAGGAGTAAATACACCCAACTCAGTGACTTCAAAATCTTTACCATTGTTCATGAAGCGGATGGTATCCTTAAGCTTAATCGACCCTTCCTTAACCCGCACATAAGCGATAGCACCCTTATAGGCATCGAAGCGAGAGTCGAAAATGAGAGCCCTGGTTGGGTCAGACGATTTATCTTCTGGTGCAGGGATTCGCTCTACGATGGCTTCTAAGATATCAGGGATACCAATTCCAGACTTAGCGGAACAAAGGATAGCATCAGAGGCATCTAGCCCAATGATATCCTCGATTTCCTTCTTAACCCGTTCAGGGTCTGCTGATGGTAGGTCAATCTTATTAATGACAGGGATGATTTCCAAGTCATGTTCCAAGGCCAAATACACATTAGCTAAGGTTTGTGCCTCAACCCCTTGGGCCGCATCGACGACCAAGAGAGCCCCTTCACAAGCAGCCAAGGATCGAGATACTTCATAGGAAAAGTCAACATGACCCGGAGTATCGATGAGATTAAGAGTGTATTGGTTCCCATCCTTAGCTGTATGAAGAATACGCACGGATTGAGCCTTGATGGTGATACCCCGCTCACGTTCTAAATCCATAGAATCGAGAACTTGCGCTTCCATCTCCCGTTCCGTTAAGGTCCCCGTTTGTTCTATCAAACGGTCCGCAATGGTAGACTTACCATGGTCAATATGAGCGATGATACAGAAATTACGAATACGTTCTGTTGACATAGTTTCCTCTCTTACAATACTTTATCGATAACGGCCCCTCCTAAGAGTCGAGTGCCATCATAAAAGGCCACCGATTGGCCTGGCGTAATAGCCCGTTGAGCCTCTTCAAAGACCACTTCCATGGTACCGTCATTCAAGAGTTTAGTCTTACATGGGGAGGGTTGAGCGGCGTAGCGAATCTTACCTTCTGCTTGAAGTTCTGCAGGGAAGTTACCATCTAGATGGTTATAGTACTTACAAATCATACGATTAGTAAAGAGGGCTTCATTAGGCCCTACTATAACTTGATTCTTATCCCCATCTAAACGAACAACATATAGTGGTTCCTTATAGGCAATACCTAATCCCTTACGCTGACCGATAGTGTAATTGAAGAGACCATGGTGCTTGCCCAAAACCTCCCCATTCACATGGACAATATCCCCCTCTTTAACTGGTTCTTTCATTTCTGCGTTTATCAAGCTAGGATAATTACCATCTGGCAAGAAGCAAATATCAACCGAATCCGGCTTTTTAGCTACTGGCAAATTTCGTTCCAAGGCCATCTTGCGAGTCTCAGTCTTACATTGGGCCCCCAGTGGGAACATGAGATGAGATAAAATCTTTTGATTCATGTTATACATGACATAGGATTGGTCCTTACTTGGATCTTCCCCCTTATGGAGCTCATATCGTTTGGCTTCAGGATTATAGGTAACCTGTGCATAGTGACCTGTCACCATGTGGGTAGCCCCGAGTTCCAAGGCCCGATTTAGGAGCAAATCAAATTTGATGTGCTTATTACAGAAGACACAAGGGTTAGGTGTGCGACCATGAGCGTACTCTTGAATAAAGTAGTCCACAACATTGCCATAAAAAATATCACGCGCATCGACAACATGGTGTTCAATGCCTAAAAAGTCGCACATCTTCTTGGCATCAGTTACGGCTAAGGGCATCTGCTCGTTATCCGCCCCATTAACCCAAAGTCTAAGGGTAATACCAAATACCTTATAACCTTGTTCCAATAACATAGCTGCTGTTAGGGAGCTATCTACACCGCCAGACATAGCGACGGCAATTACCTTTTCCATACTTTCTCCTTATGCTAGGCAGATTTCTGCCTAGGTTATACATAAAAACAGATTGAAAGTCCGAATATGTACTCTCTAACGCCATATGCGTTACTTTTAATTATAACAAAGAATAGTAGGCAAAACAAAAAGGACGATACAAATGTATCGTCCTTTTTTAGGATCTAACGGGAAGAGTTAGATGTTTGCACCGTGTGCGGCAGCTGCTCTTTGAGCTGCTTCGATAGCCTTGTGAGCATATTCGATGGAGTCAGCCAAAGTAGTCAAAGTTTGGTCAGGGTTATGGAAGCCCATGCCGTTGGAAGCAGAGCAGTAATCCCAGTACCATTGTGCACGACGAGCAAATTCACGTGCATCTGCCAATTCAGCATCAGTAGCACCAGCTTTCATAGCATTACCGATAGCAGTGTTAGCAGCTTTTACGTCTTCACCAGCTTTGAATTGTGCGCTGAATGTGTTATCTTCGATTT
>OKVG01000809.1_pt1 | contig 17769 bp, 19 predicted proteins | sample 1606981 | NCBI WGS metagenome assembly OKVG01 (sample SAMN03281018, study PRJEB24777) | human gut metagenome | isolation source: fecal sample PR128 from 1 month old male Malay infant, vaginal delivered... | reverse complement strand
CAAGGACGCTCATGTGAGGGAAAAGGTTGAAGTGTTGGAAAACCATCCCGATATTTTCACGGACCAAATCAACATTGGTTTTTGGATCGGTTAGATCATATCCATTTACGGTAATTTGACCTTTTGTAACTTCTTCGAGGAGATTAAGACTACGAAGGAAGGTCGATTTACCAGAACCGGACGGTCCGATAATGCAGACCACATCCCCTTCGTAGAATTTTGTTGAGATTCCTTTTAAGACCTCATTTTCACCATAGTATTTGTGGAGGTCATGGACATCAATTTTTAATTTAGCCATTAGTTAACCTTCTTTTCTAATTTTTTTGCAAATCGTGTTAGCAAGGTGATAATCACGAGGTAGAAGACGGCAAGGATAGCATACATCTTGAAACTTTGGTAGTTTCGAGCAATGATGATCTTACCAGTTTGGAAGAGTTCGACCAATCCGATTGCAGACACAATAGTCGTATCTTTCAGGGCAATGACGAATTGGTTAACAAAGTTTGGAAGCATGAGTTTGGTTGCTTGTGGCAAGATGATCTTGCGCATGGTCTTGCCATAAGAGATTCCAAGGCTTCGGCTGGCTTCCATCTGTCCAATCGGTACAGCTTGGATCCCCCCACGAACAATTTCTGCGATATAGGCAGCAGCATTGAGGGAGAGGGCAATGGTACCTGCGACAAAGTCGTTGATTGGGGATTGATGATCTGTGACAGATTCAATCAAGTTTGGAATTCCCCAGAAGATGAAGGCAGCAAGGATCATCAATGGGATCCCACGAATAACATCGACAAAGATTTCTGCTGTCCAGCGGAGCCATTTATAAGGGCTAACACTAAACATCCCAAAGATAACACCGATCACCATAGCAATCGCGAAAGAGAGAAGTGCAAGGGCAAGGGTTACACCCAAACCACTTAGCAATTGTTTGTAGTTGTTTTGGAGCAAGCCCCAGATTGTTGTTTCATCTGCTGTTGTACTTGAAGTACTTGATTTGCTATCTGCTTTAAGGTATTTATCGAGAATCTTTTGGTATTGACCGCTTTTCTTCAAGTTTGCAAGACCGTTATTGAACATTTCGATCAATTCAGGATTTTCACCTTTTTTAACGGCAAATGCTAGTTGACCACTTGGAGTTCCTTTGATAGGTGTTTTGAATTTACGTCCTTGTTTAATGGCGTATTTGATAACAGGTTCGTCATCCATGATCGCTGCAACAGAACCAGAATTTAAACTGTCATACATAGAAGCTCCGTCAGAGAACGTTTTGATCTTGTAACCATATTTCTTTTGGTTTTCTTCAAGGAAGTTTTGTGAGGAAGTACCGTTTTTAACACCGACTGTCTTTCCTTTTAGGTCATCATAAGAATCAATCTTGCTACTTTCTTGAACGGCTAGAATAGAATTGGCTGTGTAGTATGGTTCAGAAAAATCAAATGTTTCTTTCCGAGCATCTGTTACGGTCATCCCTGCGATCATTCCTTGCGCATGGCCGGATTGGACATCACTTACCGCTGCGTCAAATCCAGGATTGTTAATCTCGATGGTAAATCCTTGGTCTTTGGCAATAGCCTTGATCAAGTCCATATCGATTCCTGTGTATTTGTTTTTTCCATTTTGGAAGACAAATGGTGCAAAAGATGAGTCACTTGAAATTACATATTTTGATTTTTTAGGAGTTGCTTTTTGACCAGCAGGAGTAGTTGTTTCTGGAACAGCACTGTTACTTGATGATTGACTTTCACCTGTCCATTTCTTGATGATCTCATCAAGTGTCCCGTCAGCTTTCATTTGAGCGAGAGCCTTGTTAAATTCAGTGATCAACTTTTCATGATTTCCACCTTTTTTAACACCAAAGGCAAAGCCACCGACTGCTTCCCCGTCCATATTGATAGCTAGGTCCTGACCCTTTTGGATGGCGTATTGAATAACAGGTTGGTCATCCATGACTGCATCCACTGCACCGGCTGATAAACTGTTATACATGAGATCACCGGTATCAAAAGTCTTGATCTTGTAGCCGTACTTGTCCTTGTATTTATCGAGGAAGCGTTGGGCTGCAGTTCCGTTTTTAACACCGACTGTCTTCCCTTTTAATTGGCTGTACTTCGTGATTTTGTCGGCTTTCGTAGTCGCGATGACAACTTTTGTATCGTAGTAAGTATCAGACATGGTGAAGACTTTTTCACGTTCTGTTGTTTTGGTCATACCGGCCATGATGGCATCTGCTTGACCAGCTTGAACTGCATTGACCGCTGCATCAAATCCCGGGAAGGATTTGTCCAAATCCCAGCCATTGATTTCAGCGACCTTATCCAAGATCTCTACGTCAATTCCTTTATAGGTTTGATCTGAATCCTTAAATTCAAACGGTGCATATGCTGTGTCAAAAACGACCTTGATCGTTTCAGCATGAGCATGACCAGCGAATGCAACGAATGGAAATAAGAACAGCAAACATGCTAGTAATTTTTTCTTCATTTCTGTCTCCTTTTAATTCTTTTCTCTTTGGGTATTTGACCCATGAGCACATTGACCAAAGGATGGCCTTAAAAAAACAAATCATTCATACCAAAACGAGTATGAATGGTCTTATGTTTTTCTACAGAAGCTATTATATCAGAAAAAAGTCGTTTTTGCAAGAAAAATCCAGTTTCGATGTTAGGTTTTCTAACATCAGATAGTGTTGCAGCTCTGGATTTTCTTTGCTACAATGAATCTAACAAGTTAAGGAGATTTGTGATGAAGAAAGGGAAGATTATTCAAGGGATCAAAACGAATACTTCTGTGTCAGTTATTGTTTCTACACTATTCTATATATTTTTAGCGTCTTTCTTTATCGAAGGGGGACTTTGGATTGGTAGTGAACTTGTGGGACCATTTTCTCAAGCTATAGGTTTTCTAGCAGAGTTTTTTTCACCGGGAAGTGGGACCACGGGTGTTCTGGAGTTTTTCTACCATTATTTTCTCTATTATGAGCTACTTTGTTTTGTATTTATACTTTTACCTTTTCTTTTCTGGGTGAAAGTTATAGAGAAAAATCCTCTATCAAGCTTAGGCTTTGTAAAAAGAAATTGGCTCAAGTATCTAGTCTGGGGGATCATGATTTCACTTGTTCAAATGGGAGTGATCGCGCTTGTCTACCAAGTAAGTGGCATCGGGTCTTTTGTGTTAAATGAGCTCAGTTTAGAGCCCTTGCTTTTTATCCTAGGATTATTTCCATTTTGGCTTCTGCAAGGGGGGACGGAAGAAGTAGCGACGCGAGGTTGGCTTCTGACTCGGATTGCTGCAAGAACTAATCTGCCTTTAGCGATCGTGATTTCTAGTAGTCTCTTTGGCATTCTGCATATGGGAAATGCAGGAGTGACTTTCTTATCCGTTCTGAATATCATCCTCGATGGAGTGCTGGCTGGTCTGCTTTTTATCTATACGGATAGTATCTGGCTAGTGGTCGCCCAACACGGCACTTGGAACTATGTACAAGGAAATCTCCTTGGTTTTCAAGTCAGTGGCACAGGCACAGATGCGTCTATCTTTAGCTTTACCATGGGTTCAGGACCTGACTGGTTGACCGGAGGGGAATTTGGAGCAGAAGGATCGATCATCACCACTCTGGTTCTTCTTGTATCCCTAGTGATTGTCTATCGCTTAGGGGAGAGGAAAGAAAGAGTTGATAATGAACAAGTGTGTCATGACTGACAGGAAATGATGATGAAAATGAAGACCGGAACTTTAGCCTGGTCTTTTTCTATGTGAGGATTCTCTCCTCAAAAGTCAGAGAAATATCGTCTATTGTGGTAAAATAAGGGAAGTATAATCAAAGGAAGAAAGTATGATTAATCGAGTAACAGATAATAAATTTAAACTAGTATCCAAATACCAACCGTCTGGGGACCAACCGCAGGCGATTGAACAGCTGGTGGATAACATCGAGGGTGGTGAGAAGGCGCAAATCCTGATGGGAGCGACTGGTACGGGGAAGACCTATACCATGAGCCAGGTCATCACTCAGGTCAATAAGCCGACCTTGGTCATCGCCCACAATAAAACCCTAGCAGGCCAGCTCTATGGGGAATTTAAGGAATTTTTCCCGGAGAATGCCGTCGAGTACTTCGTATCTTACTATGATTACTACCAGCCAGAAGCTTATGTGCCATCGAGCGACACCTATATTGAAAAAGATAGCTCGGTCAATGATGAGATTGATAAGCTTCGTCACTCCGCGACATCAGCCCTCTTAGAGCGCAATGATGTCATCGTTGTGGCTTCTGTCTCTTGTATCTATGGGTTGGGTTCGCCTAAGGAATATTCCGACAGCGTGGTCAGTTTGCGTCCTGGTCTGGAGATTTCTCGTGATAGTTTGCTCAATGACTTGGTGGACATCCAGTTTGAACGCAATGATATCGACTTTCAACGGGGGAAATTCCGTGTCCGTGGAGATGTGGTCGAGATTTTCCCAGCTTCGCGTGATGAACATGCCTTCCGGGTGGAGTTTTTCGGGGATGAGATCGAGCGGATTCGTGAGATTGAAGCTTTGACGGGTCAAGTTCTAGGAGATGTGGACCACTTAGCCATTTTCCCAGCCACTCACTTCGTGACCAATGATGACCATATGGAAGTAGCCATTGCCAAGATTCAGGCGGAACTAGAAGAGCAATTAAAAGTCTTTGAAAAAGAAGGCAAGCTTTTAGAAGCTCAACGCTTGAAACAACGGACGGAGTACGATATTGAAATGCTACGGGAGATGGGCTACACCAATGGCGTCGAAAACTACTCCCGTCACATGGATGGCCGGAGTGAAGGAGAGCCTCCCTACACCCTTCTTGACTTCTTCCCAGAAGATTTTCTCATTATGATCGATGAAAGTCACATGACCATGGGCCAAATCAAGGGTATGTACAATGGAGACCGCTCGCGCAAGGAGATGTTGGTCAACTATGGCTTCCGTTTGCCGTCTGCTCTGGATAACCGTCCTTTGCGTCGTGAGGAGTTTGAAAGCCATGTCCACCAGATTGTCTATGTGTCTGCGACACCGGGTGACTATGAGATGGAACAAACCGATACTGTCATCGAGCAGATCATTCGTCCGACAGGTCTACTCGATCCTGAGGTGGAAGTGCGTCCGACCATGGGACAAATGGACGATCTCTTGGGTGAAATCAATGCGCGTGTAGAACGTGGAGAGCGGACCTTTGTCACCACCCTGACCAAGAAGATGGCAGAAGACTTGACCGACTACTTCAAAGAAATGGGTGTTAAGGTCAAATACATGCACTCAGACATTAAGACCTTGGAGCGGACAGAAATCATCCGTGATTTGCGTTTGGGCGTTTTTGATGTCTTGGTCGGTATCAACCTTCTTCGCGAAGGGATTGACGTACCAGAAGTCAGTCTGGTAGCAATTCTTGATGCTGACAAGGAAGGTTTCCTCCGTAATGAGCGTGGATTGATTCAGACCATCGGTCGTGCTGCCCGTAATAGTGAAGGTCACGTGATCATGTATGCGGACACCATGACCCAGTCTATGCAAAAAGCCATCGATGAAACAGCCCGTCGTCGGAAAATCCAGATGGCTTATAATGAAGAGCATGGCATTGTACCACAAACCATCAAGAAGGAAATCCGTGACCTCATTTCTGTTACCAAGGCTGTGGCCAAGGAAGAGGACAAGGAAGTGGATATCACCAGTCTCAACCGCCAAGAGCGCAAGGAACTGGTCAAGAAACTGCAAGGTCAAATGCAAGAAGCCGTCGAAGTGCTTGACTTTGAACTAGCAGCCCAAATCCGAGATATGATGTTGGAAGTCAAGGCTTTGGATTAGATAGGATAAAGCGAATGAAGATTATCATTAAAACAATGGAAACTCCTGAAGAGATAGAAGGAAAATCTCTCGTTCATTGGCAAACGTGGAGAGAGGCTTATGACGATCTTTTACCCGCGGAATTTCAGGAGACGATGACATTAGATAGATGTCGTTTCTTTAGTCAACAGTATCCAGAAAATACCTTGATTGCGATGGATGGAAAGAAGGTCGTTGGGTTTATCAGCTATGGAAATTACCGTGATGAGACCATTCAAGCTGGTGAAATCATTGCCTTATATGTTTTAAAAGATTACTATGGAAAAGGTGTGAGTAAACAGTTAATGCATGCTGCATTTGTTGCTCTTGATCCATTCTCTGAAATTTATTTATGGGTATTGAAAGATAATAAGCGAGCCATTGCTTTCTATCAAAAAATGGGTTTTACTTTTGATGGCCAAGAACAAATACTTAAACTTGGAAAACCTGTTAAGGAATTGCGGATGATGTGTTCTTCAAATAAAAATTCCTAAAGGACCTATCTATCAATCTTTGTACCATTATCAATTAATCAAGTAAAAATATAAAAAAGATAGAATGAACCAAAGAGATGAAGGAGAAGACGAATGAAAATTCTAGTCATCAACGGGCATCCGGATAAGGAAAGTTACTGTCAGGCTATTTTTCAAACCATTGTAGAAAATATTGACTCAGGTCGCCATGAGCTTAAAGTGATCAGTCTTAATGAAGAAGACTTTGATCCGGTTCTTCGCTATGGCTATCGAAAACGGATGGAGGAAGATCCTTTTATTCTTCGTTCCCAAGAATTAATCCAGTGGGCGGATCACTTGATCTTTGTTTATCCCATCTGGTGGAGTAGTATGCCGAGTCTTATGAAGGGCTGGATCGATCGGGTCTTTACACCGGGGATTGCATACTCGGCTAATGATCAGGGAAGTTTTATCTGGAATTACCTGAGAGGCAAGCAATTCAAGAAGTTGCTCAAAGGAAAAACAGCCAGTATTTATGCGACCTCCATGGCGCCTACTTGGTGGTACAAGATCTTTTCAGGTCCTCTCAACATTCCTGATAGTTATGGCATCTCTGTTTTGAAGAATGCCGTCTTGAACCACTGTGGGATTAAAACCAAGCGCGTCTGCATCTTGGGTGAAGTCGGACGAGATGTGAATACCGCTAGCATGCGGGAACACCATCTCCAAAAGGTAGCAGCAGAAGTGAAGAAACTCTGATCCTGTCCTTGTCTTTTTTGGGTGAGTCTAGGTAAGAAGTTGTATTCTAAACGGATGTTGGATAAAATAGGAATAAAATCTATAGGAAATAGGGGAAATAAATATGTTTCTATTTATGTATATGATCTATGTTATCTATTCCATTTCACAACTGAAAAAAGAAGATAAAAGGGTCTCTCTTTTTACGAAGATTGTCGTTTATAGTTTATTGGTTTTATCATTGGTTAAGATCTATTTCGGCTTAGTAGCACTTATATTTTCCCCTTTACCACTCATTGGTTCTTTAGTTTCTTTGGCTCTTGGCGGTATGAGACTCGTTCTTAGAATAGTTATAGCCCTTAGCTTACTTTTGTTGTCGCTAAGTCTATTTTTAGATAGTAAAAAAAATGATCCGGATTCGCCCCTTATAGAACATTGGCTCCGGTTAGGTTATCATTTTCTGTTGATGTTTCTTTAGGAGATCCAGTTTAATCCAATTATTACGAAGGGGAGACCAAACATGAGAAAGTATTTGAACCTGTTTAGGATTATGTATCTGATTCTGTTGCTTTTTGTTCTTGTGAACTTTATATTGAGCTTCTATGGTTATGCATTTACACCGCTCCTGTGGAATCCCTGGCTGTATCTTGGAGCTGTGACGGCTTTTAGTCACATCTGGTATCACTTCTATCGAAAACATGCTCCAAATTGGAAGAACCTTGTTAGTGTTCTTTTGAGTCTCTTTGCTATGGTGATTCTGGTATTTTTCATTGAGTTGTTCTTTACCTTTGATGGCCATGGTCCGGTAACAATTCACTCGGAATATTCGTTAAAAGAGAAGACCATTGTCTTTGAGAGAGGCTTTCTTTTGGATATTTTTGATGAATACCATGAGCTGGTAAATCCCTTTGTGATGAAGAAAGAAGTAAAGAAAAAAGTTTATTTTGATTGATGTATTACATCATAGAAAGGAAATATATGTCACGTACAACGCCTACTACACTGTGCAATCTTTGCATGGTCGAAGATCTTGAAAATGGGAAAGTAGTCCTCCAATACCGCTCACCTGAAAAGACTCACTGGGCTGGCCATGCTTTTCCAGGTGGCCATATCGAAGAAGGAGAAAGCCTTGTAGAATCCGTCATTCGTGAAGTCTACGAAGAGACAGGACTGACAATTGCAGATCCAAAACTGGTCGCAGTCAAAGACTGGGAGCCAGATGAGGGAGGCCGCTACATCGTCTTTTGCTACAAAGCAACAGAATTTACAGGCCAGCTCAGATCGTCTGATGAAGGAGAAGTTTCTTGGGTTGAGAAGGACCAATTAGAAAAGTTGGACTTGTCCTACGACATGCTTCCTCTGCTGGAAGTGATGGAAGACCCAGATTTGTCCGAGTACTATTATCGCAAACGGACAGACGATGGTTGGGAAAAATTAAGATTTTAAGTAAAGGGGCTAGAGGTATCTAGTTCTTTTTTTTCTCTTCAAAGATAAAATGTTGCCTAAAGCACTGAAAATGTTCCATCAGTGCTTGAATCTGCTTTAAAAAAGTACTATAGTATAAGCATAAAATACAATTGTAATCTTTCATACTGTGAATAGAAAGAAGGCAAGATATGAAATTACAATTTAGAATCCTTATAGGAATTTGCTTCTTGATCGGTGCCTTAGTCTTTGCCTTTCAAAAGGAATGGTTATACGCTTTGCTGTTGCTTTTAGTTGGGGCTTCTTACCTTTATAAAGGAGTGCGTCGATGAAGACTGAGTGTCTAAACATCAAGGGGCTAAATGTTTGGTATAAAAAAGACAGGCCCGTTATAAAAGACACGAATTTGCTTGTACCCAATCATTCTGTAGTAGGGTTGATTGGTCGAAATGGAGCTGGGAAGACAACCTTGCTAAAAGCTTTAAGTAGTGTCTTTGATCATCGGCAGTATGCAGTTGAGACTGTTACCATAGAAGATAAGGTGACCTCTTTTCATATGAATTTCTATAAGAGCCGTACCTATACAGTTTTTACTGAAAACAATAGTTTTCTAAACTGGGATTTTGTTCATTATTTTAATTTTGTCTGTCGTTTGTATCATCGAAAGAGAGATGAAAAGGTATTGCAGGACCTGATCTCAGGTTTTCATTTTGAGGAATTTCTCAACACCGATATCGGTAGTTTGTCAACGGGAAATAAGAAGAAAGTCTTCTTGATCACAGCTTTTTATCTCAAACCTCCTCTCCTTATTTTGGACGAACCATTTGATGGCCTTGATTTTGATGCGACGGAATTTCTATATGGTTTGCTATTGCAGTATAAAGAAGAAGGCTCTATTCTGATGAGTTCGCATATCGCAGAGAGTATTGTTCGAGTCTGTGATACAGCTTATTACATTGAAGATGGTCACCTAGACGCTATCGAATCGAATTTAGAAGATTGGTTTCATGACGTCAATCGTCAGAGGGGGTAGAGCATGCTACTAGCAATTTTTAGAGATTTGGTATCCAAAAATCGGCTCTTCTTGTTCTTGACTTCCTTAGCTTTTGCTCTTTATTACCATCTTGTTGGGGGCAAATTTTCTACGAGCTTTCAAGTCTTATTGATCAGTACGGTTATTGTCACTGCTCTATCGACCTTTCAATTGCTCTATTCCTACTTTTCGATGGACAGGGTCCAGGCCTATTACCAGCTTCCGTTGTCTCTCAATCGTTTCAAAGGTTCTTTTCTGACGGTAACCTTTCTTCTCAATTTGTTAGAGCGCGTGCTGTTATTGATCCTCTTTTTGGGAGTCAAGTTAGACCTGCCACAATCCTTTAAGCTTGTTCTCCTATCTTTCCTAGTGATACTAAGCGTGTTTTATGTCTTTATCCAGTTCAATACACGGCCCAGTTTTCTAGGAGGGGTGCTCATTTTTGTAACGACTGTTCTCACAGTATCTTCTTTATGGGTCCAACAAGTGTCCTATATGATCTTACTGTCAGTCCTCCTTGCTGTCTTAATTTTTAAAAATGAGGACCTGGTCGCGATTTCAAAAAATGATCAGTTGCTCGTCGCAAAGAGAAGAAGTGGCAATTATTTTTGGATTTCCTTATTTCAAGAGCGCTATTTTTCCATCAATTTTATCTTTACTTTCATCTTCCTCCTTCTCATTCTGATACAGGATTATGATGCTCCATTAAAAATCATCATCCTTTTAACGATTGCTTCTGTCAATACGCCATTAACCACCCTCATTTCCTCTGATAAAGATTTGATCGATCATGTCAAGTCCCTACCTAAGAGTCGGTTCTTTTACTTGATGTATTACCGTGTATTGCTGACTTATTTTTTATCTGTCAATCTATTTGTTGCTCTGTTATTAAAAATGGTGGTCATGCCTGACTTGGGGATCCTATTTTTACTAGGAGTGATGATTCTAGCAGTGGTTGAAGCTGTTTTGCACTTACTGATTGAAATCTATTTCCCTTTAAGAAAATGGAATTTAAAGAGAGAATGTTGGAAGCACCCAAGAAAATATATTGTGCCTAGTATCGTCTTCTTACTTAGTTGGAGTCTCCTTTTCTGCTCCTAAGGAATTGCCCCTTTGCTTGTATCTGCTTCTTAATTGTAGTATGATAGAGGAGTTGAAAAGATGCTAGAAAAGGTGGCAAGTATATGAAAGATTTTCACTTTGATGCAATTGCTGCATTTGAAAATTACGAAATCGAAAAGATGAGAGATGGCCATGTAGTGGTGACAACCAAGGTCGTGGAATCATCGCTCAATTATTATGGAAATGCGCACGGAGGCTATCTCTTTACCCTGTGTGACCAAGTCAGTGGGTTGGTCGTGGTTTCTCAAGGGGTCGATGGGGTGACCTTGCAATCCTCGATCAATTACTTAAAAGCAGGGCGTCTGGGAGATGTCCTTACGATCCATGGCGAATGTGTCCACAGTGGACGGACGACTCGAGTGGTGGATGTCGATATTACCAATCAAGACGGGGCCAATGTCTGCAAGGCAACCTTTACGATGTTTGTTACGGGAGTGAGAGATGAATCCGCACAAGTACGCATTTAAAAACTATATTTTTGATTTTTATGGAACCTTGGTCGACATCGAAACCGATGAGTCGAGTCCCATTTTATGGGATACCATGGCTCAGATCTACCAATCCTACGGGGCAAGCTATACAGGAGAAGGTCTTCGCCTACGTTATAAAGAGTTGGTGCAACAAGCCGAAGAAGACTTGGCTAAGGAAAAACAAGTTGCCTACCCAGAGATTGATCTGACGGTTATCTTTGTACAATTGTATTTAGAAGGCCATCCAAGTGGGAATAGTGTTGCCCACCTCAAAGAGTGGGGACGTTTGATTGCGCGGACTTTCCGTGTCCTTTCTCGCAAGCGGTTGGAGCTCTATCCTCACACGAAAGAAGTGTTAGAGGATATGAAAGCTGCAGGTTGCCGAATCTTTCTCTTATCCAATGCCCAAGCAGATTTTACCAATCCGGAGATTGATTTGGTTGGTTTGAGAGAACTTTTCCATGCCATTTACTTGTCATCTGATGCAGGTATTCGCAAACCTCAGCCAGAGTTCCTCTTGGAAGTCATCAAAGAACACCAGTTGAACCCTGAGAAAACGGTCATGGTGGGGAATGACTTTACGACAGATGTCGCTGTTGCCCAAAGTATCGGGATGGAGAGTATCTTGATCAATACCTTCCCATACTCTGAAGCTGAACTGCGCGAGAAGAATCAAGCAGGTGTGCGCGTGATTCGAGATATTCAAGAATTGCAGGAAGATTGAAAAATATGATCTATGTAGGGAGGCCAAGTCGCCTCCATTTTTCTTGAAAATGCTACAGTCGAGCAGGATTTGTCAAATTTTCGCTTTCATGGTATACTATGAAAGTTAATTTGAATAAGGAGATAAAAATGAATAACTTACCAAACTGTCCAAAATGTAACTCTGAATACGTCTATGAAGATGGAGCGCTCTTGGTGTGCCCAGAGTGTGCGTATGAATGGAACCCAGCTGATGTCGAAGAAGAAGAGGGTGTCGTAGCGATTGACGCCAATGGAAACAAATTGGCTGATGGCGATACGGTGACCTTGATCAAAGATTTGAAGGTTAAGGGTGCACCGAAAGATTTGAAACAAGGTACGCGCGTGAAAAATATCCGTATCGTGGAAGGAGACCACAACATCGATTGTAAGATTGATGGCTTTGGTGCAATGAAACTCAAATCAGAATTTGTGAAGAAAATCTAAAGATAAAAAGAAGGGCCTAGCCCCTTTTCTTTCAGGAGGATACTATGAAATTCAAACTATTATTTAGCTATCGTTTTCTATTGTTTATCTTAAGTGTACTCGGTGTTTATCTGCAACTGACCAAGCATGGTGGCTTTGGCATGATGCTCTATTACACCATTTTATCTAACATGTTGGTCATGTTCTTTATGGGAGACATGGTTTGGCGCATGGTTCGAGGTCGTTCGACCCAGACTCAGGGCTATCTTCGTATGAAAGGCGCAGTTACCATGTCCATTATGATCACCTGTGTCATCTACCACTTTATGTTGGCGCCTATTGCGACACCAGAGAAGTTTTATCGTTTGGAAAACTTCCTCTGTCATTACATCGTTCCTTTGATGTTCTTCTTTGATACTCTAGTGATTGATAAAGCCAAGCAATACCGTAAGCTCGATCCCTTCCTTTGGACCTCGATTCCCCTGGCTTACATGCTCTTTGCCCTTCTCAATGGATTGGTCTTGAAGTGGCCAATTCCAGGTGCAAAAGATAGTCCCTTTGCCTATTTCTTTATCAATGTGAATAAATACGGCTGGGCCTTTGTTGGCAAATGGGTGGTGATCATTTTTATCGCCTACCTCTTAGCTGGCTATGTGCTCTATGGGATCAAAAATATCAAGCGAAAATCGGCTGTTTCTGAGTAAAAGCCGAACGTTATTCGGACGAAAAGAAATATTTTTAAATTTTTTTGAAAAATGTTGAGTTTTTTCTTGCATGTCGTTTGAAACTGTGATATAGTTATCTCAATTAAATAAATCCTTTAATCCTGTCCCGTGAGGCAGGCAAGGAGACTGTGAAAAACAATGGCTAGGACCATAGAGCGAGACTCTATCCTCTTAGACCATCCATTTGCTGAACCTCCTTGAAAAAGGAGGTTTTTCTTTTACAACTAAGGAGGACTGAATGAAAACCAAAGAAGTCGTTGATGATTTGACGATGAAACGGGCCATTACCCGGATCACCTACGAAATCATTGAACGAAACAAAGATTTGAGCCAGATTGTGCTGGTGGGGATCAAGACGCGCGGTGTTTACATTGCTCGCCGGATCCAAGAACGCCTCTCTCAGCTGGAACAAATTGATGTCCCTGTTGCAGAACTTGATACCAAGCCTTTCCGAGATGATATGAAGGCAACAGAAGATACGACGGTGTTACCAGTTGATATCGCTCATAGAGAGGTCATCTTGATCGATGACGTCCTCTATACAGGTCGTACGATTCGCGCTGCCATTGACAATCTGGTCAGTCACGGTCGTCCTGCTCGAGTAAGTCTTGCGGTTCTAGTCGACCGTGGGCATCGGGAGTTGCCGATTCGTCCGGACTTTGTTGGGAAAAATATCCCGACAAGTAAGTCAGAGGAAATCATTGTCGAGATGGTGGAGCTAGACGGCCAAGACCGCGTCCTCATCAAAGAAGCTTAAATAAATAGTAAACCATTCACATTATAAAAGGAGAATCAACATGTCTGAAAATCAAATCGCTCTTAAAAACCTTGTCTCAATGGAAACTCTTACCAATGAAGAAGTAATGGCATTGATCAAACGTGGGATTGAGTTCAAAAACGGAGCTAAAGCATCCTACGAAGACCAACACATCATCTCTAACCTTTTCTTTGAACCTTCAACTCGTACCCACAAAGCCTTTGAAGTGGCAGAGTTGAAATTGGGATGTGATCTCCTTGACTTTGATGTGAAGACAAGCTCTGTGAACAAAGGGGAAACACTTTACGATACCATCTTGACCATGTCAGCTCTTGGTGTAGATGTCTGCGTCATCCGTCACCCTGAAGTGGACTACTACAAAGAATTGGTTGAAAGCCCAACGATCACAGCCTCTATCGTCAATGGTGGAGACGGTTCAGGTCAACACCCAAGCCAAAGTTTGCTTGATTTGATGACCATCTACCAAGAATTCGGTCACTTTGATGGCTTGAAAGTTTGTATCGCTGGGGACTTGGATCACTCACGTGTGGCAAAATCAAATATGCAAATCTTGAAACGTTTGGGAGCAACCCTCTACTTTGCAGGTCCAGACGAATGGAGAAGTGCGGAATTTGAAGACTATGGAACCTTCGTCACTATCGATGAAGTCATTGAAGAAGTGGATGTGATGATGTTCTTGCGTGTGCAACACGAACGTCATGATTACGAATCACTCTTCTCTAAAGAAAACTACCACCGTCTTCACGGTTTGACACAAGAACGTTATGACCGTATGAAAGATACTGCGATCTTGATGCACCCAGCACCAGTCAACCGTGACGTTGAAATTGCGGACCACTTGGTAGAAGCTCCTAAATCACGTATCGTAGAACAAATGACTAACGGTGTCTTTGTCCGTATGGCCATCATTGAAGCCGTCCTTAAAGGTCGCGGTGCAAAATAAGATAACTGACAATTCATTGAAAGGAAAGAAAGAGGACAGAGTAGAGAGCTACATGGAATCTGACTTTCCTTTTTTTGAGGAACTGTGATAAAATTGGACTAGTGTAAAAGAAGGGAGGGGTTCGATGAAACGATTATTGGTCCTAGAGGATGGGACTGTATTTGAAGGGGAAGCCTTTGGTGCAGACTTATATGTGACTGGTGAATTGGTCTTTACGACAGCCATGACAGGCTATCAAGAATTGATCACGGATCAGGCTTTTAGTGGCCAGATCCTCTCCTTTACCTTTCCAGTTATTGGCGCAACAGGGATCAATCGAGATGATTCTGAATCGATTACGCCGACCTGTTTGGCAGTAGTCGTTCAGCATTTGGTGGAGATGCCAAGCAATTGGCGGCAGCAGATGACCTTGGATGAATTCTTGAAGCGAAAAAAAATCCCTGGTATTGTAGGGATTGATACGAGGCAGGTGGCAAAAATTGTCCGCAAGTATGGACGGATGAAGGCGACTGTCATTAACAAGGGGGATTCGATCGAGCATATCTTGGATCAGTTGCGAGCAACGGTCCTTCCCAAAGATCAAGTGCGTCAAGTCTCGACAAAAACGGCCTATGCTGTACCTGGTTTTGGAAAGAGTATTGCCTTGATTGATTTAGGTGTCAAACACTCTGTCTTGCGCCAGCTGAGTCAAAGGGACTGTAATGTGACAGTCTATCCCTATGATATCTCTTATGATGAACTGATGGAGCAACAACCAGATGGGGTTATTTTATCCAGTGGGCCAGGCGATCCCCATCATGTGAAAAAACTGTGCCACTTGATCAAAAAGCTCAATGGTCAGATTCCGATCTGGGGTATGGGCTTGGGAGCTCAGTTGTTGGCACAAGCTTACGGCGCTGAGCTGGCCCCTATGGAAGTCGGACATTTCGGCTTGAACATACCTGTGCGTGAAATTGCGACAGGAAAAATCGAGATAACCAGTCAAAATCACTTGTATAGTATAGCGAGGGACAGTCTGCCCCATGATTTATTGGTCACACATGAAAATGTCAATGACCATAGTATTGAAGCTTTTCGTCATCGTTACCAACCAATTTTAGGGGTCCAATTCCAAGTAGATGCTAGTCCAGGTCCAAGAGAAAATCTCTATTTTTACGATGAATTTTTAGAGTTGATTGATGCTAAAATTCACGAAAGTAGAAGGGAGAAGGAATGATGAAACAAAACCAGAAATTGCTTCTCCTGTGTGGAGATTCTTATCAGGATATTAGCCTTTTGGCTGCGGTAAATGAAGCACAAAAACTCAATGCCAAGGATGGGAATGCTCTTGTCCTTTACTTGGGCGAAGAAAATGCTATCACCAAAGAAACTGCAGATATGGTTGTAGTTAGTAAGCTCAAGCTGGATGCTCTTAGGACGACTCTTCTTTCTTATACTGGATCTCGCTTGCTCCTAGTTTTTGCGGATAAACAGATTTTGAATCTCTTGTTTCGTTTGGAAGAAACTGGATTTTTCAAAGAAGCATCGATTAGGATTGTCGGGCCAAGCCTCCAACGCTACCGTACTTTTTACCAACAGGCAGATCAACGACGTCTCTTTCAAGAGCTGGGCTATCAGGTACCGGCTTCGTCACTGGTTGGTTCGGTTCGAGAAGCTATCGAGTTTTCTGAAGGCATTCAATTTCCTATTATGATCTGGCCGGTAGCGAGTAAGCAAGGGCAAGGGCGAAAGATTGCTCATAACCTGGATGATTTATGCGAAGCTGTAGAAATGGGACTTTCGGTCTCTCCAAGTCAGCAGTGTTTGCTGGAGTTTTCGACCTATGGCTTTAAGGAACTGGATTTTGTAGTCATGCGGGATCGTGAAGACAATCACTACCTGGCAGCCTCTATTGAAAGCATTGATCCTGTTGGGATCCACTCCAGTGACTCTTACCAATTCATGCCAGCGGTCACTCTGACTGACCGGGAGTTTCAAAATCTTCGTGAAGCGGCGATCCACATCAGTCGCTATTTGAAGCTGACAGGAGCCATTTCGATCAAGTTTGCTTTGGATCCGACGAGCTATGCTTTTTATATCCTAGAAGTTAATCCATTTGCTTCAGATAGTATCTCGATGGCCTCTATGGGCTTGGGCTATTCCTTGTTTGAGCAAGGAGTACAGTTGCAATTAGGGCGGTCTCTCGAGCATTTGCCTCATCCCCTATTAAAAGATCTAAAGGCTGTTTACGAACCGAGTTTGGACTATATCTTCTTTAAGATCCCGATTTTTTCTGATGCTGCTAAAAATGCCCGCCTCAATACCCAAATTCACTCTTATGGGGCAGTTTATGGATTTGGGAAGAGAATCGATGAGGCTTATCAACAAGCCCTAGAAACCATTAAAGATAAGAACTTGCTGACCATCCTTCCTGAGGAAATGAGCGATGATGAATTAATCCAGAAAATTGCTCGTCATATGCCCCACCGGCTCTTCTATATCTTAGAAGCCTTGAAACGTGGTTTTGAGTTTGAGGAACTCTTGGATTTGAGTAAATTAGCACCTGTTTATTTGCAGGTTCTGGCCAACCTTGTAGAAATGGAAAAAGTAGCAGAAGCTGAAATCAAACCAGCCTTTCTTCCAGTTGAACCATCAGCTGGTTTATATGAGGTCAAAGAGGGAGCAGCCTATTATCTGACCCAAAATGGAACCAATGAATCGTTAGGTTTGGACGCTGCTAGTGTCTTGGTGGATGATCTAGAAATCGGTGATGAGCGTTTTTACCAAAAGGTGAGAAAGCAAGTGAAAGAGCTGAAAGAAAAAGGACAACAGGTGATCTTACTCACGAATCGTCCTTTTACAGAATCTTTGGCAGATAAAGTCTATTATCTTCCTATTAATGAGACAAGCCTTCACCTGATTCAGACCATTGATCAGTTCAAAGATTTGATCTATCTTTCTAACATAAAATAAAGAGAGTGGGACAGAAATCGGTAATTCGTTAGAATTCGATTTCGTCGTCCCACCTCCGCACAGTTGAGTAGGGCTGTAAAAGCTGATGAAATCAGCGTAGTAGAGCCCACTCAACCACTGCGTCT
>OKVG01000800.1_pt1 | contig 18086 bp, 16 predicted proteins | sample 1606981 | NCBI WGS metagenome assembly OKVG01 (sample SAMN03281018, study PRJEB24777) | human gut metagenome | isolation source: fecal sample PR128 from 1 month old male Malay infant, vaginal delivered... | reverse complement strand
GTTCTTGATAGAAGGTCTGCATGTGGTTTAAAATCGTCTTTTCCATGCTGACAGTCTCAGGATTTAGACTAATGACCACCTTGTCCGGGAGATATTGTTTAACCTTATAGGTTAATTTAGCGCGCTTTGCATTTTCCTTTTCATAAGCATCGATAAACTGGGTCACTTCTTCTTCTGGGAATTGGTAATCGTGTAGTTTACGAGTAAAATCAGCCGCAAATTTCGCACGGAAATCACTGGCTTCCTTTTTCAAATCAGTTCCCAAAACAAAAGCATCATCCTTTTTGACCTTTCGTTGTCCACTAAAGTAAACTTGATTGATGTATTCATCAGCTAGAAGGGTGGAATCTTCCACCTTGTCCTCATACTGAGAAGAATCCACCGCAAATTTTAGAGGCTTCGTTTTTTTATCAGAGCTATAGGTTTTTCGTTCATACTGCACTTCGTATTTTTTGCCTTTTTCGACTGGGAAGACAATATAGCCGGTTAATTTTTTATCCTGGGCCAACTGATCACTCTTGAGCAATTGGAAGGCTTCCGTTTGGTCATAAATTCCTGACTGCAATTTGACCTTGTTATTCTCCGCATCGTAAATGGTGATATCTGAATCTGACACGTTAATAGATTCTTTAGCAACATTCTTAAATTCTAATTGAAGGGCCAAATAAGTGCCGTCTTCTGAGTCATTGAGGACAGGCGGTTTGATGTATTGCCCTCCTTTTAGGCTCAGCTCTACTTGACCGTCAGATGCTGAATTTTTCGCCGCTTTTTCCGTCTTTGATTGCTGCGAATTTGTCTTTTGAGCAGTGGTGCCACAAGCTACTAGACTCAATGTCGCCACAGCAAATAGGGTCCATTTAAAAATCTTTTTCATCCTTATCTCCTTAAAAAAGTTTTGTTCTATTTTAACATCTTTTTCTATCTATGTATACGCTATATAGTGATAACTCTTCCCTATCATAAAAAGGCCAAGACCTTCGTCTCAACCTTTTAACTAAAATATGATAGGTCTTGATTTTACAAGATGCCTTTTTCTTTTTGAATCATGAAATCCTTGAGGGAAATCAAGAGAACTGCAAGGAGGATCATGGCCATCCCAATCACATCAACCATAAAAAAATGCTCCTTCATAATGACAAAGGCAAAGAAAACTGCCGAAACAGGCTCAAAGGACGCCAGCAAGCTTCCTTTAACGGCTCCTACCAAAGAGGTTCCTTTCAGAAAGGCTGTATAGGCAAAAATCGTCCCAATCACCACCAAGCCAAAAAGGGCCATCCAGGTATCGAGTCTGTAGTTTCCAGAAGAAGAGAGAAGACCACTAAAAGGGAGCATTAGGATTCCTGGAATAGTCATCCCAACTCCAATCACCAGCATGCTTCCCCATTTTTGAATTAAGTTCAGAGGTAGAATGATGTAAAGGGCATAGGCAAATGCTGACACCACTCCCCAAGCCAAACCTTTGGGATTGATGGCCAATTGATTGAGTTGACCATGGGTTGCTATTAAGAATGTGCCTCCAATCGCTAGAAGCATCGAAAACACTTCTGCTAGTGTAGGGGCCACCTTATCAATGATACAGGTATAGGCTAAAATTCCCACTGGACAGAGATACTGTAACACCGTAGCAGTCCCAGCATTGGTTTCAGCAATCGCCTCTAAATAGGTCAACTGAGTCAATAACAATCCTAAAAAGGCAAAAATAAGAAGGGGAAGGTAGGAAGATTTATCTTTGGCAAAGGCCAAAAACTTCTCCTTATCTGCAACGTAGGAAAGAAGAATAAGGACAATTCCAGAAAAAAGCAAACGGAGATTTGTTAACTCAATAGCCGAAAATCCATGAACCATTAAATATTGCCCGCTAACTCCGGATAGTCCCCAAGCGATCCCGGCGATCAAGGTCATGAGTGTTCCTTTCATCGTCTTTGACATAGTCCCCTCCTAAATCTGTTCCTTACTTTTATTGTATCATAAAAGGCCGAAACGAAACGTTTCAGCCTCATATATTTCATATAAATTTATTCGCTTATTCAGGTTGAACCAAAATCTTGATTTGAGATTTATCTTGTGTTAATTCAATAAATCCTTCTTCAACGATATTTTCCAATTTAATTTTCTTGGTAACCAATTTTTCAGCAGAGAAGTAGCCTTGTTCCATCAATTCCAATACTTTAGGGAAAATATGACGGTAGGCAATAATTCCTTTGAGAGATTTTTCTTGGATAGCGAATTCATTTGGATTGATGCTAGCTTCACGTTCCCAGATAGATACGACCATACATTCCCCAGCTTTATGAACAGCTGCAAGGGCTTGACCTAAAACAACTGGAACTCCAGTCACTTCATAAGAAACATCTGCTCCACCACCTGTCAAGCGATGGATGGCTTCGACGATTGTTTCTCCTTCTTCTGGGCGAACAACGATTGCTCCCAATTCTTCCGCTTTCGCTTGGCGTTCAGGAGATAATTCAACCGCATAGATTTTTGATGCTCCTGCTGCACGAAGGGCTTCAACAATCAAAAGACCGATTGGACCCAAGCCAAAGATAACGGCTGTATCCCCAGTTTTCAATGCAGATTGACGAACGGCATAAACAGCCACAGCTGCAGGTTCTGTAAGCGCAGCTTGTTCATAGCTCAAGCCATCTGGAATCACATGGACAATGTCACCGTCAAGGACACAATATTTGGCAAAACCACCATCTGCAGCAAGGCCGACAAAGTTCAAGTTTGGATCAAGGTTATAGTCACCGATTAGGTTATGTTTTGCCAAAATTGGTTCAATCGTCACGCGATCCCCAACTTTGACACGAGTCACATCACTTCCGACTTCTACAATTTCACCAGAGAATTCATGTCCCAAAGTAACCGGTGCTTTTTGACCAGAATACACATGTTCTTCAGTTGGGATGAAGATCGGTCCATCCAAATATTCATGCAAGTCCGTCCCACAGATCCCTGTGAACTTAACTGCCACTTTTACTTGATGTGGTTGTACTTCAGGTACTTCCACTTCTTCGATACGAACGTCTTTTGCTGCATGCCAGCGAGCTGCTTTCATAGTAGCCATAGGATAATCTCCTTTATATTTCCATGATTTGCATTTTCCTTTTCAGGAAACTCAACAAATCCATTGTAAGCCTTTTCACAAACTTTGTCAAGAAAAAACTGAAGATGAAAAAAGAGCCGCCCTTCGACTGCTCCTTCTTACCTCTTCTTGATTCGTGAATTCTCTATTCTCCAGCCCACCATCCAACCAAGGACAAGGAGATAATTTTCAAGCGCACCAATCCCATTGACCGGCAGATGATAGTGAAAATAACTGAAAAGATGATTGGTCCCAATTCCAAACCCACCAATGATCAACGCCACTAGTACCGTCCGAAGATAAAACCAATCGTATTTGAGATTGACGGCAATCAAGATCACAAGGACTGCCATATTCCAAATCCCAATCTCCCGTTGCCAACCGACAGAAATACCATATCCCGAATGACTTCCCATATAGGATGGAAAGAATAGTTGGAAGATAATCGCTCCAGACATAGCGATAATGACTAGGATAAATAAAACTCTTAAAAATTTGTTCATGTGACTCCTCCTAATGATAGTTGATATGTAATGGTCTTTCCTATTCTAACACAATTTTATGGATAGTAAAAACCAACCTCTCGGCTGGTTCTTTTTCTATCAATCTTCTTTCAACTTCGCCAATTCTTGAGCAAGTAACTTGAGGGCTACTTGTGGGTTAGCTTGGCCTTTGGTTGCTTTCATGAGGAAGCCTGTGAAGGCCTTGTCCGCATTCCGTTTCCCTGACTTGAAGTCGGCTACGGCTGCTTCATTGTCTGCGAAGACTTGGTGGATGATTGGAATCAAGACTTCAGGGTCTGAAATCTGTACCAATCCGGCTTTTTCGACGTATTCACGCGCACCGCCACCGTTTTTCGCCAAATGAACGAAGACTTTCTTGGCAATCTTAGAAGAGATGGTTCCATCTTCGATGATGGCAATCATTTCTACTAAGTTTTCTGGTGTTAATTGGATTTGTTCCAGCGTTTTACCTTCTGCATTCATGAATTGCGCCACTTCACCTTGGAGCCAGTTAGACACTTGCTTGGCATCTCCACCAAGGGCTACGGCTGCTTCAAAGAAGTCAGAAGTGACTTTCGTCGCTGTCAATTGGCTGGCATCATAGTCAGACAAGCCAAGCTCTGCCACATAGCGAGCACGGCGGTCTTTTGGAAACTCTGGCAACTCCGTGCGCATTTCCTCAATCCACTCATCTGAGATTTCAAACAATGGAAGGTCTGGTTCTGGGAAGTAACGGTAATCCGCTGCTCCTTCTTTGACACGCATAAGGATCGTGCTCTTGTTGGCTTCATCATAACGGCGTGTTTCTTGACGAATGACACCACCTGAACGCAAGATTTTCGCTTGACGCTCCACTTCGTATTCAAGACCTTTACGGACGTTGGAGAAAGAGTTCAAGTTCTTCAACTCCGTCTTGGTACCAAATTCCTCTTGACCGTAGGGGCGAAGAGAAATGTTGGCATCCACCCGCATCGATCCTTCTTCCATCTTGACGTCAGAAATGCCAGTGTATTGGATGACTTCTTTCAAAGCTGTCAAGTAGGCGTAGGCTTCTTCTGGAGAACGCATGTCTGCTTCAGATACGATCTCAATCAATGGAACTCCTTGACGGTTGAGGTCTACATAAGAGAAGCCATCTGTTCCGTGGGTGTTCTTACCAGCATCTTCTTCCAAGTGGGCCCGTTCAATCCCGATTTTCTTGGTTGAGCCGTCTTCCAATTGCACTTCAATCCAACCGTTGTATCCGATTGGCTCATCAAATTGCGAAATTTGGTAAGCTTTTGGATTATCAGGGTAGAAATAGTTCTTACGGTCAAAGTGCATGTGCTGGTGGATATCCATATTCAGGGCCAAAGCAGCCTTGATCCCAGCGTCCACAACACCCTTGTTCAAGACAGGAAGCACCCCTGGGAAAGACCAGTCGATCACATTGGTATTGGCATTTTGCTCGTTCCCAAAGTGGGCAGAGGTTGGTGAGAAAATTTTTGAGTTTGTATTCAATTCAACGTGGACTTCAAGTCCGATGACTGTTTCAAAGTTCATTAATTGTCACCTCCGAAAATAAGGGGTTGTTGCTTGTGATAATCCGTTGTTGCTTCAAAGGCAGCTGCAGCTTGGTAGATGGTCTCTTCCGAATACTTCGGACCAATCAACTGCAAACCAACTGGAAGACCTTGAGCAAAACCTGCAGGAATCGAAATCCCTGGAAGACCTGCCAAGTTAACTGGAATGGTCAAGAGGTCCGCCAAGTACATGGCAACCGGATCATGGTTAAGCGAATCCAAATCAAAGGCCACGCTTGGAGCTGTAGGACCAAGGATGAGGTCGTAATCCGCAAAGACTTTTTCGAAGTCTTGGATAATGAGGGTACGAACTTGTCCGGCTTTCTTGTAGTAAGCATCGTAGTAACCAGATGACAAACTGAAGGTTCCCAGCATAATCCGACGTTTGACTTCATCACCAAAGCCTTGGCTACGAGTGTTCACGTAGATATCATCCAAGTTCTTAGCATCTTCCGCACGGAAACCATAACGAATCCCGTCAAAACGTTGCAAGTTTGATGAAGCTTCAGACGAAGCAATGATGTAGTAAACGGCAACCCCGTATTTAGAATGAGGCAGGCTGACTTCTTCGACAGTTGCTCCCAATTTTTCAAAGTGCTTAGCTGCATTAAGAATCGTTTCTTTGACTTCTGGGTCAATTCCTTCCCCTAGGTATTCCTTAGGAAGGGCAATCTTCATGCCTTTGATGTCTTGACCAATCTTAGAAGTAAAGTCTGCTACACGAACAGGTGCAGAAGTTGAATCTTTGGCATCTGCACTGGCAATCACATTAAGCAATTGCGCATTTTCCTTAACGGTTGGAGCAAACGGTCCAATTTGGTCGAGTGAGCTACCAAAGGCAATGAGACCAAAACGTGAAACCGTTCCATAAGTTGGTTTGAGACCAACAATCCCGTTGAAGGCAGCAGGCTGGCGGATAGAACCACCTGTATCTGAACCAAGAGACAAACGGACTTGTCCTGAAGCGACAGAAGCTGCCGAACCACTTGAAGATCCACCAGGCACCTTGCTATGGTCCCAAGCATTCTTGGTTGGCCCATAGTAAGAAGTCTCACCAGACCCACCCATGGCAAATTCATCCATGTTGGTTTTTCCGACAACAATCATGTCTTTAGCTTTGGCGTTAGCAACTGCTGTCGCATCAAAGATAGGCTCATAGTTATAGAGCATTTTTGATGCCGCAGTGGTCAAGATGCCGTCAGTAGAGATGTTATCTTTCACTGCCAATGGAATCCCTGATAGAAGATTATCTGCATCGATTCCTTTTTCATCAATGGCCTTGGCTTGTGCAAGGGCCGCTTCTTCAGCCACCGTCACAAATGCATTGACTGCTTCTTCACGCGCCTTGATATCGTCAAGTGTCGCTTGAGTCAATTCGGTTGCTGAAATTTCCTTAGAGACAAGGAGGTCGTGCAACTCTTCAATGGTTTTATGGTTGAATGACATTAGGCATCTCCTCCATCTTCTAGGATAGCTGGCACCTTGATGTAGTAGTTATCTTTTTCAGGTACATTTTTAAACAAGCGGTCACGGTCTGTCCCTTTTTCAGCAACATCCGGACGCAATACGGTCTTACGATCAGCCATAGTCGTTGTTGGGGCTACACCGGTTGTGTCCACTTCTTCCAACAATTCCACCATGTCGACAATCTTCGACAAGGTTGTCGCAAACTCAGCTGTCTCTTCTGGAGAGAATTTCAATTTTGAAAGATTGGCAACGTGGGTTACCTCTTCTTGCGTAATTTTCATCTTGCTTCCTTTCGTGAATTGATGATTTTTCAATACCCTCTATTTTACCATAATTTAGCTCAATTTGCTTGCCTTAGAAAAAATCTGTAGGACTTTTTTGTCGCTACAGATTCTTCATTTTATATTGCTTTTTCGCCTAATTGTCCCATCTCTATTAGAGTTTCTTTCCAGAGTTTCTGGACATGAGATGCGAGGTAGCAAGAAGCCAAGTCATAAGAAGCCTGATGAAATGGTGCAAGGTCACTTTCAAAGAGCTGGACCAGCTTGTCTGCCAACTCTTTGACCAATTGTTCTTCGGGCACTGTCTCGCTATAAGGTACCAAAAAGCCATTTTCACCCTCTTTTATAAAAGTTGGATTGCCATAACGAGCATCAAAGCCGAGCAAGGCTAACCCTGCTCCAGCCGCCTCCATCAAGGTCAATCCAAAGGTCTCCCACTGAGAAGTGGTGAGGTAGGCTTGGTAGCAAGGATAAATCTGCTTAAGATCCGCATGACCACGTAGATGAATAAAGTCTTGCGCTTCAAGCTCCTGAATCAGGTGTCGCAAGTTGTCCGCTTCGCCACCTTTCCCATAAATATCAAGCTGAAGGGCTGGGAGTCGTTTCTGTGCTTGAGCCACTACTCGAATGGCCAAATCGATGCGTTTTCTTGGATCCAAACGGGAAGCTGTGATCACACTAAAGGGAGGTCGATCTCCTTGTGATTCCGTCAATTCTTCTAGATGCCCCACTGGAATACTATAGATCGGAATTCCTTGGCATCCTTGTTTGGCAAGTGTCTGCTCCAAGACTTCTTTTTGAAGTTCCGTCGCCGTGATGAAGTAATCGAAGCGTTTGGCATACTTGAACACATAATAGTACTCATAGTTGAGATGGCCATTTTCAAATTCATGCTCCGAATGAAACACCATGGCGAGCTTGGAAGGATTATCTTTCTCCAACAAAGGGCGGGCAAAATCCATGCGCGAAGCCCGATCAAGCAGAATCAGATCCCCTTCTTTGAGCGAAAGTTTCGACAGAAAACGCCTCATCACTTCTGTATGGTTGGTCAAAATCTCAGGCCCCAGTTTATAGAGCCAGCTTCCACCTAACTTCAATTCTTCAAAGGCGATACTTCCATCTTGATTGTGATAGGTCCGTCTGAGAACACTACCATACTGAAAATACTCTGTAGCAAGTTTACAAGCTCCATAATACTCTCGCTTGATCATATTTCCAGATAAAAGATAATCCACATAGCGGACACAGTCTGGATGATAGGGGTCCAGATGAAAGGTCAGTGCGTTTCTATCCGCAAATTGATAGCGAATAGCTTCTTCTGTTTTTTCAACAACATCTAGACGAGTCAGTTGAAACTCCATTTGCAAGGCCCCCACCGTCTTTTGAGGGACTGTAGTCTGTTGATCTGAAAAAGCTAAATGAGCAAAAAGCAACTCCTCATCCCGATGCCCCAAAGAGAGGTAATAGGCCAATTTTTCTGGAGTGGGCCAAGTGGTAAAGACAAACTTCGCTGTCGCTCCTAGACTCCGGAGCATCTTTGCCCGAGAGGCTTGTGCAACATCGACCCCATTGGGTTCAAATCCCACTAATAGATTAAAGGTATAAATGGTCATGCTGTTCCTCCCTCTAATCGCTTAAAGATCTCTTTCAGAGCATCTTTTTCTGGCAGTTCCAAGATCCGCACTTGCTCTCTTAACATTTCTTTGAAGGCCTCTGGATGCTGGAGCAATATTTCTAGTTGCTGTTTCATTTCTTCGACTGTATCGGTAATCGTGCTCAATTCTTTATAGGCTTCCTGGTGCACCGTGCTCTTTAAACCAAACAAGACTAGCCCATTTTCAAGAGCACGTATACTACTGTTCATCACTTCTTCCCCTTGGTTGCAATCCAGATAAATAGAACATCTAGCTAATAAACTCTCATAATTTCCCAGCGAAATCCCTGGATAGAGGCGTACATTTGGTCGAGCCGCTAAATCTGTTAATTTCGGACCCATGGCCGTTAAGGCTGCAATATGAAAGGTCACTTGTGGGAACTGATGGACTAGGCTAGATAAGCCTTCGACCTCTTGAGAAGCCGTCATGACCAGAGCTTCTGGTTGAAAACTTTCCTGCTCCACATCTACTAGCCCCGACAGAGCCGTGATTCCGTCTTTTTTCTCACTCAAAATATCTTCTACCAACAAAATCTGGCCAACATGCTCTTTGATCTCATCTAGAGCATGAGCTTCACGAGCACAGTAGGCTAGTCGCTCCTTTGGTATCTCTTTCACAAAAGCTAGCAAGCTCTGATCTATCAAAAGAATGGCTTCATCTTCCGGCAAGACTTGTTTCAGAACAGCTTTTTGAAGCTCTTCTTTATTGGCATACAGATGATCCCGTCCTTTAGGGGGTTGATGCAAAAAGATCCCTTGCGAAATATAATGAAGCAGGACTTCTTCTTGCTGACGGTTCAAATAAATGTCTAAATAAGGTTGACCAGCATCAGTAAGGAGACTTTGCTTGCTTCTCCAGCCATAGCGGTTGTAGACATCAATGGATACGATCTCTTCTCCCTGACCAAACCATTCCACTCTGTCAACCGTTCGTGACAAAATATCCTCTCGCAAAACCACGTTGGCACGACGTTCCTCACCATCAAAAAGATAGGTCGTGATCCCTAGCGTCCAACATTCCCATAATTCTGGAACTTCTAGATCATTGAAAAATAATGGTTGCCCAACTTTTGATGCCGGGTCTTTTTGGGTAAAAAAGGTCGCAAGACTCTCTGTCTGTTGGTCCAAATCTGTTTCCAGATTGGTCACAAATACCCGGTAGGGCTGGCCAAGTTTGTCCAAGTATTTTTGCAAACGATCCAGCTCTCTGGTCTGCTCTGATGCAATAATGAACATGCTAATCCTTTCTCATCAATAAGGGGTTAGTCCATCGTTTCAATAAAACGGAGGTTGGTCACCACGCGCTCATAGGTTTCTGACCCTTGCAAGCCTGCTTCCTCTAATTTTTCAAGGGCCCGTTTCAAGCGCGTTTTGTAGATATAGCGATGCCAGGTCAAATCATAGCCCAACATCCCTAGTAGAGCCAACTTCTCGTGCTTAGCTTCCATCTCATCGACGACTCGCTTTTCTGTCCAAACCTGGGACAGAGTATCTGCACGGCCCACGCGATACCAATAAATACATTTCTCTGTATGAACCACCCGATGGGCTTTTAAGAAGAGCTTGTACATGAGGAAGTTGTCCTCGACATTTTTTCCGACCGGAAAACGAAGCCCTTCAAATAAGCTACGCTTATAGAGCTTCATCATGGCACAAGCCCAGGCCATATCTCTAGTCTCCTGGATGGCATCGTGGTCCATGATCTCGCGTCCCTCATAAAGAGTCTCTGAATAATCGTCGTCTGTTACCTTGATCAAGTATTTGCTACTACTGTCATCATAGAGGTTATAGTTGGCTACCGAGACATCCGCATCATACTTCTTCAGTTGGCGATAGAGCACTTCTACATAGTCCTCCGTCACCCAGTCATCTGGATCAATAAAGGTGATGTAATCCCCAGTCGCTAGCTCAATCCCTGTATTACGGGCAGCAGATAAGCCCCCATTTTCTTGGCGAACGTAGCGGATGCGCGCATCCTTCCTAAAAAATTCTTTACAGATCTCTTCTGACTGGTCTGGCGAACCATCATTGACCAATATGATCTCTAAATTCGGGTAAGTCTGATGGATAACCGTTTCCAAACATTGCCTCAAATAAGCTTCTACGTTATAAATAGGAATGATGATACTGACTACTTCATTTGCTTCCATACTTCTTCTCATTTCTCTTTAAATAATCGCGAATCGCTGTCACCATATCCTGCACCTGATCATCCCTAAACACCTGATTCTCACCATTCTGCACATGATTGGTTCCCTCAAAAGAAAAAATAGGGACGCCTTGTTGGCTGATCGTTTGCGTGATCTGATCGACCTCATCATAGGGATTGATATCCAGATAAAAATCCAATTTTTCTAGGACTTTTCGACTGGTCAAGGGATCAAAAGAGGGATAAAGAAAGAGGTTGGGGTAGCGTTCCAATTGCACCAAGTTAAAACCAAAATGGCTATGGGCAAGGACATGAATCGCTACGTCTGGCAACTCTTTTAACAACGTCTCCAACTCGTGGATATCTGCTGTATGGGTATAAATGGCAGCATGATAAGGAAATTCTCCCACTAAGTCTTGATAGGTTTGCTTTAAAATCGGTTTTCGAAGCAAAATTTCCTCCCAAGAGAGGGCATAGTAAAACCACCATAATTCACGGAAACGATTGAAACGTTTAGAGGTCCATGGTTTATTATGAGAGGTGTAATGAATGACCGCAGGAATCCCTTGAAAGGCCTCATACCAGTCCAAGTCCCCATAGAGGTACTGGTCCTTATCAGATCCTACTTGTAGATTATAAGTCCAAGGCAATGGATACCAAGCATCTTTGAAATACATATTTAAAATCCCTTGATCTCCATAAACATGCTGATGGTGCTCGCGAGTGAGGTCAAAAAGAGCCTCTGTCACTTGGTGCTCTTGCCACCAAGTCTTATCAATCACCAAAAGCCCAGCATTAAATCCATCTATCGTCGTTGGCTTATCTACCACCGCGCCCAGTCCATAACCTTTTAGATCGACCTCAAATAAAGGCGATAAATCCTGTGTAAAGATCATGTCACAATCCAGATAGAGGATCCGTTCTTCCTCCACAAACTCTGGAATAGCGTAACGGAAATAGGTCGCATAGTGAATATGGTCACTTGGAAGCGAGAAGGATTGGAATTGCTCGGGAGACATCCGACAATTGATCACCTCTGAATCCAACTGGCGCAAGCGCTGATTCATGATAGTAAACCACTCAGTTGGTAGATCTTCATTCAAGACATAAATTTTTAACTGGTCCTGATGGGCACACAGTGACTTCATAGCGGTTTCCAACTTTTCCATATAAGATAGATCCGCTGAAAACACGACAGCTTTTTTATTCATAACTCCCCCTTATTTGCTACCATTAGAATACCATTTTCAAGAGAGGAAGACAATTTCTAGGCCCCAAAAAAGAGGCCTAAACAAATGTCTATGACCTCTTTTACAATGTTTTCTTATTTAGTATCTAATACAGCTAGTGCGCCGTCTACCAAGCTTGCCCCTAAGACATGCTTGAAATGATTCAAGGCAAACTGGTGATTTTCAGGAGTGAGCGACGCCACTGCAGGTTCCACGACTTCGATCTGATAGCCGAGATTGTAGGCATCAACCGCTGTATGAAGGACACAGATATCAGTCAATACCCCAGTCAAAATGACGGTATCTACATGGCGTTCCCGTAGGCGGATATCTAGGTCCGTTCCTGAAAAAGCAGAATAATGACGTTTATCCATCCAAAAGACACGTGGATCCGCTTTGTGCTCCCGATAAAAATCTGCCAAAGGGCCGTACAAATCACGTCCGCTGGTCCCAATGATATTATGAGGTGGGAAGAGCTTGCTTTCAGGATGAAATGGATCCTCTACATCATGCGCATCAATGGCAAAAAAGACATAGGCTCCTTGGTCAAAGGCCAATTGGGTCACCTGAGCAATGGTCTCAGAAATGGTTTGGGCAGGGGCACTTGCCGTAAGCTTACCATCATCTGCTACGAAATCGACAGTGTAGTCAATTGAAATCAAAGCTTTAGTCATTAGTAATCTCTTTTCTTAATTTCCTCAAAGATATCTGGGATCAACACTTTGAGATAGGTTCCCTTCATTCCAAGAGAACGGCTTTCAATAATACCAGCTGACTCCAATTTCCGGAGTGCATTGACAATCACAGAGCGAGTGATGCCAATCCGATCTGCAATGATAGAAGCAGTCAACTGCCCCTCATTTCCTTTCAATTCACTAAGGATGGCAGAAACAGCCCGCAATTCAGAGTAAGACAAGGTATTGACAGCCATATTCACCGCTGTCCGACGACGAATATTTTTTTCGTCTTCTTCGCGTTGGAAATTCAACATTTGAATCCCCACCACGGTGCTGGCAATCTCAACCAAGATCAAATCATCATCCGCAAACTGTTTATCATTGCGCCAAATGATCAAGGAACCCAACCGAATACCAGAAACATGGATCGGCGCAATGGTGGTCAAGCCATCAGGAAATTCAGACTTGGTTTCGACCGGAAAGATACTCAAATCATGGTCCACATCTAAATTAGCTTCTGTATCATAAACTAAGCTTGCCGCCTTGGCATAATCTTCTGGTAATTTTTTATTTTGAAAGAAAGCTTCTACCCGGTCATTGTTGGTCTTGTAACGCATGAAATAACCAAGAAGGGTTCCCTTGCTATTAATGATACAGGCATTACAGTGGATAATATCCGCTAATTGCTGGGCAATATCATTATAAGGCATCTCGAACTGCAACTGTTCATCAGTCCGTTTCAAGATGGATGTAATTTTACGTGTCTTTTCTAATAAGTTTGCCATAATAAACCTCGCATATAGTCAGCTCAAGTATATCATATAAGTGTGGGAATTTCAATCAAATTATCTGAAAATTATTTATTTTTTCTACAATTATGCGCAATTCAGAAAAATGTCGTTTCGATGACATGGATTTTATAAAATGAATCAAAAAAAGATTGAAGACCTTCCTCTTCAATCCTTTATCTAATTAACGTTTGTATTGCTTCAAGAAACGAGTCATTTTTTCTTGAATTTGAGCCAATTCATCCACACGTGGGAGGTAAACGATCCGGAAGTGATCTGGATCTTTCCAGTTAAAGCCACGGCCATGAACCAAAAGAATCTTTTCTTGCTTCAAAAATTCTAATACAAATTGTTCATCGTCATCCACGCGGTACATATCCCGATCAATCTTAGGGAAGATATAGAGACCAGCCTTTGGCTTAACAGCTGAGAGGCCTGGAATATCATTGATAGCTTTGTAGATAAAGTTCCGTTGTTCGTAGATTCGACCACCTGGAAGCAAGAGTTCATCCACAGATTGGTAGCCTCCAAGAGAGGTTTGCACAACATGTTGAGATAAAACATTTGAACAAAGACGCATATTGGACAACATGTTCAAGCCTTCGATATAGCCCTTCACATGGTGCTTTGGTCCGGATAGAACCATCCAACCAACACGGAAACCGGCAATCCGGTGAGATTTTGACAAGCCATTCATACTTACACAGAAGAGATCAGGCGCTAAGCTTGCAATAGCCGTGTGTTTCTCCCCATCCATGACCAAACGATCGTAGATTTCATCTGCGAAGATAATCAAGTTATTTTGTCGAGCGATCTCTACAATCTCAAGTAGGATCTCATCTGGATAGAGGGCACCTGTTGGGTTATTCGGGTTGATGACAACGATAGCTTTAGTGTTTGAGGTGATTTTCGACTTGATATCTTCAATATCTGGATACCAGTTTGCTTCTTCATCACAAAGATAGTGAACGGCATTCCCACCAGCTAGGCTGACGGCTGCTGTCCAAAGAGGATAGTCCGGCATGGGAACCAAGACCTCATCCCCATTGTCCAAAAGTCCTTGCATGGACATGACGATCAGCTCACTCACTCCATTCCCAAGGTAAATATCATCAATATCTACATTTGGAATTTTTTTCAACTGGCAGTACTGCATGATTGCTTTGCGGGCTGAAAAAATCCCTTTTGAGTCTGAATAGCCTTCACTATCACGCGCATTCATGATCAAATCATGGATGACTTCATCTGGAGCTGTAAAGCCAAATTCAGCAGGATTCCCCGTATTCAAACGTAGAATTTTTTCTCCATTTGCTCGCATGCGCATGGCTTCTTCCAAGACTGGACCACGAATATCGTAAGCGACATGTTCGAGTTTGCTTGATTTATTATATTCCTTCATATTCTGCCTCGATTCACGAAATTATCTCTATTATACCACTAGTTCAAATAGAGTACAAACCGAGGACTTTAAAAATTCTGCAAAAATATAGCAGAAAAGCGAGACTTTACCTTTACATTCTAGCTCAAAAGAGATAAAATATAAGTGTATAAAGAATAGGATTCCCTTCTATTCTATCCATGTTTTCAAGCTATAAGGAGGTAGGATTATGTCTCAAAAATACGAAAACATTATGGTCGCTGTCGACGGTTCTCATGAAGCAGAATTAGCCTTTGAAAAAGGGGTTAACGTTTCTCTTCGCAACGGCTCTAAATTGACTATTGCCCACGTCATCGATACCCGTGCCCTTCAAAGCGTCTCAACTTTTGATGCTGAGGTCTACGAAGAATTGCAAGAAGAAGCCAATGAATTGCTCAAAGGCTACAAGGAACGTGCTGAAAAAGTCGGCGTTCAAAATGTTGTGACTGTTGTAGAAATGGGAAATCCAAAAGTCCTCTTAGCCAATGATATCCCAAGTAAGGAAGGGGTTGACCTTATTATGGTCGGGGCTACCGGACTCAATGCCTTCGAACGGTTAATGGTCGGATCCTCTTCAGAATATATCCTTCGCCACGCCAAAGTAGACTTACTAGTGGTACGTGATAAGGATAAAACCATGTAAGAAAGAAAAAGAGGCTGGGACAAAAGTCCTAGCCTCTCAATTGTCTTTGGATTGTCGAGCAAGACGCAGTGGTTGAGTGGGCTCTACTACGCTGATTTCATCAGCTTTTACAGCCCTACTCAACTGTGCGGAGGTGGGACGACGAAATCGAATTCTAACGAATTACCGATTTCTGTCCCACTCTCTTTTTTAGTTGTCTTTTTTTGCTTCTTTTTGTTTTGCATGTTTTTCGTAGGCCTTGAGCTGGCGATCGAGTTCTTTTTTGATGGCTGGTTCTGGGGCGTATTTTTCTTCCCAATCATCTGGCTTCAGAATTTTGTGGGTTACTGGATCAAAGTGCGCCTTTCCATCTGGGAAAATCTTGCCCATATTGGCCCGGTGAACAATCTCAAAGACCTCTTCAGGATCGACCCCCATTAGTACAAAGCTACCATAAGTCAGATAGAGAGTATCAATCAAGGCATCAACCTGCCCTACCATGGAGATCTCAGCTGGATGCTTGCTCCGAACCTTATCTGCAGCCTTATCCAAGGCTTCGTGAAGAGCGGCTACCGAGCGGTCAAATTCTTCCTCACTTGTGCTAGCTGCTCGGACAAATTCTACCAACTCCTCTTGCTTGAACATGGTTCGATAAAGGGCGTCTTGAGGCTGCCAAACAACTGGTTTCTCCTGGGTTTCCCCATCCATCACACCATGGAAGGTTTTGACCTTATTGAAGTGATCATCCTTAGAAAGAAAGAGTTCTTTCTCTGAAAGAATACCAAAGTGTTGCAGGGCCTTTTGAATGCCATCCTTGCCATTACTGGTCGTAGTATGCTTGGCAATTGCCTTGACACTGGTCGTCCCATTTCCCATCGCAATAGACAAGCCAACACCTGACAGCATCTCTAAGTCATTATCAGAATCTCCAAAAGCCATCACTTCATCGATGTCAAAGCCAAATTCCTGACCAACGATGCGGATCCCTTCTAGCTTGGAAATGCCTGGGTTGAGGACGTCTGCTGCAAAAGGACTGGAACGTGTAAATTTCAGATGTGGAAACTCTTTTTCAATTTTTGCAGTCTCTTCCGGACTCGATAAGATCAGTACTTGGTAGATTGGTTCCTGCGCTAGTGCATAGAGGGTGTCCTGATCCTGTGGGACGACCTTGCTGACCACTTTGTTAAATCCTCGACTGACTGTTCGGGCCATTTTGCGAGGCACAAAGCGACTGGACCAGGTTGAAATAGGACTCATCCCAAAACTCATAATCCGAGAACCAAATACTCCATCCTTTGTCCCAAGAGCAATTTCCTTACGGTGTTCTCGAGCATAGTCGATCAGCTGGTGCAGGCTCTTTTTGTCGATTGGGCTGGTAAACAGTACGCGGTCCTTGGTCAAAATATATTGACCATTATAGGTCACTGCAAAATCAAAACCATAGCGTTCCATAAACGGTTTGACAAAGGCAGGTCCCCGCCCTGTCGCAAGTCCTACATAGATTCCTTCTTCCTTCAAAGATTGAATAGCTTTTTCTGTTGATTTTAAGACCGCTCGACTATCATTGACCAGGGTCCCATCGATATCAAAAAAGACTGCTTTTATTTCCATGTCTACTGTTTCTTTCTTTTTATGATAAAATAAATTATATCACATATTCCAAGGAGCTTCACATGTTTAAGAAAATTTTAGCACTACATACCGGAGGGACCATTTCGATGGCGGCAGATGACTCTGGGGCAGTGATTACCAATGAAGTCAATCCCATGACCCAAGTCACTTCACCAATCGAAGGAATTGCAGTCACCTCAGAGGACTTCTTCAACCTTCCCAGCCCTCAAATGACCCCCCGTCACATGTTAGCCCTATATCAAAAAATCAAAGAGGAATCTCACAACTATGATGGCATCGTTATTACCCACGGGACAGATACGCTGGAAGAAACGGCTTATTTCTTGGATACCATGGAGTTACCAGAGATCGCTGTGGTCATTACAGGAGCTATGCGAAGCTCCAACGAGCTCGGAAGCGATGGCGTCTATAATTTTCTGACAGCCCTTCGAGTGGCTGCCGATCCAAAAGCACGCGATAAAGGCGTCTTAGTCGTCATGAACGACGAAATTCATGCAGCTAAGTACGTCACCAAAACACATACCACCAATGTCAGCACCTTCCAGACACCAACCCACGGTCCACTAGGTTTGGTCATGAAAAAGGAAATCCTCTTCTTTAAAACAGCCGAGCCAAGGGTGCGCTTTGATCTCAATACCATCGATGGGTTCGTTCCGATCATTGCTACCTATGCAGGGATGAAAACCGATCTACTGGACATGCTGGATCTTTCAAAGCTCGATGGCCTCATTATCGAAGCCTTTGGAGCAGGAAACATCCCTAAAGAAACGGCACATAAACTCCAAGAATTCATGGATGCAGGCCTTCCAATCGCTTTAGTATCCCGTTGCTTCAATGGAATCGCTGAACCCGTCTACGCATATGAAGGAGGAGGCGTCCAACTCCATCAATCAGGTGTCTTTTTCATCAAAGAATTAAATGCCCCCAAAGCTCGCATCAAACTTCTCATCGCCCTCAATGCCGGCCTAAAAGGACAAGAACTCAAAGAATATATCGAAGGGTAGCATAAGATACAAAGGG
>OKVG01000794.1_pt1 | contig 18274 bp, 16 predicted proteins | sample 1606981 | NCBI WGS metagenome assembly OKVG01 (sample SAMN03281018, study PRJEB24777) | human gut metagenome | isolation source: fecal sample PR128 from 1 month old male Malay infant, vaginal delivered... | reverse complement strand
TTGGCCTTACCGCCTGCCAGACAAAGGGTGGCGCAACTGCTGCTAAGGGAACCGCAAAGAAGGTTGACTCTGTAGACGGAACCTTCCAGTACGAGAAGGTCTTCCCTGTTCTTAACGACAACGAGGCTTTTGACGACTCTCTTGTTACCAACCAGCTCAACAGCTTTGTTTGCTTTGCTGGTCAGGGCACCGTCTATGTGAAGAGCTCCGAGCCTCAGAGCTTTGCGCTCTTTGTAAACGGTCACCAGGTTCCAACCGATAAGCTTGACGGCTCTTCCTGGAACCAGATTGACATCTCTGACGTAACCGTCAACGGCGATAACCGCTTGCAGGTCAGCACCGTCAAAGAGACTCAGGCAACCTTTGAGGTCAAGATTGGCTACCCAACCCTTATTGACGGCACCAAGGACTACGCCGACAACGACAACTTTAAGCTGATTGACCAGATTATCAACGCAGAGATTGCTAACGGCTTTACCTCTGCTCAGCTGGTAGTTACCAGGTACGGCAAGATTATCAAGAAGACCAACTACGGTAACGTCAATTCTTACAACAAGGACGGCTCACGCATCAAAGATGGCAAGTCTGTTGACGACAATACCCTCTATGACCTGGCCTCTAACACAAAAATGTATGCCACTAACCTGGCAATTGAGAAGCTGGTTACCGACGGTCAGCTGGACGTTTCCAAGAAGGTTCAGGAGTACATTCCAGACTTCAAGGACCAGGAGGGCGATAAGATCCTGGGCAAGAATGACCTTACCGTTCGTGAGATCCTCGAGCACCAGGCTGGATTCCCACCAGATCCTCAGTACCACAACCGCAACTACAACCCAGAGAAGCCTGACGATCCTCAGCCAAACGCAAACCAGAAGCTGTACTCCCAGAATCGTGACGAAATTCTGCAGAAGATTATCGAGACCCCTCTGCAGTACGTCCCAGGCACCAAGACTGCCTATTCCGACGTAGACTACATGCTGCTTGGTTTTATCATCGAGAAGATCACCAATAAGCGCCTTGACCAGTATGTTAAGGAAGCTCTCTATGAGCCACTGGGACTCAAGAACGTTACGTTCAACCCACTGGACAACGGCTTCAAGACTGACGGAATCGCAGCTACCGAGCTTAACGGCAACACTCGTGACGGCCTGATTACCTTTGATAACATGCGTACCGATACCATTCAGGGTACGGTCCATGACGAGAAGGCCTACTATGCCATGGGTGGCATCTCTGGTCACGCTGGTCTGTTTGCCAACGCTTCCGACCTGGCTGTTCTTGTCCAGACCGTTATGAACCGTGGAGGTTACGGCAACACCATGCTCTTCAGCGAGGACGTTCACGACCAGTTTATCAAGCCAAAGGACACCAGCGTTACCTACGGTTTGGGCTGGAGGCGTAAGGGTCACATTGGCTACCAGTGGGCCTTCTCGCCAATTGCAAACGCTGCAACCGTTGGCCACACCGGCTGGACCGGCACGCTTACCGTCATCGACGTCTACAACAACACCAGCTTGGTACTGCTTACTAACACTAAGAACTCGCCTGTCATTGACAACAAGGTCAATCCTAACGACTTTGTGGGCAACCACTTCCTGACCGGCGGCTACGGAGTTGTTTCTACGCTGGCATTTGATGGCCTTGACGACGCAAACGCCGAGGGCAACAACGCCAAGCTCATGGACATGGTCATTGCCAAGTACAAGCTCATTCAGGCCGAAGCAGATTATCAGACTGACCCCGATAAGGCTTCCCTGAAGGCGCTGCTTGAGGTCTGCGACCAGAGGAAAGATTCCAAGGTTATCAAGGACTTCCAGGCAAGCGACCTGTATAAGACCATCTCGGAGTTTGTTGGTAAGTAAAGCTCGTGTAAACAAGCTGCGAAGCGGGAATAAACGCAGTACACGAACAAGGTACGATACACATCTTGTCTAGCAACGGCCCTCTCCTCCGTCTAGACACACCAAAGCCCGGATGCTATTGCGCGGCATCCGGGCTCTTTTTGTGCGCACGTGCGCGCACGCCGGGCTTTCGAGTGCGCGGGTTTCTCGGCAGATGCGCCATGCGAGCTGCACGGGTTTCTCGCCAGGTGCGCCATGCGAGCGCGCGGGTTTCTCGCCGGGCGCGCCATACGAGCCTGAAAAGTGCATGATGTCTGAGTAAGTTTACTCAGACATGGCGAGAAAAACCGGCATAACCACTCAGACATGGTGCGCTTTTCCGGCAAATCATTCAGACTTGATGAGAAAATCAGGCTCCATTGAAGGGCACCTTGGGAACGCCTCAAAGCCCGCCTAAAAAGTGCAAAGAATCTGTATTTGAGGCACAGATTCTTTTACAAAATCAGGCAAATCCACAGAATCTTTGATGCTTTTAGGCAAAAGTTACAGATTCTTTGCAGAAATCAGGCGCACAAGCAACCTTATGCAGCGCGCCTTACAGTGCGGCGAGAAAATCCTCTGCTTGCTGGGCAATTACCTCGTGAACCTCGGGCTCTGGCTCCCAAGTTCCCTCGGTCCAGGCGGTAACAGGAAGCGAGAAGCCATTGAACGGCTCGACCGGCTTGGTACGCAAGGCCAGGAACTGCTGCTTTACTACGGCGAGCGATCCTGCGACCTTGTTTCGGCCGCCAACACCACTTGCAGTGACAACCTTGCCAGCGATGGCGGTCTCGGACTTCTTCTCGTAATCAGAAGTAAGCGGACGGCTCAGCCAATCCAGGATGTTCTTAACGGTGCCGGGAATGCTGTAGTTGTACTCCGGAGTAAAGAGCCATACGCCATCGGCGGCCATGACTGCGTCCCTAACCTTTTGGACACCTTCAGGAGCTGGGAATTCTTCGTCCTGGTTAAGCAGAGGGACGTCCAAAACGTCAACGACGTCAATCTCCGCCTTACCTTCGAGTGCCTTTGCCGCAACCTGGCTCAGCGACTTATTGAACGAATTCTTACGGCCAGAACCGATAATAAATACAATTTTCTTCATGAGCAGACCTCTCCGTGAATGCTGTGTAAATAAAAATCATGCACGAGCAAACTTGCCCGTACATGATTTGTGTACCCAAATGTTAGCTCTGTAGTCGTATTTAACAGAAGTCCGAGAAATTCACACAGCTCTCAAGCGCTTTTACCACCTGCTCAAGACCTGCGAGGTCTTCCTGGGTGAACCTTGCCACGCTCGGACTATCAATATCCAGCACGCCAACAACCTGGCCATCCTTGAAGATAGGAACAACCACCTCGGAGTTAGATGCAGAGTCGCATGCAATATGTCCCGGGAACTGATGCACGTCCTCTACCAGCTGACTTATCCTTGTTGCCGCGGCGGTACCGCACACTCCCCGTCCAAACGGAATGCGCACGCAGGCAACTTTTCCCTGGAACGGTCCTAGGCGCAGCTCGGGAGTGCGCGGCTCGTGGTCGCTCGGGGCTACGTCCGACTCCGCACCTGGGGCCGCGTCCGGCTCCGCACCCGGGGCCGCGCCCAGCTCCGCTCCCGACACCGTGGCAGAATCTACCAGGTAGAACCCCGCCCAATTGATGTCGTCCAGAGCGTCCCACAGAAGAGCGGCAGCGTTGGATAGCACCGGCAGCCAGTGAGCATCAACCTCGGCAAGCGAGACAATCTGTTTTGCAAGTAAACCGTAGTTTGTCATGGTTACTTCTCTGGCAAAATCTCAATCCAGCAGCCATCAGGGTCTGCAATAAAGTAGAGGCCCATCTTTGGGTTCTCTTTCACAATGCAGCCCATCTCCTCGTGAAGCGCGTGGAACGCGTCAAAATCGTCAACGCGGAAAGCGATGTGCGTGTCTTTTCCACCGTTATCGTAAGGCTCCACCCAACCACGATTCCACGTGAGCTCCAGCTCAAAGGGAGACCAATCGTTTACCAAAAACGTATTAGTCCAAGAACCGTCTTCTGGTCCTTTAACGCGGTCAACGCGAAATCCCAGAGCCTTCTTGTAGAACTCGACGGTTTTCTCGTTATCCAAAACATGAGTGCAGCGGTGAACAAAACGTGCCTGCATACATCCTCCTTTGATATCGAGAAACCCCGCAACTAGACGGGGTTTCTCGCTATGTGAACTACGTGCTAGTAGACGAACTGCCAGCGGAAATCGCGTCCGACTATACGCCTAACCCGCGCTAGTTGAGCTCCTGCTCAAGCTGGTCGACAAGCTCGCCGAAGTACTTGAGTGCAGCGTTAACGGGGTCTGGAGTTGCCATGTCAACGCCAGCGCCGCGGAGCAGCTCAATTGGGGTCTTGGAGCAGCCGCCGGACAGGTAGCCGATGTAGTCCTTGACCGCAGGCTCGCCCTCGGAAAGGATTCGCTGGGACAGGGCAATAGCTGCCGAGAAACCAATGCAGTACTGGTAGACATAGAAGTTGTAGTAGAAGTGAGGGATGCGCGACCACTCCAGCTTGATCTCTTCGTCCAGCTCAATGCCAGGTCCAAAGTACTCGGCGCAGAGCTTGCCGTAGCGCTCGGAAAGAACCTCGGCGTTCAGAGCAACGCCGTCAGCGTTCATCTGGCTGATGTCACGCTCAAACTCGGCAAACATACACTGGCGATAGATGGTGCCACGGAAGCCCTCAAGGAAGTGGTTGAGGATGTACGCGTGGCGCGCAGGATCGGTCTCGTGCTCAAGCAGGTAATGCGAGAGCAGCGCCTCGTTGCAGGTGGATGCAACCTCTGCAACAAAGATGGAGTAGTCAGAGTAGGTAATCTCCTGGTTGTGGGACGAGAAATACGTGTGCAGGGAGTGGCCCATCTCATGAATGAGAGTGTAAACGTCGTCGAGGCCGCCCTGGAAGTTGAGGAGCATGACAGGGTTCATGCCCTTACCACCTGCGGAATAAGCACCAGAGCGCTTACCTGGGGTTTCGTACACGTCAACCCAACGGCTCTCCAGGCCCTTCTTGACCAGGCTGACGTACTCCTCGCCCATAGGTGCCAGCGCCTTAACAATAAGGTCGCAAGCCTCCTCGTAGGTAAACTTCATGTCAACGTCGTCAACAAGAGGGGTGTAGACGTCCCAGAAGTGCAGCTCGTCCAAGCCCATGACGCGCTTGCGCAGGTCAACGTACTTGTAGAACGCTGGGAAGTTCTGGTGAACGGCGTCAATCAGGTTGTTGTAAACCTCAACAGGAATCTCGTTCTCTGCAAGAGCAGCCTCAAGGGAGCTTGCATACTTTCTAGATGACGAGAAGAACTGCAGGTTCTTAACCTGGCTGGTCAGAATTGCAGCGGAGGTGTTACGGAACTCGCCAAAGCGACTGTAAAGTTGCTTGAATGCGGACTCGCGCAGGACGCGGTCAGCATCCATCAGCAGAGGAACAAATGAACCGCTGGTCAGCTTATGGGTCTTACCCTCAGAATCAACTGCGTCGTCGAAGGTAAGGTCCGCGTCATCAAACATGGAGAAGATGTTGGTTGGCTGAACAGCAAGCTCTTCAGCGCGCGCCAAAAGAGCCTCTTCCTCAGCAGAAAGGGTGTGCTCACGCTGGTTCAAGATCTTGTTGAGCTTACGACGATAAAACTCAAGAGCTGGAACCTCTGCATAGAACTTCTCGACAGACTCTGCCGGAATTGCGAGAAGCTCTGCCGCAAACCAAGAAGTTGCCTCGCCAACCTGCGTATATGCACTCGTAGCGTTTGCAACGTAGGCCTGGTACTTGGCAACGCGGGTATCCTCGTCGCTCTTGCGCTCGGCGTAGTTGATAATCTTGTAAAGCAGAAGGTTCATCTGGTCCTCAAGCTGCAGAAACTCCAGAAGAGCCTGAGAAGAGGTAGAGATCTTGCCCTTGAACGCAAGCAGCTTTGGACAGTAAGCCTTAAGCTCCTCAAGTCCAGCCTCGAATGCCTCATCACTAGGGAACATTGAGGACAGGTCCCACTTATATTTGCTGTCAATTTCTTCGCGAGACTCGTATGCCATGAGCCTTCCTTTCTTGACCGGTTAGTATTCACTGGTATTTAGTGTCCCACATACACGCCAATTTCATGCTGATAACAAGAAAAAATGAACCCATTTGATACAAATCATCAATCGAGCAAAACCCTCACAGTTCCATCCCTACCGTTCGCGGAAAATGTCAGCTTTGGTGAACAAGCGGCAAATCCACACTCCAGCCAGGGATATAATCGCAGGTGAACAACGGATGGAGGACTGTCATGAAGATGCACCTCATTGAGCCCAACGCTTGCACCCAGACCACACCTACCGTGTTGCTGATTCATCCCATGCTTTCTTCGGCGGAGGGAATGAAGACAGTTCTTGTGAGCAACATGGGTGATGACCTGCGCTATCTAGTTCCCGATCTTGCCGCTCATGGAGAAGAAGACGCAACAGAATACATCTCCGTGTCCCAGGAAGCTGCGCAGATTCACGACTGGCTGCTGGAGCACAACATGACTCATCTCTCCCTTGGCTTTGGCGCCTCTCTAGGTGGCGTGGTTCTGTCTGAGCTCCTCAAGTTCAACGACCTGACCTTTGACCACCTCTTCTTTGAAGGAACAAGCTTCTGGGCGGGAGGATTTCTTGCCTCCGCGCTTGAGTTTATACTCAAGAAAGTGTTCCTTGCCAAGCACCGCACAGCCATTGCAGACCCCAAGCTTTCCGTGCAAAAGATGGAACAACTTTACGGGAAAGTTGCAGCTAAGCCTATGTCAGAGCACTTTATTGCTATGAGCGACCAAAGCATCCAGAACATCATTCACGACTGCAGCAATGTTGACCTCCCCGCCCTTAGCCCCGAGGTACAACGCCGCTGCATCTTCACGTATGGCGAGAAGGACTTTGACTTGAAACGTGCAAGACAGGTTCTGCCCAAAGTCTATCCCGAGGCTACGCTTACTATCTGGCAAGGGTATGATCACTGCGAGCGTATGACCAGCGACTCAGCAGCGTATGGTCAGATGCTCAGAGAGCTTGTGATTTAGAGAGCAAAACTCGTAAAATAGAGAAAACCAAACTAATCGCATAAATTTATCAGCATAGAAGCTGCTATTAATGCTAGGAGGCTTCATGTATTACACACCTATGACTAAAGCTGCGATGAAGCTCTGTTTTGAAGCGCACAAGGACCAAGTTGACAAAGCAGGAATCCCCTACGTCTTCCACCCCATCAGTCTTGCTGAACGATTTGGAGAAGGTCAAGAAGCCGAGACCTGTGTAGCGCTTTTGCACGATGTTCTGGAAGACACAGATTACACGGTAGATGATATGCGTGCAGCTGGTATGAATGAGGAGATTATTGAAGCTCTGCTTCTCTTGAACCACAATCCCAAAGTCGAGTACATGGACTATGTTCGACATCTAAGCAAAAATAACGTTGCACGACACGTAAAAATTTGCGATTTACAGCACAACTCAAACTTGTCCCGCCTAGAAAAGGTTACTGAGAAGGACTTAAAACGTATCGAGAAATACAAGGAAGCTCTCAGAATTCTTTTTGAAGTAGAAGGAAGTTCAGAAGCGTAAATAATTCCTTGCAATGAAGCACAATAGAAGCCGTTTATAAAGCTACTAAGAGGTTAAATGCTAACTTTGCTTTCGTGCTTTCCAAGCTTCCCATTCTTTTCAAAAACCAATCTAAGTGGGTACTGCAATGGACAGAAAAAAATCTATGTTGTAGCTAACGAACATAACGATGAAAGGACTGGCATTATTCAATTACCCAATTAAATTTGAGGTCGTATAATTCAATTAACAAGCAATCCGTTCCTGATTGGAGTGAATGCGATGTTATCTTCAGTTATATTGTGGTCTCTAACCGCAATTCTTGGCGTTTGGTCTCTCATACTTTTATCCGGTCATGGCGCTGCTTCAATTGCTGGGTATAACACAATGACTGAAGATGAAAAGAAAACAATTGACGAGAAAAAACTCTGTTTTGTAATGGGTATTTCTATGTCTGTATGTGCGCTGACAATGCTTTACATGGCCGTACTTAGCCCAAATATAACGATTACAACAACAATCATTGCAAGTAGTATTATCACAATAGATTTGATTGTAACAATCTATATAGCAAACACAAAATGCGAAAAATAATATAAACCTGACGATAAAGTACCTATCGCTTTAAGGTAACAGCTCTAAACAAATCAAATACAAACATTATCTCAAGCCACTTGCATCTATCGTCCTACAGTCTGATCACGCACGTACGCAAGTAGCCGTACAAGCACAACAATGCAAAGTCCTGCTGCAAGCATCGTTTCAACAGTAGCTATTCCATCGAGCCATTGGAGAGGCTGGCCGAGTTCGGCCAGGTATGCCGACGTCTGCGTACGCGCAACGACACAAATTACAAAGGGAAAAGTAAACGCGGCGTGACTGGGAAAGAATGGTTTTGTAAGGCACCTGATACACCACACAAAAGAAACCACATAAATAATTGAAGCGATTGCCAACATAACCAAAAGAAACGGTACAGACTTTTCCGAAATAGATTGAATATATCCCGCAATACAGAGACTTGTTGGAGCTGCATAAATGCAAGCGAGCGACTCAGCAGAATCAGGCACAGGTCCATGTTTTATGTACTTTATGCTTACTACTATAAAAAGCACCACAAGGCAGATAAATCCAAACCAAAATGCAACCACACCAACGCTTGTTTCAAAGGTAAACGCCGGCGCTGTAACACTAGCAACAACAATGCCTACATACACAATGAACCAGCTAGCGTGCACATTCTCCCAATCAAATTTTGCAATATATCGAGAAGTAAATAGGGCTATGCACAGTATGTGCAACGCAATTCCTGCAAACCAAAATAATTGTGCTACATCACCAATATCGGCCTTCAAATATACCGAAATCAGCATAACTGCCATCGGATATGTTGCAGCAACTGAAAGTCCAATCGGATCCGAGAGCTCTCGCAATACAACTTTTGTCGACACCATAAATTTGAGAGTATAAAGAGCTAAAAGAGCAATAGAGAGTATGCCACAGGCAAGATAAAGGCCCTCGAAAGAAGTCTTAAAAAGATTTCCAAGTGCCGCAAAACCTAAAGCAACACCACAAATAGCAACAGGAACTTTTTGGACATAGTTCATAAGGATTCTTCTATCTGTTTAGAATTCTCTTTTCTAACTTGATTACTTATACGATAGTGTATCTAAATGGCCTCTTAAAACTAAAATCAAATGAATCTCAACAACGACTTTCTGTCATAATGAGTATCGACGTTATTTCTAACAACAAACGTCCACAAAGATGAAAACGCAACGTGTACTGGATAAAGTATGCTAGAACCGGTAGGTAGCCCGGTCGTCTCATTATTACGAGATAAGTAACCTTCCCTCCTTGGGTTGTCCGTTCTTTGTGTAACCACATACAAGGAGGAATTTCATGGATCGATACAGCGTTACGCTGACCGTTTTATTTGATGCTCCCTTTTGGGTTGGCATCTTCGAACGTGTTGACGACGATAAACTTACGGTAGCAAAAGTTACATTCGGTGCAGAACCAAAAGACTATGAAGTATATGACTTTATACTCAAGAGTTTTTATCGCCTTAAATTTAGTCCCTCACTGGTTATTGAAAATAACCGTACCTTTGAAAATCCCAAACGAAAACAACGTGCTGCGCGCAAACAGATGCAGAAAACGGGTATAGGCACCAAATCACAACAGGCTCTACAGCTACAAACTGAAGCTAGAAAAATAGAACTTAATAATTTAAACAAAGCGCAACAGGCAGTACTAAAACAGCATCAATTTGAGCTTAAGAAACAAAAACATAAAGAAAAACATCGGGGTCATTAAATGCTCACTTTGCTTTCATGCTTACCAAGCTTCCCGTTCTGTTCAAGCTTCTTATCAAGCCACCAAATTGGAATTGGAAGAATTTCATCAATGGGTTGAGTATTGTCCCAAATATCGATAAATTCCTTTGTTTCCCTATCGTATAAGAACTTGCAATATACGCGATAATCAGGGGCTGAAAATTCTCCGCCGTAGAATCCGTCATCATACTCAATGTTATGAAAATAATAGTTGATATAATATGCGCCCATTTTTACCTCACTTAGTGGTAAATTCTCTCCAAAAAATACATTTCCCAATCCATTCTCAAGTATGTGAAAAGAAGGAGGAGGGCTAAAAACTAATCTGAGTGGGTACTGCAATGGACAATAAAAAGTCTTTGTCTCTGCTAACAAACATAACAATGAAAGGACTAGCATTATCCAATTAAATTCGAGGTCGTATAATTCAATTAACAAGCAATCCGTTCCTGATTGGAGTGAATATGATGTTATCTTCAATCATATTTTGGTCCTTAACCGCAATTCTTGGCATTTGGTCTCTCATACTTTTATCTGGTCATGGCGCTGCTTCACTTGCTGGATTTAACACAATGACTGAAGATGAAAAGAAAACATTTGACGAGAAAAAACTTTGTTTTGTAGGTGGTATTGGTTCGCTCATAAGTACGTTGGTACTCTTTTTCATGGCCATACTTAGTCCAAATATAACAAACACAACAGCAATCATTGCGGGCAGTATTATCGCAATTGATGCGGCAGTAATGGTTTATATTGCAAACACAAAATGCAAAAGATAAGACCACGCAGGAAACAAAATCCTACGTGGTCTCTTCAGTACGCATGTTCAAATGTTGCGTACGTTCAAATACGTTTATTTCTGAGGATACAGAGCCTCAAGGATCTTCTCGGCAGAATCGAATGCACGTGGCGAGTAGTCGATGTACTCAGAATATGGAATCTCTACGATGCTCTTGTTGGCAATAGCAGGGACGTTCTGCAGGGAGCTCTCGCCCAGAAGAGTGTCTTTAGCTACAGCGTCAGTTGCTTTATTACGCTCTGCGGTGACGTAAATAATAACGTCAGGATTGAACTTAATCAGATTCTCATACGTCAGGCCGTTTGCAGACTGGGTTGTAGCAGGAGTAGCTCCAAGCTGATCGATGATAGTAAACTCAAGGCTCTTCTCGCTACCACCAAAGAGACCAAACGTACCGTCCTTGAGGTTAGTCATAACCAGCACAGTCTTCTTTGCATCTTTCTCGTGTGCTTTAACGCGCTCGTTAATGGCATCAAGGCGCTTCTGAAGGTCGGCGGTATAGGTGTCGGCGTTGCTCTGAACATCAAAAATAGCTCCAAGGTTCTTAATATCAGAGATAATTCCGGCAAGCGTTGGATCGCCCTGCTCAGAAGATGCCAGCTGTGTATAGATAGAAATGCCTAGGTCAGCGTAGTCCTTTGGAGAAGTCTGGTCCTTTGAAGTAAAGAGACGTGAGCGTCCCACAATAAGGTTTGGATTAGCGGCAACAACAACCTCGCGCGAGAGGCTCTTCTTATCGCCCAGCTGCTTGATGGACGCATACTCATCAGCAATATCTGAAGGCATTGGCGCATCAGGCTTGATAGTGCCAATAATCTTGGAGCCAAGGCCCAGTCGCAGCAGAATCTCAGCTGCGGAGTCTGTCAGCGTAACAACACTCTCAGGAGCCTTATCAAACTTGGCCTCAAACTCGTTGCCGTCACCGTCATAGAGCTTGAACGATACAGGATAGCTGGTATTGGCCGATTTCTTTTCTTCTGTGGTTGAAGAAGATGAGCTAGGCGTAGCATTGTTGCACGCAGTCAGACCCAGTCCAGCAGCAGTTGCAGCAAATCCTGCTGCAATGCTCAAAAAATTCCTTCTCGTAAAGAGATTTGAACTTACACGGCGATCCATCAGATCTCCTTTCATTCATCTGTTGACAGGTCAACAGGCGATTAATACACGTAATCAATGCTGATGCCGTTTCCAGCAGTTGATGGCCTCACTGCACCTTCAACGCCATACACATCAGCAAGCAGCTCAGGAGTCACAATGTCCTCAGGTGTTCCCTCGGAAACAATAGTCCCCTCTTGTAAGAAATACAGGCGGTCGACATAATGAGCTGCCATCACAATGTCATGCAAAACAGCCAGGCAGCTGATACCAAGATTGCGAACAAGGCGCAAAATATCAATCTGGTACGTAATATCCAGGTGATTAGTAGGCTCATCAAGCACCAGAAACTCTGGTTCCTGAGCCAACGCACGAGCCAACATGACACGTTGTTTCTCGCCACCCGAAAGCGTGGCAAAAGAACGGTCTTCAAAGCGAGAAAGACCAACTTTCTGAATAACGTCAGAAACGATTGACTCGTCGTGGTCGGTTTCTTTTGACAGCGCCGACTGATGAGGGCTGCGTCCAAGCGATACAATCTCGCGAACGGTAAAGTCAAAGGACAGCGAGTTAAACTGGCTTACAACTGCAACTTTGCGGGCAAAGTCACGGCGTGATATCTCAGTGGCGTCGCGCCCGTCCCACAAAATCTGGCCGCTATAGCTACGCCCAAGGCCATAAATTGCCCGCAAAAGCGTAGACTTGCCAGATCCATTGGGGCCAAGGATGCCCACAAACTCACCGTCTGCCACGTTAAGCGAGACGTCCTTTACAATCGGCTTGTTGTGAATGGTGACCGAAACATTTTGCACTTCAAGGCGCATGCTACTCACCATCCCTAAAGCTGTAGTTACGTGCAACCATGATGTAGACAAAGAACGGCGCGCCTACAACAGCGGTCAGAATGCCAATAGGAACTTCGGTGTTACCCAAGATGGTTCGAGCGCAGGCATCTGCCCAGAGAATAAAAATAGCTCCCAGTACCAGCGCAGTTGGAACCAGCCTTCGGTGATCAGACCCAACAAACGAGCGCGCAATATGCGGAATGATAAGACCAACAAAACCAATGGTTCCTACCGATGAAACCAGCGTACCAACCATGAGCGCAGAAATGGTCAGGTATGCCCATCTGCATAGATTGGTATTGAGGCCCAGAGTTGTAGCTGCCTCATCTCCCATCAAAAGTACATTGAGTGAGCGGAACTGTGTAAGGAAAAACACACTGACGAGAAGTACTACAACAACAGATACGCCAACATTTCCCCAGCTTGCTCGTGCCAAAGATCCCATGGTCCAAAACTTCAGATCCATCATGCCCTCAGCATTGGCAGCAATGGTAATAATGAAATTAGATAGCGCTGTGAAGAGGGCATTCAAAATCATGCCTGAGAGAACAAGTTTGGACGACGTCATATGACCACCGGTAGACGCCAGCAACAAAACGCCTATGGTGGCTATTGTTGAGCCGATAAATGAAAACAGCGGTACCGAAGAAAATCCCAAAACATGTACCGCACCAGCGCCAAGCATGATGGCACAGGTAGCTCCGCACGAAGCTCCTGAAGAGATGCCCAAAATATACGGTTCAGCCAAGGTGTTTTGAACTGACGCCTGCATGACAACGCCGGATAGCGCAAGACCAGCTCCAGCTACCACTCCCAAGATGATGCGAGGAAACCTTAGCGACCAGACGACCTTCTCGACAGGTCCTCCTGCTGCCAGGGCATCAGGTAGTGGCATACCAAAAAGATGATGCATCAGTACGGCGTATGCGTCTTGCAAGGACACGCCGATGGCGCCCATTGTTGAAGTTATTACGATGCTCGCCGCCAGAATTACGACGAGAACTCCCATGAAAAGACGGAACGGCCCGGCTTTTCTTATCATACGATACCTCTCTAAAGTGACGCTGCTTTTTGAGCGCAACGTACAACGTACAATGCGCGTTACACAGAAGCAGCGGAATTTTTCGAAAGTTAATCTTAGCTTACTTTTTTAGTTATGAGAAGTCGGACAAATTGAAAAATGCTTAAAATATCTACACCCCTCTGCGGGATGCTCTCCGCGAGGCGGCTACTGCGAGACGACGCCGGCACCAATAGGCAATAACAGACGAGGACTTTCATGGATTTAGCAGCTCTACCCGACAGCACGATCACAATCGGAGAACGCTCCGAAGTTCCCGGTCTTCTTGTTATTCTCCACGGATCTCTGTTGATGCCAAAGATAACTGCGCTTCTTGCTTCCGGGAAACTTGATGCCGAGAAGCTTTCTCAATGGATTGCCATTACCGCGCCGTCTAATCAAGACTGCTATTCCCCTTGGCCAGCATCAAGCGTGCGAACCGAGGCTCCTAATTTTGGAGGACATGGAAAAGAATTTCTTTCGGACGTTGTGCTTCCAGCTGTCGAGAAGTACGCTGCTCTAACTACTCATACCGCTCAGGGTACGTGTCCTCTTACTTTGCTTGGCTACTCATTGTCAGGTCTGTGCAGCCTCTTTGAGATGCAAACAACCTGCCACTTTGACCAGTATCTTCTGGCAAGCCCAAGCACGTGGTTTCCTAATTTTGTTGAAACTTTTGATACGAGTCATGTGCATTCAGACATTCGCTGGTGTATCGCAAGTGGAGAAAACGAAGGCATAAACCATCCTGAGCCTCTGCGTTCAGTAAGGCAAACTACAGATACGCTGGTAGAGAAGCTGTCGCCTGCTGCTCCGAATTATCAACGTATGCTTGATTCATATGACCATCACAAGGGTCTTGAGCTGAGGCTACAACGTTTGTTGAACTTTGGATTTGGTGCGTAGAGGGGTTTTTTCTGCGCGGATGCAGCGTTGGTGGCTTGTCAGGCGGTCAGTCCTACCAGCGCTGATTGCTAACAAAAAACCCGCCAAGGGCGGGTTTGAAATTCTTATGGTCGCGGGGGCAGGATTTGAACCTACGACCTTCGGGTTATGAGCCCGACGAGCTACCAGACTGCTCCACCCCGCAATGTAAACGCTTGCGCGAACAAGTACTATACCTCGCAGCTCTCAGCGAGTCAAGCAAAATCGAGGATTTTCTCGCCATAAAGGTATGAGGTTGGCGTGCAAGAGCCAAGAAAATTGCGATGTCGGCAGCACAATTGGGGGCAGACGGCTAAACTATTGATACTGTCTTTGGGGCGCTGTGCTTGCGCCAAACAGCTATCGAAGGACTTTTGAGGATGACATTACACGAGCTCCTGGCGCTCTTTACCAGCAAGAACATCGAGTACACTACCGCGCATCTTGACGCGGTTGATCAAAACGCACAGCTTACCGATGTTGCAAGCGATTCTCGAGAGGTCACCCCGGGCTCGCTGTTTGTTTGCAAGGGCACGAGTTTCTCGCCAGCGTATCTAGCAAGCGCGGTGGAGGCTGGAGCTGTTGCGTACCTCTGCCAGCAGTCGCTTGCGGAAGAGCTGCAGGCAGTGGCGCCAAACGTGGCTGCCATTCGCGTGGATGACGTGCGCCTTGCCATGGCCTACGCGGCTGCGGGCGTTGCGGGTCACCCCGACAAAAAGCTCACTACCATCGGCATTACGGGCACAAAAGGCAAGTCTACCTGCTCGTATATGCTGCGCGCCATCCTCGACGGCGACGAGCCGTACTCCCAGTGCGGCGTGATCGGCGGCATCGAGGTGTTTGACGGCAAGGACACGCAGCCCGCGCACAACACCACGCCCGAGGCCCCTGAGCTGTGGCGCCATCTCAAGCACGCCGCCGAGGCTGGTCTCCCCTACGTTGACATGGAGATTTCCAGCCAGGGACTCAAGTACGACCGTACGGTTGACCTCAATCTGAGCGTCGCGGTGTTCTTAAACATTGGAACCGATCACATTTCCCCTGTTGAACACCCTACTTTTGAAGATTACTTTGAGAGCAAACTGAAAATTTTTGACCTTGCTCGCGTGGCCGTTGTCAACAAGAACACCATGATGTTTGACCAGGTCATGGAGCGTGCGCAGAAGTGCGAGAAGGTCCTGACTTTCTCCACAACCGATTCCGACGCCACCGTTTGGGCGGACGAAATCACCCCTCACCAGGGCATGGTCACGTTTACCGTGCACGCGCCAACTTGGACCGGGGCCGCCGCGCTGCCCATGTCCGGCCTCTTCAACGTGGAAAACGCTCTTGCGGCAATCACCGTTGCCGACTACCTGGGCATTCGCGAGAAGGACGCTGTGCTTCCGCTGATGAACGTTAAGGTGCCAGGTCGCATGGAGCTGCTGAGCTCGCCCGACAACAAGGTCACGGGCTTGGTCGACTACGCTCACAACAAGCTCTCCTACCAGAAGCTTTTCTCGTCAACTGCTAAGGAATTCCCTGGTTATGGCCGCTATGTAGTCATGGGTGCCGTCGGCGGCAAGGCGTATAACCGTCGTCAGGAGCTGCCGGAAGAGGCGGCTAAGTGGGCTGACCTGATGATTTACACCACCGAGGACTGCAACATGGAAGATCCTGCGGTGATTTGCGCGCAGATGGCCGAAGCTACGCCCGAGGGCGCCGCTCACAAGATTATCCTTGACCGCTACGACGCCATTTACCAGGCAGTTTCCGCAGCTTACGACGACCCTCGCCCTGCGCTAGTGTACCTGCTGGCCAAGGGCGACGAGCCGTTCAACATTATCGGCGGCAAGCACGTTCCGTGGATGACGGACGCTGCCGCGTTCAAGGCTGCTGTTCGCGCCAAGCTGGACGAGCGCGCCGGCCGCGAGTAGCAGCGGCGACGCGGGTAGCGGGAACAGCGTCGTGTGCAGACAAACTTGCAGGTTGGACGCGCTAAGCGCCGCTTCGAGTACACGGGGTTTCTCGCCAGGTGCGGATGCAAGCGCAAGGGTTTCTCGTCAGGTGCGGATGCAAGCCTGAAAAATGCATGAAGTCTGAGTAAAACAGCTCAGACTTGGCGAGAAAATCCGGCAAATAGCTCAGACTTGGCGCACTTTTCCGGCAAATCACACAGACTCGGCGAGAAAATCAGGCTCCATAAAGAGCGTCCTTGAAAACCACCCGCCACCACCCCTGATTCAAGGTCACGTCCCGAAAACTCTGCCTGAAATGTGCAAAGAATCTGTGTTTTAGACACAGATTCTTTGATGAAATCAGGCAAATCCACCGATTCTTTGACGTTCTCAGGCAAAAGTTACAGATTCTTTGCAGAAATCAGGCGCGTGCCGAACGCGCCGCGCGTCTGGCGAGAAACCCCGTCCACTAGCAGCGCTTTCGCACAAGAAAACCCGGTACCCACACGAAGTGGATACCGGGCAAGAAGGCACGTTTGTGCAGCTAGCGCGGTCGCGCCACACGCTTGGCGCTCACAGCTCGCGGTCGCGGCGTGTTACTCGTTGTCGCCAGCGGTTGCCTGAGTTGCAGAGATAGCCTGATCAGCATCGGAAGCGTCTGGCCATGCCCAGTCGGTGAATGCTGGGTGATCATAGCCCTTCTCGACAGCAAACTCGAAGGCCTCGGTGCGGAACTTCTCCCACTCGTCAATCTGATCTGCCCACTTCTGAGCGTCAATCATGCGGAGAGCGTCAGCAGCAAGTGCCCAACGGTCCATGTTGTTCAGGCGCAGCATGTCGTAAGGAGTTGTGGTGGAACCCTGCTCCTCGTAGCCATGAACGTTGAAGTTGTCGTGGTTTGGACGGTTCCAAATCAGGCGACGGACGGAGCCTGCGTAAGCGTGGAATGCAAAGAGAACTGGCTTGTCTGCGGAGAAGAGCTTGGTGAACTCCTCGTCGGAGAGAGCCTCGTCGTTCTCGGAAGCGTTCTGGATCTTGAGCAGGTCAACAACGTTGACAAAGCGAGCCTTGATGCCCAGTTTGCCAAGCATGTCAAGGGCTGCCAGGAGCTCCTGGGTTGGGACGTCGCCGCAGGATGCGAGGACAATGTCCTCCTCGCCAGCCTCAGCGTTGGAAGCCCACTTCCACTCCTTAGCGCCAGCTGCAAGCTCCTCGCGAGCCTCGTCGAGCGTTACCCACGTTGGAGCAGGCTGCTTACCAGCAAAGATTGCGTTGATGCAGTTTGTGGAGGTGTAGCACTTCTCGCCAACTGCAAGCAGGAGGTTAGCGTCTGCTGGGAAGTAAATGTTGGTGATGTGATCGTTGTTGAAGCTCTTGTTGAGCATGATGTCAACAAAACCAGGATCCTGGTGAGAGAATCCGTTGTGGTCCTGGCGCCAAACGTGGCTGGAGAGGACCAGGTTGAGAGCGGAGATAGGCTTGCGCCATGGAATATGGCGGACGGTAGCCTCGAGCCACTTAGCGTGCTGGTTGATCATAGAGTCAATGATGTGGACAAATGACTCGTAGCTGGACCAGATGCCGTGGCGACCAGTTAGGGTGTAGCCCTCAAGCAGACCCTCGCACTGGTGCTCGGAAAGCTGCTCGATAACGTTACCAACTGGGGAGATGTGCTCGTCGTTCTCGAAGTCGTCGTTGAAGCCGCCAAACCACTGCTTATCGGTTACCTGGAAGGAAGGCTGCAGACGGTTGGAAGCGGTCTCGTCAGGTCCGAAGATACGGAACTCGGAGCGGTTGCTGTTGATGAGCTCGG